>OJRS01001005.1_pt1 | contig 12144 bp, 12 predicted proteins | sample 1599261 | NCBI WGS metagenome assembly OJRS01 (sample SAMN03922531, study PRJEB24848) | human gut metagenome | isolation source: stool sample | host: Homo sapiens | place: Germany | collected 2010-05 | reverse complement strand
TCGGCAGCGTCAGATGTGTATAAGAGACAGGACAGAGGCCCTGCTCGCAAAATATTTCTAAATAAAGCATAGATTTCTGCACACAAAACAGGCAGCAAATCCGCTGCCTGTTTTACTTATTCCATATGCTTATTACAATCTGCGCATAACAAATCCTGGCGCAGCATCATCCCACAAAAGCTCCAGCTGTAAATCCGTGCAATATTTTCTCTGCATGCCAAAGGTTGCTTCCGGAGGCATATATTCATATTTGCTGAGCAGAATAAAACGTCCGCTGCCATCCGTATTAATCTTGGTCACAATTTGCCGCCATTGGTCAATGGCATAGCCGTTTTTAGCCAAATCCTCCAAGGTTACATAGGTCACCCATTGTCCGTTTTCCTTACCGATAAGCCAATAACCGCAGTTCTGCTCATGAGCACCGATAGTGGCATTTATTTCAAAAAATATATTTTCGGGATTGGCGGTAAAAACATCCCGCACCTTATAGCCAACCATTCCATTCTCCGCAGGAACAAAGGTCTTATAAACATCTTTGGTATTTTTGTTCATCAGCTGCAGGGTGCCGTCATCGGCAAGGAATAATTGCACGCCTTCTTCCTCATCACTGATTGCCAGCTCTCTGCTGTTCATATAAAGAAATGTCCCGTCATCAGCAGTCAGAAATTCCGCTGCCCGAACCTCGGGAGCATCCGCAAGCAAGCACACGATGCAAAGTAAAAATAAGGCTAAGCAGGAAAACAATTTCTTATAAATGCGCATATTCATCAACCTCCTAAATTAGTTTCGGTCATTATAATTATAGCAACAAAGATGCTCTTTTCCCCCACCCCAAAGCATGATTTCGGGTAGGACGTAAGAAAATTTCTTATGTTGATAAGCAAAATTCCCAAGGCACACAACAAAAAAGCTGCAGCCTGCTCCCGTACTCAGGAGCATAGCTGCAGCTTTTGCTTTTATTCTATTGTTATAACAGAACTGCTCTCTTGTGCTTTACACCAGTTCTTCTCTGGACTCATGAATCTTCTTTAAAAGCTCCTTACCGGCAATACCCGGTCTGGTCATTTCCGCAGGAGCAAGGATAACATCCAAATCCTCTTTACTCAGCACCTTGCGTTCAATAAGCAGGTCCTTAATATTTCTGTTGGTTGCCAGCGCCTCCTTCGCCAAAACGGAGCAGGTTTCGTAACCGATATGCGGCAGCAACGCCGTAACAATGCCCACGCTCTTATCCAGCCATTCCGCGCATTGGGCACGATTAGCCTTAATTCCGTCTACGCAGCGGGTGCGCAGAGTATTAACGGCATTGGTCAGGAAACGTAAGGAATTGAAAATATTGTAAGCCATAACAGGCTCCATAACATTGAGCTGGAACTGGCCGTTTTCTACGCCGAAGGCCACAGCCAAATCGTTGGCAATTACCTGATAGCAGGTCTGGTCCACTACTTCGGGGATAACGGGGTTAACCTTACCCGGCATAATAGAGGAACCGGGCTGACGCGGCGGCAACGTAATTTCGCAGAAACCTGCCCTCGGACCGGAGGCCATCAGACGCAGGTCATTGGAAATTTTAATCAGCGAAAGTGCCGATGTTTTCAAACTGGAGGATAAATCGGTGAAGATATCCGTGTTACTGGTAGCATCAACAAGATTGTCCGCAGTAGTGAAGCTCTCGCCAGTAACCAGCGTAAGCTGTTCGCAAACCTCTTTGATATATTCGGGATCAGCATTCAGGCCGGTGCCGACTGCTGTTGCGCCCATATTCATGGTGTGCAGCAGCTCACAGCTGCGGCGAATATAGTTACTGCGTCTGCGCATGGAGGAAGCAAAGGCTTTGAACTCCAGGCCTAAGGTAATAGGCACAGCGTCCTGCAGATGCGTACGGCCGATTTTCAGTACATCCTTGAATTCCTCGCCCTTCTTATCAAAGGAATCCGCCAGGTTTTCCAAGGCAATAATAAGCTGTTCGGCGCGCATAAGAGCGCAGACACGGATGGATGTAGGAATAACATCGTTAGTGGACTGCGACATATTGGCATGGTTATTAGGGCTGATATAATTATAATCGCCGCGCGGACGACCGAGAATTTCCAAAGCACGGTTACAGATTACTTCGTTCGTATTCATATTGAAGGATGTTCCGGCACCGCCCTGAATCGGATCGGTCGGGAACTGGTCGTTCAGCTTGCCGCTGATGATATCATCGCAGGCCTGAACCATAGCATTGCCGATTGTTTCATCTAAAAGACCGATTTTCATATTGGCCAGAGCAGCAGCCTTTTTGACCATACCCAAGGCTTTAATAAAAAGCGGGTCGGCGGTATAGCCTGTAATTTGGAAGTTTTCCATGGCACGCATGGTCTGTACACCATAATATGCATTATCAGGAATTTCTAATTCACCTAAAAAGTCGTGTTCTTTACGCATAATACATTTGCCTCCTTCTTCAAAAGCGTGTAAAAGCTGCTTTTAATCGAAATCTGTATTATGTATACATGATACATTCAAGCCACCATTCTGTCAAGCATATTATTGCGAATTTTAAGAAATTACTGCACAAAAAATACTGCCTTAAGACGCTAAGCTTAAGGCAGCTCAAAATAATCTGCTTTAGATAAAATCTACCACACCATTCTCCAGATGGTACATAGCACCGACAACGCGCAAGCCCTCCTGATGCTCAACCTTTTGAATCTCCAGGCTTGCTTCGATTTCCTTTTCACAGCTTTTGACATTCATGCAGGCAGCCTTATACGGGTCGCACTCGTCGCCAATCGCTGCTTTGATTTTATCCGTAATAAATTTGATATAGCCCTCCGGATCATGATTGATTGCAGCATGCACCGCACCGCAATGCGTATGCCCCATAACAACAATCAACGGTGCGCCCAGATGACTGGCAGCGTATTCAATACTGCCCAGCTGATGCTCATCAATCACATTACCGGCAATACGGATAACAAACAGCTCGCCGATACCTGTCATAAAAATATTCTCCGGAATTACGCGAGAATCAGAGCAGGTAATAATAATCGCATAAGGCTTCTGACCGTTAACCAAGGTATCTGTTCTCTTTTCCTGCGAAATGTCCTCGCTGTTGACCTTGGCATCAATATATCTGGCGTTGCCTGCTTTTAATTTTTCTAAAGCCTTTGCCGGTGTTGTTGTTATATGCTTAATCATAAAATCGCCCCTCTTATAGCATGCTTTACAAAATATCATTCGGTAATCGCTATCTTGATAACTCCGTCTAATCTGTTTTCGAAAATGCGGTAGGCCTCTTCGATATCCGCCAGCTTGAAGCGATGCGTAATCAGCGGCGTGGTATCAATTTTGCCTTCTTCAATCAGGCGCAGAATCTCCGCACAGTCGCAGCCATCCACGCCACCGGTTTTGAAAATAAGGTTCTTGCCGTACATATCGGGCAAAGGCAGACTCTGCGCTTCATCGTAAAGCGCCACAACTGTCACAATAGCGTTCGGACGCGCGCATTTCCACGCCAGCTGGAAGGTATCGCGACCGCCGGCAACCTCCAGAACAACATCCGCACCGCCATGGTCGGAATGCTCCTTAACAAACGCTTCGCACTCCTCAGGCTCGCAAAGCAGTACATCGGGATAATGCTTGCTGACAAACTCCGCTCTGGCAGCATCCTTCTCGCAGATGATGATGCGCTTCGGCTGCTTCAGCATAACGCACAGCAGGGTGCAGATACCCGTCGGACCGGCACCGATAATCAGCACGGTATCCTCCTCGGTGATTTCCGAAATGCGTGTTGCCCAAAAGCCGGTAGCAAGAATATCGCCCACAAAAAGCGCTTGCTCATCGGTAACGCTGTCGGAAATTATATTCAAGCCCTGGTCAGCATAGGGCACGCGCACATATTCCGCCTGTCCGCCGTCAATGCGGCAGCCAAGTGCCCAGCCGCCATGAGGATCGGTGCAGTTGTTGACAAAGCCCTTCTTGCAGAAGAAGCATTCGCCGCAGAACGTTTCTACATTTACCGTCACACGGTCACCGGGCTTCACGGTTTTTACGTCAGCGCCGACCGCTTCCACCACGCCCACCATTTCATGGCCCACGGTAATTCCAGGCACAGCACGAGGTACCGAGCCATGCTTAATATGCAAATCACTGGTGCAGATGCTTCCCAGCGTTACGCGCACGAGAGCATCACGCGCAGAAACAAGCTGCGGCTTGGCCTTTTCCTGCTGAGCAAACTTACCGTGTTCAATATAAGTTAATGCTTTCATAAATTTGCAGACCTTCTTTCTCTATTTTTTGCTTCCCTGAAGCTCATATCGCTTCCCTCATTATATCATAATATTGACGCTGTGGATAATGACATAAGCAACATGTCACGCAATACTATCTTCGCTGTTAAATTCAATAAGCTTTCTGAATAAAGAAATCACAACTTTTTCGCTGATAAAAACACCGGAATGTGTTAAAATATTAGTTAGATTTTTTAGGAGGCCTTATTCATAATGCATCAATATCTCTTTTTTATCGGCGATTTTCCCATACGCATGTATGGTCTGATGCTCTGTACAGCAATATTTTTAGCTACCGGCACTGCCTACTTTTTAGCTAAGCAGGACGGCCGCTGGCACGAGCATATTTTAGACATCGGCATCTACGGCGGCTTTGCCGGCCTCATCGGCGGCAGGCTGTGGGATGTTTTCTTCTTCGACTGGGATTACTACAGCCATCATCTGTTGGAAATCCCCTTCGTCTGGCAGGGTGGCATGGCCGTGCAAGGCGGTATGCTGGCAGGCATTGCTGCCGGCATTGTTTACTGCAAGCTGCATGACATCGACTGGGTAGCTCTGGCGGATATCATTTCGCCTTCTCTGCTTATCGGTCAGTCCATCGGACGCATGGCCAACCTGCTCAACGGTGACGCCTTCGGCACACCTACCGGTGGCAGCTTCGGCCTGCTGTATCCAGAAGGCACGTTGGCCTACAAAACCTACGGCCCTGTTCCCCTGTGGCCGGCAGAGGTTTGGGAAGGTCAGCTGGATATCGTCATTTTTGCCCTGCTGCTTTTATTCCGCACTACAAAGCATGCACGCGGTCAGGCTTTATGTATGTACGCTATGCTTTATTCCGTAGTCCGCTTCTTTTTGGAAATGCTGCGCGGTGACTACGCCGAGCCCTGGATGTTCGGACTGAAATCCGCTCAGGCAACCAGCTTAGGCTCTGTAGCTCAGTTGGATAGAGCGTTTGACTACGAATCAAAAGGTCGCAGGTTCGAATCCTGCCAGGGCCACCACTTGAAAATTAACTCTGTAACTTCGGTTACAGAGTTTTTTATTTTTGCGGATAAAATATATTCTTCCGCTAACCGGTACTCCCCCGCTTGTTAGCACCACCATTCAGTCTTATAATAATGATATATAATCAGAACCGTGAGGTAACTTTATGAACGTAAAATATTCTAAAATAGCCTGCATCATCCTGGCGTCCGGCGTAGGCCGCCGCTTCGGTGCCAACAAGCTGCTGACAGCCATCGACGGAGCGCCCATGCTGCAGCACATCCTTGATATCAGCCAAGGACTTTTCCCCAAGCGCATCGTTGTAACACGCCATAAGGAGGTTGCGGAAATCTGCGCGCAGCAGCAAATCCCCTGCCTGCTCCACGACAAGCCCTATCTGAGCGACACCGTGCGCCTGGGCACATCATATATACAGCAGCAGCTGCCACAGGCCAAGGGCCTGCTTTTTGCCGTTGCCGACCAGCCGTTATTGCAACAGGCTTCGCTCATCCGCCTCGCCGAAAGCTTTTTAGCACAACCGCAAAAAATTCATCGCCTGTATTACAAAGAAACTCCAGGCAATCCCATTATCTTCCCTGCAAAATTTGCCAACGAGCTGCAACAGCTGCCACAGGACAAGGGTGGTTCCGTACTGACAAAAAAATATCCTGAACTGGTAGTAAAAGTACCGGTTCAGGATATCAACGAGCTGCTGGATATAGATACACAGCAGGATAAAACTAAGCTTGAGCGTCTTCGCTCCTATTCAGAATAACATTCAGCAGAATTGCTACAAAGGCTGCCGGAACGATACCGGATTCACCGAACATCATGCGCATAGCCTCCGGACAGTGTGCCAGGATGCCGGGTGTAGCGCCCATGCCGTAGCCAACGCCTAAAGCAACGGAAATAATCGTCAGGCTGCGCGGGTTAAGCTTCTCTTTAGTAACCAGCTGAATACCGCTGACAACAATCGATGAGAACATCATTACAGCAGCGCCGCCCAGAACGGATTGCGGCATAATGGAAACCAAAGCGCCCAGCTTAGGAATCAGGCCGCAGAGAATCAAAAATACAGCACCGGTTGCCAAAGCAAAACGGTTAACAATCTTCGTCATAGCAACCAGACCTACATTCTGAGAGAAGGAAGTATTGGGCAGTACGCCGAAAACAGCAGCGATAGCAGAGCCAATACCGTCACAAATAACGCCGCCGGACAATTCCTTGTCGGTAGCTTCACGGTTCAGACCGCTTTCGACAACGGCAGAAATATCACCAACAGTTTCAACTGCGGTAACAACAAACATAATCAATACAGGCATAATAGCACGCATATCAAATACGATATCAACCGGCATAAGCTGAGGCACAGCGAACCAGGAGGCGTTCGCTACCTTGTCCCAATGCAGTACCCAGGATTTGGTGTATTCCACACCGTCAGGAGTAACTGCGGTTGTAGGCAGCACAAAGCCCATGAAAATCGCAGCGATATAGCCTGCAATAATACCAAGCAGAATGGAAGAAGAGCTTAAAAAGCCCTTAGTGCCATGCTTAAAGAAAAGGATAACACAAAGTACAAACAGACCAAGCAGCAGGTTTTCTACAGAACCGAAGTCCTTAGTCTTGAAACCGCCGCCAAAGGAATTGATACCTACAGAAATCAGCGACAGACCGATGGACAGTACAACAGTGCCGCAGACAACAGGCGGAAAGAAGCGACGGATGCGCTTGAGCACAAGACCAAGCACTGCTTCAAAAACGCCGCCGATAATCGAAGCACCCATAATAGCACCATAGGCGACAACACCGCTGCCCAAGGTTGCAACGATACCGGCAAATACACCGATAAAGCCGGAGCTTGTACCCATGATAATAGGCACCTTGCCACCGCAGGGACCAACGGAATATAACTGCAGCAGAGTTACCAGACCTGCAACAATCATCGCATTCTGAATCAAAACAACCTGCAGCTGTTCAAAACCGGCACCGCCGACAATACCGCAGGCACCGCCAATAATCAGAACCGGTGTCAGATTGCCGACAAACATTGCCAAAACATGCTGCAGACCTAAAGGAATAGCCGAGCTCAAAGACAGCTTGCCTTCAAACTTGTAGGCTTCCTCAGACAGTTTAACAAACTTAGACATATAAGCACCCCTTCATTTTTTCATGCATATATTTTATCGCATATCAGGCAATATTGTAAAGAAAATTACAGAGAAAATCCGTATAAATTTTATCAGATAGCCTTTTTTGTTCGCAATTCAAAAAAGAAATAAAAAAATGAGCACCGACGGCGTACTTTTGCTACTTTGAGGTGCTCATTTTTATATAGATAAAGTATGTGCTACATTCCCTTTTACTTATCAGCATAACACCGGAAGGTACCGAAACGCTTTACTATTTAAACAGAACGCTAGAAGGTATCAAAGAGCTTTACCATTTAAACAGAACGCTAAGAAAATATTTGATAACTTTACCCTTTAAACAGAACGCGGAGAAGGTATCAGAGGCGAAGAAGGAGCACCGACGGCGTACTACTGCTACGTCGAGGTGCTCCTGATGAAGTATATGATGCCTTATACGCGTTCTTAAGCTACGTCGAGGTGCTCTTGATGAAAGTATATGATGCCTTATATGCGTTCTGCCCTAGTTTGGATTAACTGTGCTGCCACACTCACCGCAATCTCCGCCGGCGTCTCACTGCCTATGTCGATTCCGATTGGCGTGATAACACGCGCGAGCTGCTGCTCGCTGTAACCGTCCGCCAGCAAAGCGGCTCTGGCCATGGCTGCTTTATTTTTACTGCCCATAATGCCGATATAACCCACAGGCGTAGTCAACAGATAGCGCTCCACATTAGCGTCATGCACATGACCACGCGTCATTACCACCGCGTAATCCTTTGCCGTCAGGCTGCAAACCTCCTGCAGCTTAGTAAAATCAACCTGCTGCACACGCTCCGCCTGCGGAAATGCTGCCGCATCCGCAAACTCCGCCCTGTCATCCAGCACGATGCATTTAAACCCGAGATGACACAAAAGCGGCACCAGCTCACGCGCAACATGACCTGCGCCAAAAACATAAACCGCACCGTCATAATCATACTGCTCCGCATAATAAGCGCAGCCATCTATATTGATTACACCTCTGCGACCTGCAAGCTGCAGGTCTTTTTTTATTTGCGGCAGTGCGTTGCCTTCACCCAAAGGCAGTAAAAACCACCAGGGAGCACGCTGCTTCATTGCACTAAGAGCTTCCTCTGCCAAATCCCCCGTTTCTTCCCCCACAGGCAGGTAGCAGAACTGCACCTGACAGCTGCCGCCGCAGGCCATGCCTGCTGCCGAAGAAAGGTCAAACGTTTTGACAAAGCTGCCGCCACCGCAGCGCAGACGCTGCTGTGCCAGCTGCTGCGCCGCATATTCCATACCGCCGCCGCCAATGGTTCCGTAAAGCAAACCTTTTACTCCGACCAGCATATAGGCGCCGCTGGTGCGCGGAGTAGAGCCTTCACTTTCAATCAATGCAACAAGATAGCAAGGCTGCGAGCCCAAAGCCTGCGAGCGTATTCTTTTCATTAGATACTTCATTTTTCTTTCTCCTGTGCATAACGGCAGACTAATTCCAGGACGCTGCCGGCAATGCAGCGTGCCTTATCCGAAATCGTAAAGCAGTTGGCCAGCTCCTCCTTGCGTGGGTCAATATCAGCAATTTTAAAGCCCTTGGTAACAGCAAAGCCATCGCGAATCATGCCGCGAATCAGACCGGACAGTGTTGCCTTTACCGCCACCTGATTACTGCCATCGGTAATAGTTGCAATAGTTTCGCCCTTTTCCACAGTGCTGCCAATGTCATGAACAACGTGCAGAACACCTGCGCAGGGTGCGTGCAGCACACGCTCCTTGCTATAGCCTGCGATATTACCGGGCACGCCGCTGTTAGGCGCAGCACTGCCGCTGCTGATAATGCGTCCCAGGTTATGACCGCGCTTCGTTTCTACAATTACGTCGGCATCTGCGCCCACGCTGAAGCCGGGGCCTAAAGCAATAACGAGCGGTGCCATTGCGCTGTTCGTACCCAAATTACGCTTGGCGATAATCGCATCAATCACAATATCAGGTGCAAACTCACGCACACTGTCCGCTGCTTCGTCAACCAGCACCGGCACTTCACCGCGCTCCCACACAACGTCTGCCTCCGCAAGAGAGTTTATCAAACGTGCAGTAAGTCCCTCTACCTGAGCGCTGCCCTGATACACCGCCTCGCACAGCGCTACCTGCCGACGAATTGCCGCAGGCTTGGCACATTCCAACACCAGCACCTTAAAGCCTGCGCCCCACAAGCGATGGATAACGCCTGTTGCCAGGTCACCGCCACCGCGTACAATAATCTTCAGCATTTGTTATTCTCCCCTTTCACGAAGCCATATTCTATGTTCGTCCATGCCTGCACTCACTAACAGCCGACGCATTTCTTCCTGTTGCGCTGCCTTTAGCAGGTCACATTTATTCAATACAATATAATAAGCGCGTGCGCCGACATTTTTGCGTGCTCCCTGCTCAGACAAAAGCAGCACTGTCAGCATCTGTGCATCAAGTATTTTTTCTGCGCCGCAGCCTAAAAGCTCTGCTGCCAGCTGCGGACGCTGGCAAGCCTGCTGCAGCGAATTGCCTAAAGCATCCATACCGGCAACAGCAAGCACTATGTCACTGTCAGGCAAAAGTACAGGCTCATACTCCGCAGGCACCTTGCAGGGATGATGTCTGGAACCGTCGGCCTCACACAAAATTACGTCAGCCTGCAGCTGCAGCGCTTCATACACGCTTTGCGGCGGTAACGTCAGCTTACCGGTAGCAAACTCCGGTGTACCGATAACGGCATAACGCCCCTGCTGCCACAAATTTTGCACCGCAGGCACATCGGCAGCAAATCTGCCATCTGCAGGGCACAGGATATGCGTACTCGTCAGCACCAATACCTTGCGCCCACAGGCTGCCCATGCCACTGCCAGCTCGTACATAACCGTCGTTTTACCGCCGCCGCCGACCAGACATATAGTATGTTTTTTCCCGTCACTGAAAAAATCAAAGGGACAGTGCACCATATGCTCCACCTCGCCAAAAATGTACTTATATTATAACACACTCACCAAAAAAGGCTGTCGCTTGCCTGCGACAGCCTTCAATAACATTAGCCTTTATTTGCCTTGAGCAACAGCAGCGATGACTTCTTCAGTCAGATCCTTACCACCGAATACAACAGCACTTGCATCAACTACATTAGCAATGCCATGAGCTTTTGCTACCTGGCCGATAGTTTTGCGGATTTTTTCGCGGATAGGATTCAGCAGGGAAGCTTCCTTCTTATCTACCTGAGCGGATAATTTTTCGCCCAGCTCACGTCTGCCCTTGTCGTCAAGTTTCGGAGCCTTTTCGTTGAATTCATTTTCAGCCTTTTGGCGCTCCAGATTGATAACGCTCATAGTAGTCTGAATATCAGGATAGCTGCGGAAAACACGTTCAACATTTACATAACCCAAATCTTCCGCAAAAGCACTGGTTGCGCAAGCTAAAGCCATAACCAAAGCCATAATCAAAGTCAATAAGCTCTTTTTCATTAAAACAGTAACCTCTCTTCTTAAGATTTTAATACTAATATTATCTTACACTATTTCCTATAGAAAAGCAAGCTGTTTATAATTGCCCGCTCTGCCACGTCCGTTTGCGCATAGGCGGCGCAGGATAAGCCTTGCGGCTTGTTTTGAGCCCCTGCCGTACAAGGCATTCTGCCAGCGCCACAGGTGCCACCGCCGGGTCAACAACCGGAACGCCCAGACGCTCACTGAGCGGGTGCGCCAAGCCTAAAAAGGATAAGCAGCCTAAAAGCAGTACCTGTACTCTGCCTGCCGCCAGCAAATGTTTGCCGGCTTCCGTAAGCAGGTCCAGAACACGCTCACGCTCTGCCCACAAATCGACACCGCGGGCCTCAATACCACCAATTGCAGCAATACGCGCAGGATCAACACCGCATTGAGCAACAAAAAGCTGCTTTTCCGCATAACGCGCAGTATCTGCCAGCAAAAGCCCTGCCTGCCTGCCTACCAGCGGAGCCAGAAGACAGCTAGCCTGACCGCCGCCCACTACAGGTATACTTACCACCTCACGGCAGGCATCCACCGCGGGGTCACTGAAGCAGTACAGCACGACTGCGTCATAGCCTTCGCTTTCCGCACGCACAGCCATTTTGATAATTTCAGGTGCCGCAAGCGCAGCATCCAGAGCAGAATCAATTTCGATATGATTTTCAACAAGGCACTCCATGTGCAGCTCCACATCCGGACCTACATGCGCACTGAGCAGATGACAGCGTGCTGCCATCTGCTCAGGAGTAACCCCAAAGTCAGGATTAATTATAAATATTTTCATTCGTATATCCTTATACCAAAACAGAAGCAAGGAACTTCTTCGCACGTTCCGTTTTCGGATGATTAAACACTTCATCCGGCGTACCGCTTTCAATCAGATAACCGCCATCCATGAAATAAACGGTATCCGAAACATCCTTAGCGAAGCCCATTTCATGGGTAACGAGAACCATGGTAATACCGGTATTGGCAAGCTGCTTGATAACATCCAGTACCTCCTTTACCATTTCCGGATCAAGTGCGGATGTAGGCTCGTCCAAAAGCAGTACCTTCGGCTCCATCGCTAAAGCACGCGCAATCGCTACACGCTGCTTCTGGCCGCCGCTCAGACGGCTGGGATATTCATTGGCTTTATCAGAAAGATTAACCTTTGCCAACAGCTTCATAGCCTTTTCCTTGGCCTCCTGCTTGGACCTGTCTCTTATACACATCTGACGCTGCCGACGATATGCAGTGTGTAGA
>OJRS01000991.1_pt1 | contig 12311 bp, 9 predicted proteins | sample 1599261 | NCBI WGS metagenome assembly OJRS01 (sample SAMN03922531, study PRJEB24848) | human gut metagenome | isolation source: stool sample | host: Homo sapiens | place: Germany | collected 2010-05 | reverse complement strand
GTACTCTGCAAACTCTTCTTATTCCTATATTTGAAATTCTTTCCTTGCATATAATTGAACTAAGGCTGAATGGAGGAACCGTGTCTAAAATATACATAAACGGCAGAGAACTTCATGACCGCACAGAATTATCAAGTCTGCAAGCCACGGACATAGAAAATGTTGAAATCCTGCCGGAAGCTGATTTACAATATAATGCCACGACTAAAGGAGGAATCATATATATCTTTGAAAAAAAATGCAGATGGCGGAGGCAATGGTTCACCCTCTTTGCTAGGAGAAATGAGAAAAAGAAATAGTCATTGGGAACGCTTGGGTCTTCCATTAAGCCTTCGGCTTGGGAAATGGAATTTTTACAACAATCTAGTTCTTTCTAATGCAGGAGATCCTTATATCACGGAAAATATAACCCATAACAGCCACCAGAATACCCATATTGTAAACCAGAATATAGACCGTAAAAATATAAGAAGAATCAATGAAACATTCAGTATGTTATATGATATAACTACCCTGCAAAGCATCGGACTTAACTGTATGGTAAAACAAGCTGGAAGCACACTAAAATCTTCTTCTTTTTCCGAAATACAAGAAACAGAAAAGGAATATACCTCTTCCTACCATAGTAAAGGGAAAGGGGATGACAAAATATATCAGGCTAGTTTGAACTATAATTGGAAATCAAAAAACGGAAAGCATACTTTGCGAACAGTTCTTGATTATTTGAGAAGTGACGAAACGAAAGAACTGAATCACCATTATCTTTATCAGTATCCGGAGAAAAACGAAGAGGATAATAAATGTAGCAACACCGGAACTGTTTCTGATTTATGGAAAGCAGAGATAAATTATATCTTCTTGCTCAACAAACATTCCAGGTTGAAATGGGGTGGCGACTATTATAATAACCACACCGGCAACCAAATGTATTACGCATATCAGAGTGAAGAAGGATGGCAGAAAGAAGATAAAAGCGGGCTATTTACCTATAAAGGTATAGGTTATGCAGGCTATGCAGAATATGTATGGCAATGGAAGAAATTTACATTAAATGGCGGTATACGGGTACAAGAAGATGAAGTGAAATGTATTTCCAATAACATAGCAGGTGACAAACGCACATATCGCAATCTGTTCCCCTCCATCAAGGTGGGTTACCTTTTCTCTGAAAAGAACCAAGCCTCTTTATCCTATTCAAAAAGAATGGGAAATATCCCTTATAAGAGCATGAATCCGGCTATTGTCTATATCTCTGAATATTCTTATGCTAAAGGGAATCCGGATTTAGTACCTACTACCGAACATCGTATCAGGCTATTGTTGAGTCTGTCAAATACTTGGAGTATAAGCTACGCTTACGCAAAGTGCAAAGATGATTTATTTCCCCTGATCTATCAAGATAAAGACAATCCGATCATCACCTATACTATGCCGACCAATATAGGGAAGTCTTATCGACATGCTTTTTCAATAGGTTTCACTAAGGCCTTGTTCAGCTGGTGGACTACCAATGCCTCCCTTGATGGCGACTACACTAAAGAAGTGTCGCCCAAACAGACCTACCATATAGTCCATTGCTTATTCTTTTGTGACAACAGTCTTCGTTTCACAAATACTTTCGGTGGAAGTTTTAACTTTATGGCAGAAAGAAGAGCACGTAGAAGCGAAACAATATATCACAGTGTATACAATATGAATGCCGGCCTTTACAAATATTTCCTGGATCAAAAGTTCTGCATAAATTTATCAGTTTACGCTATTTTGAATAAAAGAAGAAACCTGACCACAATTACCAATAACAATCTAAGCAGAATAGAAGAAAATAATAAACCCCCTTATCAAGGAGCGTGCTTAAACCTTATATATAAGTTTGACTTTGGCAAGAAAGTAAAGGTAAAACGTGCGGAAAGCATACAGACAACAAGTGATAGTTATTTGCGCAAATAATTATCGAAAAGTCTTTAATTTTAATATGTTGTAAGCGTCTCCGCGATTCTACCTAGTCTGTCTTTTTTCGTTCTTGTATCTTTGCAGCGTATAAAAACGAAGTATTATGGATTTAGAAGAAAGTAGATTTAGAGCCACTTGGAAACGTTTTCTGGAAGTATTGAAAGTAGACCACAATTGTTCTTTAGCCGATGTTTGCCGCAAGCAACATACCACTTTGGGGGATATGAGCTCCTGGATGTCCCGACGGGGCTATAGCGTTAAACAAGCTAGGAAAGATGTGGTTCGTGATTATTATAATGGTGTTGCCCACTCCCGAACGACAACCTCCTCTCCTTCGTTCACTCAAATAGTACCCATCATGTTGTCGGAAGAAGAGTTCAGCCTTTCCGGGATCACAATCACCTTCAATAGAACCGCAGAATGCAACCGAACACACCCCCTTGAAAAATACAGGGAACTACTTCCTGATAAATGGGAAAAGGAAAATAGCTAAACAAGGCTAATTAAACTTTTTATTTTACCACACTTATAGAATCGCGGAAACGCTTACTCATATGCAGCTCGCAACATCCTCTATTTTCAGAGCATAACCGTCCTTCCCTACGGTAACTAATTCAATGCGAGTATCCACTGATAAGACCTTCCCCATTTTTGCAATCAAATTATAAAGGCTATGATTTTCCATTATCGCTCCTTCCCCATAATTTACTTATTTCATCATGAGATACCATTCTATTATCAGACCGGAGCCTGATGAAAAATCTCTTGCCCACCGGTCTGTTCAAATAACTCCTGTTTCCATCTCTGTAACCGAGAACATACTCGCCGGCATAGAAAATGTAATACCGGAATTATTTCCGTCAAACCCTTCATCAGCACATTACCTACTGATTACAAGCAAGTTATTATGAATGATCCTTCTACGATTTCTTCATAATAACTTCATATTCTTTCAGCCCCGTTCCATCTCCAAAAACGCATCCCGAGGTGATGACTGTCCGGCAAAATACTCACATTTCATCAAATGACAACAACCGGACGAATAAGGTGTATCATCCGGTCGAAGTCGTTGTATCTTCCCTTCAAGTAAATTGTTTCACTTAAGTGATGATATTGTATCACCTAAGTGATGAACTTTCATTACTAGAGTGCTCAAACTTCATCACTTAAGTGAAACAACTGAATCAAAAGGAAGATATCGTGTAATCAACCGGACGAAACAGCTTGTTATTCAGGATGTTTACGCTTAGTCACTTTTCTCTAAAACCCCACGAAAAACACTTGCAAAACGCTATTTTACACAGTATCTTTGTTCTAACGGAAACCTAAAACAACAAATAATGGATAAAAAGTTATTAAACAAAGTAATGAAGAAGCTTGCTTCCTCGAATGTAGTGACAAGTCCGACAGTGAAGAGTTCATCTCCCTCATTATCAATGCAGAAGAAACCGGAAATGGAGCAAATACAGCAAAAACTGGAACAATATTTGCTGAGCCGCTACCACTTCCGCTTCAACGTACTGACGGAACAAACGGAATGTTGCAAAAAAGACGCTGACACACCTATATATAAGGTAATAAGCCAGCGCACCCTGAACAGCCTGTGTCTGGAAGCCCGTGCACGTCACATCAACTGCTGGGACAAGGATGTAAGCCGGTTCGTAAACTCGGAACAGATGCCCGACTATCACCCGTTGCTTTCCTATATGGATGCTCTTCCCGAATGGGACGGCATGGACCGCGTGACGCCACTGGCACAACGCATCTCTACGAAAGATTTCTGGGTAAACAGTTTCCACCGCTGGATGCTGGGTGTCACCGCCCAGTGGAGCGGACACATGGCGCGGTGTGCCAACGCCGTAGCTCCCATGCTGGTGAGCAGCGAACAAGGAAGATGCAAATCCACTTTCTGCGAATTGCTGATGCCCGATTCGTTGAAAGACTACTATACGGACAGCTTCGAACTGACCGGACAGGCAGGATGTGAGCAGAAGCTGGCTTTCTTCGGACTGATTAATCTGGATGAGTACGACCGTCTTTCACCACAGAAACTGCCATTACTGAAAAATCTGATGCAGATGAAAAAACTGGATTTCCGCAAGTCGCACCGCTCGTCCTACAGCCATCTGCCCCGGATGGCCTCGTTCATCGGCACCAGCAACCGGAAAGCGCTGCTCACCGACCCCAGCGGAAGCCGCCGTTATTTCTTTGCCGAGGTAAAAGAAAAGATAGACTGCTCGCCACTGGAGCACAAACAGCTTTTCGCCCAACTGAAAGCAGAACTGGACGAGGGAAAGCGTTACTGGTTCTCGGCGGCGGAGGAATCCGAACTGAAACTGCGCAACCAGGCCTATTATGCCTTGCCCACCGAAGCGGAAATGATTCTCCATTGTTTCAGACTGCCGGAGAAAGGAGAAGACTTCAAACTTTACTCGGCAGTATGCTTGTTCAATATCCTACTGAAACGATATCCAGCAGCCATGCGCGGCATCACGATAAACAAAATGGGAAGAATCATGAATTCCCTGGGAGCGGAACGCATGCATACCACAACAGGAAATATGTATAAACTGGTAGCACTGGCCGGGTAAAAACATCCCTGAAGCTATTATGAAGGAATTTATAATAATTCCTTCATAATAGTCTTCTGTATATCAATACATTACCCTTCCATGAGGGATTTGAACAATTTTATCGCTTATTTTAATTCCGATGTACCACCATCTTCTTATTCCGGCCGGTAAACCTGCAAAGGCAGCTCACCTTTCAAGGCTCCCAACGCATTATAAGCCAGCGAGCCCATCTCGTCTTCACCGGGCATCAGCACAACCGGCGCCAGATAATCAATCTGTTCCTTGAGAATCCCTACACAGTAATCACTATGGGCAATGCCTCCCGTCAGAATAATGGCATCCACCTGCCCACGGAGCGTGACATACATGGCCCCTGCCTGTTTCGCCACCGTATAGAGCATCGCATCCAATACCCCTTTATAAGGCTCCTCGCCTTCGGAAGCTTTCCGGGCGATAGTCACCACATCATTCATACCCAGATGAGCCGTCAGCCCCCCTTTGCCATTCAGCATCTTTTTAACCTGTTTCAAAGTGTATTTGCCGCTGAAACACAGCTCTGCAAACTGGTCGGCAGGAATCGTTCCGGCACGCTCGGGCGAAAACGGGCCTTCACCGTTCAAGGCATTGTTGACATCAATCACCCGGCCTTTGCAGTGGGCGCCCACCGATATGCCACCTCCCAGATGCACCACAATCAGATTCAAATCTTCATAATGTTTCCCGATGGAAACGGCATATTTACGCGATACCGCCTTACTGTTCAAGGCATGGAAGATGGAAATGCGCTCTATCTCCGGTATTCCCGTCAGGCGGGCGGCCGGTTGCAGCTCGTCTACCACTTCGGGATCGGCAATGTAGGCGGGACAATGGCATTCCCGGGCTATTTCATCGGCAATCAGCGCGCCCAAATTACAGGCGTGCTCCATCCGGGCGTTGAGCAAATCGTGTTTCATCTGTTCGTTAATGGCATACACCCCGCCGGGCGTAGGCTTCAGCAGACCGCCACGGGCAATGACGGCATCAAAATCCAACGGAATATCCGCCTCGGCAAGCAGTCGCAGTATAAAATTCTTACGGTACTCATACTGTTCGTTGACGTGGTGAAACTCCGACAAGTCATCCGCAGTATGATGGGCCCCTGCCACCCATACCGGCTTTTCATCGATGAAAAGGGCTATTTTGGTAGAAGTAGAGCCCGGATTAATCACAAATATCTTCATAATTTAAAGGTTTTATCCGGCCACGCAGGCCAATGCCAGACTATAATATTTCGAATTACCGGAATCGGCACGCGAAGGAACCACTACAGGAGAAGTAGTACCTCGCAACATGCCTGCCATGTTGGCGTCACCAAACAACGACACCGTTTTATAGAATGTATTTCCCGACTCGATATTGGGAAAGATAAGCAGATCCGCATGTCCCACCACAGGAGAACTGATTCCTTTCACCTCACCGCTATGCGCATCACATGCCGTCTTCACATCCATGGGACCATCCAAGTACATGTTTCCGTAAGCACCGGCGGCCGCACGCTCCTTCAAGGTCACATAGTCCAGCGTATGGGGAAATTTCTCGTTCACTTTTTCCGTACAATGAATCAAGGCTACCCGAGGAGCTTCTATCCCCATGCGCCGGCACACCTCCAGATCATACAGCAACATCGCCTCAAATTGTTCCAAGGTGGGACGGGGAATGACCGCTGCATCCGAGAAGAATAAAAGTTTCTTGTATGTAGGAATCTGTGCTACCGTGATATGACTCAACACATTCCCTTTCGGCAGGATACCATGTTCCTTATTAAGCACGGCCCGCAATAAATTATCCGTATTGATAATCCCTTTCATCAACACGTCCGCATGTCCCTCACGTATCAGCGAAACAGCTTCCTGCGCCGCTTTGTCGGGACTTGTCGCCTCGTATACTTTCACATGGTCCGGATATTGCATCCGGATATATTCCGAATTCAATAAATGGGGCGTATCCGCTACCAATAAGAAATCGGCAAAGCCTTCGTGCAAACTACGGGTTATAACGTATTCGGTATGAGGGTCATTAGGGCAAACAACCACAACCCGTTTCCGTTCTTTCAACGAGCGTAAACAGCTTATCAAGCTGGCGAAGTCCTGTATCGGTTCCATGGTCATTAGATTTTTAGCAAATATGAAAAATAAATCTGAATTTATCCCTATCTTTGCTCAGTTTCTATGAATAATTTAACTTATGAAAACGTTTCAAACATTTGACATTTCAGCCGAGTACGATGCCATACACCGCACATTTCCATGCCACAAGGACGCTCCTGTTATCGGACTTACCGGAAACTTCCAGGAGGGAGCCTGTACTTTACTGGAAGGATATTTCACTTCCATTCTGAAAGCAGGAGGGATTCCTTTCATCATCCCTCCAGTTGACGACACTGACAGTTTGATAAACTCATTGAATGCATTGGATGGCTTACTGCTGACCGGAGGTGCGGATATCAACCCTTTGTTCCTTGGAGAAGAGCCGGTAAAGGAATTACACAGTATCAATCCTCGGAGGGATCGTCAGGAGTTATTGCTTGCCAAACTGGCCGCAGACCGGCAGATACCGATTTTAGGGATATGCCGCGGCATACAGGTGATGAACGCCGCTTTTGGAGGCAGCCTGTATCAGGATATTCATGTACAAATGGAAGGGAAACGGATCAAACACGATCAGGATTTGGGACGGGGGTATGCCTCGCATACGGTTCGGATAGAGAAAGATTCCTTACTTTACAAATTGTTTGAAACAGAAGTTTTGCCGGTCAATTCGTTTCACCACCAGGCGGTAAAAGAGGTTGCGCCGGGTTTCAGGGTAACCGCCCGTTCATCCGACGGAGTCATTGAAGCGATGGAGTCTACCGAATGCAAGTCAATGATGGGAGTGCAATGGCATCCGGAATGTTTCATATTGGAAAACAACACATGCATGATGCCACTATTCGAGTGGTTTATAAGGGAATCTTCTTCTTTCAGAGAAGCCAAAAGACTTCACAGACGCATGATAACGCTGGATTCACATTGCGACACTCCCATGTTCTTCGATCAAGGAATAAATTTTGCCACCCGTGACAAGAAAATCCTGGTAGACCTGCATAAGATGACGGAAGGACATCTGGACGCAACCATCATGGTGGCTTACCTGAAGCAATTGGAACGTACCGATGAAGCCTTATCGGCCGCTACTGCCAAAGCAGACCGCATCCTGAACGAAATAGAGGAGATGGTTGCCAAAAACTGCACAGCCGTAGATATAGCATATACTCCCGCTGATCTGTCCCGTTTGAAAAAAGCAGGGAAAAAGGCTGTCATGCTGGGCATTGAAAACGGATATGCCATTGGCAAGGATATCACGAATGTAGAACGTTTCCGCCATCGTGGCGTGGTGTACATGACACTTTGCCACAACGGAAATAATGATATCTGCGGCTCCGCCCGTTATAATGAGGAAGAACTGGGCGTAAGCACATTCGGCGAACAGGTGATAAAAGAAATGAACCGTGTGGGAATGATGGTAGATATTTCTCATGCCGGAGAGAAAAGTTTCTACGATGCACTGGAAATCAGCAGCAAACCGATCGTGGCCTCTCACTCTTCGGCCCGTGCCCTTTGCGACCATCCGCGCAATCTGACGGATGACCAATTGAAAGCATTGGCAGCCAAAGGGGGTGTGGCACAGGTATGTATGTATGGCGGATTCCTTCGTAAGAACGGAGAAGCTACCATCAAGGATGCCATCGAGCATCTGAACCACATGGTAAATGTCATGGGCATAGAGCATGTAGGGATAGGAACCGATTTTGACGGTGACGGCGGTATCACAGGCTGTGCTTCGGCATCAGAATTGATAAACTTTACACGCCGGCTGCTGTTGGAAAGATATAGTGAAGAAAGTATCCGCCTGATCTGGGGAGGAAACTTCCTGCGCGTTATGGAAGAAGTACAAAGAAAATAACGTAACTTTGCGGCGCAGCCCCCTTCCATATAAAGGATAATGCACAAATAAATAACAGAAGAATAAGTATGAAGATAAGAAATGTTTTAGTAATCCCGTTCTTGCTGCTTGTATTGACAGCCGTTTCGTGCGGAAACAGTAAAAGCAGAAACGACCGGACAGAAACCGTAGACAAAGAAGTGATCAAGGCTCCCGAATTCAATGCGGACAGCGCCTACCAGTACATTCAGGTACAAGCTGATTTCGGTCCCCGTGTCCCTAACACGCAGGCACACAAAGAATGTGGGGAATACCTAGCAGGACAATTGGAAAAATTCGGAGCCAAGGTATACAATCAATATGCTGATTTGATAGCTTATGATGGTACTATACTGAAATCACGCAACATTATCGGTGCTTACAAGCCCGAAAGTAAAAAACGCATCCTGCTTTGCGCCCATTGGGACAGCCGCCCGTATGCCGACAATGATCCTGACCCGAAAAATCACCACACTCCTATTTTAGGAGTAAATGATGGCGCCAGTGGTGTGGGTGTGTTATTGGAAATCGCCCGTCAGATACAGAAAGAACAACCTGCTCTGGGCATAGATATCGTGTTTTTTGATTCGGAGGATTATGGAATTCCTGAATTTTATGACGGCAGATACAAACAAGACACTTGGTGTCTTGGTTCACAATACTGGGCACGTACCCCACATGTTCAGAACTATAATGCACGCTATGGAATCTTGCTGGATATGGTAGGCGGAAAAGATGCCACGTTCTATTATGAAGGTTACTCGGCCCGCACCGCCCGTTCCGAGATGAAGAAGATCTGGAAAAAGGCACATGAGCTGGGATACGGCAAATATTTTGTAAAGGAAGACGGGGGCGAAACAGTAGACGACCATATCTATGTCAACAAACTGGCCCGCATCCCGTGTGTGGATATCATTAATTATGATGCCGGTAATCCGCAAAGTTCTTTCGGCTCTTTCTGGCATACGGTAAATGATACGATGGAGAACATTGACCGTAACACGCTGAAAGCGGTAGGACAGACGGTGATGGATGTGATTTATAATGAGAAATAAATGATAAAATAATGAAAACAATAAACGAACTTCAGGACGAAGTGATAGAAGAGTTCAGTGATTTTGATGACTGGATGGACAAGTATCAACTGCTCATAGACTTAGGTAACGAGCAGGAACCACTCGCCCCCGAATATAAAACAGAACAAAACCTGATAGATGGTTGCCAAAGCCGCGTATGGCTGCAAGCCGATATGGAAGACGGCAAAGTGGTGTTCCAGGCGGAAAGTGACGCCTTGATTGTAAAAGGTATCATTGCCCTGCTCATTAAAGTAGTCAGCGGACATACTCCTGATGAAATATTAAGCAGTGATTTATACTTTATAGAAAAGATAGGTTTGAAAGAACATTTGTCGCCCACCCGTAGCAATGGCTTGTTGGCGATGGTAAAACAGATGCGTATGTATGCGCTGGCTTTCAAGGCAAAAATGGCAAATTAGTGATTAGTGGTTAGTGATTACTAACCACTAAAAATCATCGCCCCAGCCGCTTGGTATCGACATCGGTACGTTTCTTCTCTTTGTATCCGCCGAATTTATAGAGGAATGAAAATGTAAAGCTACGATTGTCCCAATTCATTTCTGTCCGGTTCCGTTGCTGCCCCCACGCCAGCCGGGTGGTCATGTTCGATGTATTAAGAATATCATTTCCTTTCAATATCACCTTCGTCTTTCCATCCGGAGAAGTCCACTGAAGTGAAGTCGAAATATTACAAATAGGACTTAAGTTATACACCCCTTGTATGGCACGTGATTGGTAAAAGCCAGCCAACGTACCTATGATATTCGGTTTTTTCGATAAAATGAATGTGTTTGTGGTATTCAGGATGACGCTGAATTTATGCCGGTCGAATGCAATATCATGGAAATGGCTGTTCTTGTCATGGGAGAACAGACCGAAAGCAAAAATGCGCCCGTTCCACCATGTACTCACTTTATAAGAAACCATAGTCTGTATGGTCCATCTTTTCTGAAAATCATAATTCACAAACTGATTCATCTCCGCCAGACGGTCGGGCAATTGATAAGGAAGCTGCACAAAGTAATCGGGGGTGTAATTGTAATTCACCCCTATCATATATTTATTCTTATACAGATAATTCAAGTCGAGCGAATAATTGGAACTTGGCTTCAGGTCGGGATTTCCATGAGCCTCGGTATAGCTGTCCACATACTGTATAATAGGTTGCAACTGCCAGTAAGCGGGATATTTGCGATTACTGGTGAAGGACATTTGCAAGGTATGACCATCTGCCGGAGTATAAGTTGTGTTTACAGTGGGATACAGCATCCAGCTATGGCGTCCCTCAGCATGATAAAGCTCTGCGGCCAAGGAAACTTCGGCAGAAAACTTCTTCCCAAAACTATGTGAAGCACCGGTGTACATATTCAGAGTATATTCTTTTCGAAGCAGTTTCTCGGAATTATCGGGAGTCAAGGCTCCAGTTTCACCATCCCGATAGAACTGGTAGCTGTTATCGTGTGTGGTAGTATACTTTACACCATAATTGATCTCGGTTCCACCTTGCAAGGAATGAAGCTGGTTGGCATAGAACAACCAGCGGTTGATACGTTGGTTGCTGTCATAATTCAATGTCTGACGGACACTTTGCATATCTTTCTGTAAGAAGGTCTGTGACGGACTGGAGAAAAAAAGGAAATCCATTCCTGCCGAAAGGCCGAAAGAAGATTGATAGTCGGCTGTCACATTATGTAACTGGCGGCTGCCGTCATCCGTTTTATCACTGTGGGCTGTTCCACGCATTTTTGTACAGTCCTGTCCATAGCGGTATTGTGTATTGTAAACCACACTCAACAAGTTCTTCTTCCCGAAATCATAATCCGCCCCCAAGCGGAGGTTATGCCGGCCGCCATACCCTTTAGCCTCTGTTTTCAAATCCAACTCGTGTACTTCCCCCGCCATAGTGTGCCATGACTGTTTGTCCAATCCGAAAGTGGTATGTTTGAACCCGTATGAATACATCACATCCGCCGAAAAGCGCCGGGAAGTGTAAAGCAAATTTCCACGGCCTGCAATGTCTTCCCTGCGGGACTGTTCATACATAGCCGCCACTTCGCCGGACAAAGCAGGTTTCTGTCCAATATTCGATTTTAGAATAACATTCACCATGGCTCCACGAATCCGGTAACGGGCCGGAGCAGCATACATGATTTCCGCTTTCTCCAAACGACTGACAGGGGTATTTTCGAGTACTGTCCGTAGATCTTCCTTATCCAATGTACTGACCTTTCCGTTTATTACCACCGTTATACCGCGACCGCCCAATGTCAGATTACCGTCTTGTTCCACGATGCCGGGCAGTTCCTTTACCGCCTCGTAGGCGTTATTCACCGGAAGCCGTTCTACCATTCGGGGCAAATCGTAAATCAGTTTTCCCCGTTCTGCTTTTACTACAGGACGTTCACCTTTCACCAACACTTCCGGCAGCTGCTGAAAAAGACTATCCATATAGGTATAATTCACATCGTCCTGCGCCTGTACCGTGAATGTAAACAAGCATAAACAAAAGATAATCACTGTCCTCATCGTCGTTTTATTTTTAAGGTCTATGCAAAGTAAAGGCTAAAAGTGTTCCGTATGTGTTACCACCGGCTTACGAAGTCTTATTTAGTGTTATCAAAAGAAAGAAAATACTTATTTTGTGCCTATTTTTGTCTCACCATGAAGATACCGTTTAAAGCCATAGCCGCATTGATTATCCTTTCGCTGATAG
>OJRS01000976.1_pt1 | contig 12417 bp, 10 predicted proteins | sample 1599261 | NCBI WGS metagenome assembly OJRS01 (sample SAMN03922531, study PRJEB24848) | human gut metagenome | isolation source: stool sample | host: Homo sapiens | place: Germany | collected 2010-05 | reverse complement strand
AAAGATTACCCTTCGTTTGAATCTTTTGCAAACGCTATAGCTGAGTACATCGATTATTATAACAACAAAAGAATTCAAGCTAAAACAAAATGGATGCCTCCCTCTAAATTCAGAGAAGCATCCATGATGTAAATATAATTATTCAAATTTTTAGCGGTGTCCAGAAAACTGGGTACATATCAAGCAAACGCCCAGGCTTTTGTTATAGCTTATTATTTTCAAACGGGAATTTGTACTGAGTCAGGCCCAGCTCATCTCTGAGCTGAATGAATTCCTTCTGAATGGATTCGCCAACCGGTACACCCTTGTCTTTTCTATCCATCCAAGCCATATATTCCTTCTCGCCGGCAGTATAGATGCGTTCCTGACCGGGAGCCTTGGTGGAATTGCGCAGACCGCGGCAGATATCGCCGGCAGTTTTCTTGAAGGTGTCAACGCCCATGAAGAATGCAGGGTTGATAACGAAAAAGAAGTGACCCAGATGATACATAGCGTTGTTGCCGTTTTCATCCTTACCGGACAGCGCCTTCATGAAAGGACCGCCTGCCAGTGCGGAGGACAGAATCTCTACGATAGTAGTGAAGCCGTAGCCCTTGTAGCCGCCGGTTTCTTCGCCCAAACCACCCAACGGCAGCAGAGCAACGTTGCCTGCACGCATTTCCTTCAGGATGGTAGCGGACTCGGTCATAGTGCCGCCGTCCTTAGCAACTACCAGACCTGCCGGAGTATCCTTGCCCTGTCTAGCATAGAACTCAATCTTACCGTTTTGGATGATACTGGTTGCGCAGTCAAAGTTGAACGGGAATTCCTCATCGGTAGGCATAGTAAAGGTCAGCGGGTTGGTGCCCATCATCGGCTCAACGCCGAAGGTAGGAGCTACGGAAGGTCTTGCATTAGTACCGGAAATACCGATCATGCCTGCCTTTTCAGCCATAGTGGTCCAGTAGCCTGCAATGCCGTAGTGAGTAGAATTAAAGATGGTGCCGCCGGCCATACCGTACTTGGAAGCCTTTTCAATCAGCATTTCCATCATCTTATGGGAAGCAACCATGCCCATGCCGTTATGAGCATCCATAACTACAGTACAAGGAGTATCCTTGACAATTTCAATTTCGGTTTTCGGTAGCAGGGTGCCGTTTTTAATACGATCCAAGTAAATAGGCTTGAAGCGGTTGCAGCCGTGGCTCTCGATACCGCGTCTATCGCTTTCCAGCAGAACATCTGTACAAATGCGTGCATCCTCTTCGGGAACGCCGTATTTAACAAATACGTCTACCATAAAATCGTGGACTAAGTCCCAGCTTACAAAGGGTCTTGTTTCTTCCATGCTGTTTCCTCCTTGAAGAAAATTTTTTCAATTCATAATAATATTGCTTTCGCACTACATATAGTATACCTCATTACTCCATAATTGTACAGTATTGCTTTTACGGCTACACTTCGCGCCTGTTACAAACGCTGATGTCAAAAAATCTATTTTATTCTTAGGCATACCCACCTATAAAAAAAACCGTGCAGACCTCAGCGTCATAGCAACAGAAGCCTGTACGGTATTATATATTTTTGTTAACCCTGCTCTGCTCCGTCCGCAGTAAAGGCAACCGGTGCCTTAGCCTCCAGCTCCTTCGTGCTGCCGTCAGCATTATGCCACAAGGTTTTCTTACTCAGCGAACCGTTAGTTACAAGGCCGGTCGCATCAAAAGTGATGCCTGTGCCGCTCTTGAATTCAATAAAACCGGCGCTTTCATCCTGCAGGTTGTGCTGCCAGCCGAGAGGACGCAGCTTCGTTGCCTCCGCCAGAGTACCGCTTATAACCCTGCCATCTACATCAAAGGTCAGCAGATTGTCATTTTTAAAGCGCACAAATCCGTAGCCGTTATCGCTCAGCTGCAGGATAACATCATTGTCAATCACACCGCTGAGCACAGTGCCATCCTTAGCAAAGGTCACGGACTTATTGCCCATGTAGCGCACATGACCGTCGGCAGGAATCACCAGCCCCGGGCGATACGGATGGTAGAAGAAGCGCGGCGGGAAGAACGGCGCACTCCGCTCCACATAATAGTAATTGCTCGCCAGGCTCTTCCATCCTGCAGGACGCAGATAGGTGGCACTTGCCAGCACGCCTTCGATAACCTGACCGTCATCGTTGAGCTTTACAACAGTATTCTTCTTGAACTTGATATCGTCCGCTACCGTCCAGCCCTGCGGCACCAGCTTGGTATCCTTATCTAAGGTTATGGTTTTATCAGCAAGAGCTGTGTTGGCGCCTACAAGCACTAAGGCAGCTAATAGTAAGGCTGTAAATTTACGCATGATAATCACCTCATTTTCACTTTCTAAGCATATTATAGCATAGGTTACTAAAAGAAAATATAAAACTATTGTGAATTAAGTGTGGAGGGGATAGGGAGATATTCTTCTATTTACTATTCACCCCTGCTACGCTATAATATAATTAAATAAGCTCATTGAAAGGAGTTGTGCACCTATGTGTGCCAACAAGCATTACTACTGCATGTTCAACGGCATTACAGTCACTACCAGCGACATTATAGATGAAAAATACAAGGAATATATTTGTGTAAGATTTGAACGTCCCAACAATAATAATGGTTTTGATTTCGCTGAAATTATTATGCCTGACAAAAAGTTTATCAAGGCTTTTGGCTTTAGTGAGGAAGAGCTTTATTGGATTGAAAGCTTCGCAGCGGATAATCTTTTACTTATGTGGGAAATGGCAAAGGAGAGTAAGCAAATTGCCTAAAATATTAGCAGGTTTCTTAGGGTATGTGTTTTATTTTTGGGATTAAGGTTGCCATTAAACCACAGTAAAATCCAAATCCCCTCCGCAAACCCTTCAGGTTTGACAAAAAACAAGATAAAACGTATAATAAACATAAAGAGACAACTGGTTGTGGAAAGCCGGTTCTCCTCAAAGATTTGTATTCAGAAAGAAACCGTCTTACCGCTAGGCGGTTTTTTTCATGCCATAATTACTTACGATACGTAAGGATCAGCACGACCAGAGTTGCGAAAGCAATCATCAGAGATAACGCTTCGAAAACAGTCATAACATCACCCCCACTCGCTAGGGAGTAGAAAAACCAACTACCAGTTGCCTCAAAATGTATTATAATATAATATTGATATTTTTAAAATGCACCTCTAAAGGTGTGTTTTTTATTTTAAGCATATTTTAAAACAAAGAGGCCGGGTTTTATCCCAGCCTCTTTTATATTAAATGAATTGTACTACTGTACCCATTAATCTACTATATTTCCCGTCGCTAATTGCTTTGACGTAAATTATAGCATGACCTTTCATTGCTAAAGCCTTGGTTTTCAGTTTAATGAGTTCAACTTCCCAATCTTGCGTACTGTCTCCTAAAGAACCATCTGAGAAAATGACTCCCATGATAGAATATTCTTGTTTTAAGTCGCCGGTTGTTGTAATAATAGAATCATAATCTGTTTCAGGATTTTTGTTTGAACTAAACCATCCCATTTGCTACACTCCTTTGTTCTTATGGTGAAGTTAGCTACATTATATTATTTTATTGCGTTAAAAGCAAATGTTTTTCAAAGAGATCGTGTTGTAAAGAATCTACATTTTTTTGAGTGTTTCATTGTTTATAATGAAAGGCTCAGATTTTCGAGTGATTTAATGTGATACAAGATTGTATGATTTGAGTAGAAGAATTTTTTACAATTGTTCAAATTATATTCGAAGCTACAACAATGTATATAAATAAAAATCCTATTGCAGACTAACTCAGAACATCTGCAATAGGATTTTACGCTTATCTCATATTAAATTATGCAACAGCGCCGGCTTTCCCCTTACTTGCTCAGGTACTCGTCAATAGCAGCTGCAGCCTTCTTGCCAGCGCCCATAGCGCTGATTACGGTTGCAGCACCGGTTACGATATCGCCGCCGGCGAACACGCCCGGAATAGAGGTAGCACCTGCCTCGTCAGCAACGATGTTACCGCGCTTGTTAACCTCCAGATCAGGGGTAGTCTGTTTAATCAGCGGGTTCGGACCTTGGCCGATAGCCATAACTACCATGTCAACGTCGAGCACATATTCGCTGCCTGCGATAGCTACAGGAGAGCGACGGCCGCTGGCATCCGCTTCACCCAGCTCCATCTTAATGCACTTCAGGCCGTTAACCCAGCCTTTTTCATCGCCCAAGATAGCAACCGGATTGTTCAGCAGGCGCAGCTCAATGCCTTCTTCCTTAGCGTGGCCGATTTCTTCCTTACGTGCGGGCATTTCCTCCTCGCTGCGGCGGTACACGATATATACCTGCTCCGCGCCAAGGCGCTTCGCGGTACGCGCTGCGTCCATTGCTACGTTGCCTGCGCCAACGATAGCAGCCTTCTTGCCAACGTATACAGGTGTAGCGTAGTTCGGGAATTCGTAAGCCTTCATCAGGTTTACACGTGTCAAAAATTCGTTGGCGGAATATACGCCGTTAAGGTTTTCGCCGTCAATCTGCATAAAATGCGGCAGGCCAGCGCCGGTACCAACATAAACAGCGCTGAAGCCTTCCTCCTCCATCAGCTCTTTGATGGTGAAGGTGCGGCCGATTACAGCGTCAACTACAATCTTTACGCCCAGCTTTTTCAATGCGGAGATTTCATGCTGTACGATTTCCTTCGGCAGGCGGAACTGCGGAATACCGTACATCAGCACACCGCCTGCAGCGTGCAGCGCTTCGTACATGGTTACGTCATAGCCCATTTTAGCCAAATCACCGGCGCAGGTCAGACCGCTTGGGCCGCTGCCTACTACGGCAACCTTTTTGCCCTTGCGTTCTGCCGGAGCTTCTACATCGTTATCCAAGCCATGCTCACGTGCATAGTCAGCAACAAAGCGCTCCAGGCGGCCGATAGCTACAGGCTCGCCCTTGATGCCCAGCACGCACTTGCCTTCGCACTGGTTTTCCTGCGGGCAGACACGTCCGCAGACAGCAGGCAGGGTACTCTTCTGCTTGAGAATTTTATAAGCCTCGGCAAAGTTTTCCTGTGCCACCTCATGGATAAACTTAGGAATATCAATATTAACCGGGCAGCTGCCTACACAACGCGGTTTGGGGCAGTTCAGACAACGCTGTGCCTCGTCTACCGCCATTTCCTTAGTGTAGCCAAGTGCTACCTCCTGAAAGTTTTTGTTACGCACATCAGCCGGCTGTTCCGGCATAGCATTTCTCATTCCTCCACGCATTTGCAATGACCTCCACAGCTATATTCCAGTGCTTCCTGGTCCTTGTACATCTGCTGACGCATTACCAGGTTCGCAAAATCTACCTCGTGAGCATCAAACTCCGGTCCGTCTACACAGGCAAATTTGTTCTCGCCGCCAACCATTACACGGCAGCCGCCGCACATGCCGGTGCCGTCTACCATGATGGTGTTGAGGCTGGCCGTAGTTTTAACGCCGAAGGGTTGGGTGGTCGCTGCCACGTTTTTCATCATGATAACAGGGCCGATGGCCAATACCAGGTCAATCTTCTCGCCTGCCTCCAGCATTTCACGCAGCGGGTCGGTTACAAAGCCCTTGCGGCCTGCACTGCCGTTATCGGTGGTCAAAATCAGCTCGTCGCTGATAGCAGCCATTTTATCCTGCCAGATTACCAGATCCTTGTCGCGCGCACCGATGATGGAGATAACCTTGTTGCCCAGCTCGTGGTAAGCACGCGCGATAGGATAAACAGGCGCAACGCCGATGCCGCCGCCAACTACTACAACAGTACCGAACTTGCCCATCTCGGAAGGATGTCCCAAAGGACCTACTACGTCGAGAATATCATCACCCTCGTTAAAGGTGTCGCACAAGTGCTTGGTGGTGTTGCCCACAGCCTGCACGATTAAGGTGATATAGCCTTTTTCACGGTCAAAATCCGCAATAGTCAGAGGAATACGTTCGCTGTATTCGTCAGTGCGGATGATAACAAACTGTCCCGGATGGCATTTGTGTGCCACCAGCGGCGCGTCTACGACGAACTCGTAAACTGCAGGTGCTAAATTTGCTTTGGTAATGATTTTAGCCATTTTCTTGCTTTTCTCCTTTTGCTGCTATTTGCTATTTATTCAAAAGCTTTCTTGCGCAAGCCTCAGCTTCCGCATAAATCTTTTCTTCGTCAAAGGTCAGCAGCTTGCCTGCTTCCACAACCTTTTTGCCTGCTACGAAAACAGTGTCGGCATCGGTGCTGCTTGCTGCATAAACCAGCTGGGACAGCTTATTGTGACGCGGATACCAGTAAGGCTTATGCATATCCCACAGTACGATATCTGCCTGCTGACCTGCTTCCAAAAGTCCTGTATCAGCAAAGCCCAGTGTTTTTGCACCGTCAACGGTTGCCATCTCCCACGCTTTTTTAGCAGGAACAACGAGAGGATCAAAGGTGGTTGCCTTGTGCAGCATTGCGGCAGCACGGCATTCCTCCAGCATATCCAGATTGTTGTTGCTGGATGCGCCGTCCGTGCCCAGGCCAACACAAATGCCCTTGTTCAGCATTGCCGCTACCGGTGCGATACCGCTTGCCAGCTTCAGGTTGCTCTGCGGGTTATGCGCTACACGCACGTGCTTGGTAGCCATGATATCCATATCCTCGTCGGTCAGGTGTACGCAGTGCGCAGCAATGGTACCCAGCTCAAACATGCCCAGCTTATCCATCAGCTGAATCGGTGTCATGCCATGCTCTTTGACAACGGTATCAACCTCAAATTTAGTTTCGCACAGATGCATCTGGATTTCTGCCTTGTTGGCAGCAGCCTCGGCGATAACCTTTTCCAGATAATCAACAGGACAGGTATAAGGAGCGTGCGGACCGTAGGTGATGCGGATACGGCCGTTGTCATAGCCCTGCCAGTTCTTCGCCAGTACGGTGTTCTCTGCCAGCTTTACGTCCTTGTCCGGCGCTACGCCGATCAGGCCGCGGCTGAGGTTAGCGCGGATACCGGTTTCGGCACAGGCACGCGCAACATCCTCCATGAAGGCGTACATATCTGCAAAGCAGGTAGTACCGCCCTTCAGCATTTCTACGATGCCCAGCATTGCGCCCCAGTAGATGTCGTTAGCGTCCATCTTGTCTTCAATCGGCCAGATTTTGTTCTGCAGCCAATCCATAAGCGCCATATCATCGGCATAACTGCGCAGCAGTGTCATAGAAACGTGGCCGTGGGTATTGACCATGCCGGCGGTAGCCAGTTTGCCTTTGCCGTTCACGATTTCGTCGGCAGCAAAGTCTGCAGGCACGTCCTTGCCTACATAGACAATCTTATTATCTTCAACGGCGATATTCTGCATTTCACCGTTCGGAGTATGCAGAAGCTCGATATTTTTAATCATTAGCTTAGCCAAAAGATTTCACTTCCTTGGTATAAATTAAGTCCTGCCTCCCTATTCAATGCTTAGGGAGACAGATGACAGTGATATTATTGTTTTCTACTCCTCGCCCTGCTGACGTTTGGAGTAATGCTTTTCATAAAAATCATGCATCACGTCCACGTCCTCACAGCTCAGCTCGTACACCTTGTTGCCGGTGCCTGCACAGATTACGGCAATCTGCGCCGCCTTTTCCAGAATTTCGGCAGCAAGCAGTGCCTCCGCCAGATTTTTGCCCCAGCACACAGCGCCATGGTTGGCCAGCAGCACAGCCTTTTTGCCGTTCAGCGCACGTACGGTGTTATCCGCCAGCTCCTGCGTACCGCAGAGAGCATACTGAGCGCACTCCACCCTGCCGCCGATAATCTGCACGATATCCTCAATAATCGCCGGCACTCCCTGATGCATAGCCGCAAGCGCACTGGCATAAATGCTATGCGTATGGATTACGGCACCTGCCTCGGGATGGGCGTTGTAAATGGCGGTGTGCACCTTCAGTTCGGAAGAAGGAATGTGCTTGCCTTCAACAACTTCGCCATCACGGTTGATGATAACAACGTCCTCAGGCGTCAGCGTTTCATAACCGTGGCCGGAGGGTGTGATAGCAATATTCTGCGCGTCAATGCGGCAGCTGATGTTGCCCCAAGAGCCCGCGACGAGCTTTTTTTCAATCAGCACATGGCCTGTTTCCACAATGGCGGCACACGCACTTTCTTTAGCAAACAACTGCGTTTCCATGATTATTCTGCAGCCAGATATGCCTTCTGCTCATCGCTCAGGGTGTCGATGCCTGCGCCCATAGCCTGCAGCTTCAGAGCAGCGATTTCGGTGTTCAGCTCTTCCGGCAGTACATACAGTTTGTTTTCCATTGCTCCCTTATGGTCGAGCAGGTATTTCATAGCCAGGAACTGCATAGCGAAGGACAGGTCCATGATTTCAATCGGATGGCCGTCGCCGCAAGCCAGGTTAACCAGACGGCCTTCGCCCAGCAGGTTCAGCTTACGTCCGTCAGCCATGGTGTAGGTCATGATATTTTTGCGTACTTCATACGGAGCAACTACGGAAAGCTCCTCCAGATGATGTTTGTTGATTTCTACGTCGAAGTGGCCTGCGTTGCACATAACAGCGCCGTTCTTCATAACCTCCATATGAGGTTTGGTGATAACGTCCTTGCAGCCGGTTACGGTTACAAAGATATCGCCGTGTTTTGCAGCCTCCTGCATCGGCATAACGCGGAAGCCGTCAAATACTGCTTCGATACCTTTAATCGGATCAACCTCGGTAACGATAACGTTAGCGCCCAGGCCCTTGGCACGCATAGCAACGCCCTTACCGCACCAGCCATAGCCTGCAACAACAACAGTTCTGCCTGCTACGGACATGTTGGTGGTACGCATGATGCCATCCCATGAGGATTGGCCGGTACCGTAACGGTTATCAAACAGATACTTGCAGTAAGCATCATTAACGGCAATCATCGGGAATGCCAGATGACCTGCTGCAGCCAGAGCCTTCAGACGATGTACGCCGGTGGTGGTTTCCTCGCTGCCGCCCATCAGGTTAGGAATCAGGTCACGACGTTCGCCGTGCAGCATATTAACCAAATCGCCGCCGTCATCAATAATCAGTTGCGGTTCACTCTTCAAAGCCTCGCGCAGATACATATTATATTCTTCGTTGGTGCAGCCATGGGTTGCGAAAACAGTAACGCCGCTGTCAACCAGTGCTGCGGCAATTTCGTCCTGAGTGGAAAGCGGGTTGCTGCCGGTAACAACAACATTAGCGCCTGCGTTCTTCAGCACGAGTGCCAGATAAGCAGTTTTTGCTTCCAGATGAATGGTTACAACCATGTTGATGCCCTTGAAAGGCTTGGTTTTGCTGTATTCATCGTTCAGATGATTCAGCAGGGGCATATATTCCTTTGCCCACGCGATACGTTGATGACCTAACGGTGCCAATTTGATGTCTTTAATAATGCTTTGCATAGATTCAAAAATCCTCCTTTAATATATGCTCTTTAGTCTTTTAAAAGAGCCTGCAATTTCTTAATACTTTCTGTATACGGCGCTTTAAGTACGCCATGCTCGGTAATAATACCGGTAATAAGCTCTGCCGGTGTCACGTCAAACGCAGGGTTAAACACTGCCACGCCCTCAGGCGCAGTCTGCTCGCTGCGTAAATGACGTACCTCGTCGGCCTTGCGCTCCTCGATAGGAATCTGCGCACCTGTAGCAATCGTAAAATCAAAGGTGCTCGTCGGTGCGGCGATATAAAACGGAATTCCGTGTGCCTTCGCCGCCAGTGCCACGCCATAGGTGCCGATTTTGTTCGCCGTGTCACCGTTGGCCGCAATTCTGTCGGCACCGACAACAACAGCGTTCACGCCACTCGTGCGCATGGTCCACGCTGCCATATTATCGGTAATCAGCGTAACCGGAATGCCGTCCTCAAACAGCTCAAACGCCGTCAGGCGCGCACCCTGCAGCAGCGGACGTGTTTCGTCGGCATAAACCATCTTCAGCTTGCCCTGCGCGTAGGCACTGCGGATAACGCCCAGTGCCGTGCCCCAACCGCAGGTTGCCAGTGCGCCTGCGTTGCAGTGCGTCAGCACTACGGCAGCGTCAGGCAGCACAGCAGCGCCGTATTCGCCCATACGCTTATTCATGGTAATATCGTCCGCATAAATCTGCTCGGCCTTCACCTCCAGCGCCTTGATAATCGCCGCAGGGGACTTGTCCTCGCCGTTCAGGCGCACAGCCAAAGCGTATTGCAGATTTGCCGCCCACGCCAGGTTTACCGCCGTCGGACGCGCAGTAATCAGATCTGCGCGCACAACGTCCAGCGCACCCAAAAAGTCAGGCTTGTCCGCAACCTCGCGCGCACCCAGCACCATAGCGAAGGCAGCGGCAGCGCCGATTGCCGGAGCACCGCGCACCTCTAAGCGTTCAATAGCCACTTTCACGCGCTTGTAATCCACGCAGGTAATCCATTCTATCTTTTGCGGCAGCAAAGTCTGGTCCAACAGCACCAGGCTCCCCTGCTCCCAACGCATAGTTTCTACCATAACAACCTCTTACAGCTTAAAGCCGCCAAACTCCTGCATAGCGTGATGGCAGTTGCACTTCGCCTCAGTCGGCTCTTCATAAGCGATGAAGGACAGAATCAGCTTTTCCATATTCTTAATGCTCAGTGCCATAGCGTCGCAAACCTCTTTATGGGAAAGCGGTGTCGGGGAAATGCCGGCAGCCATATTGGTAACGATGGAGCAGTTAGTGTAGCACATCTCTGCCTCACGCGCCAGAATGGACTCAGGCATATTTGTCATGCCAACCAGGTCACCGCCCAGCATAGCGAACATTTTAATTTCGGCAGCACTTTCAAAGCGCGGGCCTTCGGTGCAAACATAAACACCGTGCTTATGGAAGGTGATATCCGTTCTCTCCAGACATTTGATAACCTTCTCGCGCAAAGTCGGGCAATACGGATAGGTGAAATCGCAGTGCGCTACACCACGCTCGGGGGAATCATAGAAGGTGTTGATGCGGCTCTTGGTGAAGTCCAGCACGTTGTCGCAAACTACGAAGTGACCTGCCTTCATCTCCGGGTTGAGGGAACCAACTGCGGTAGTAGCAAAAATCTCCTCCGTTCCCAGGCTCTTCATAGCCCAGATGTTGGCGCGGTAGTTTACCTTGTGGGGCGGTACGGAGTGGTCTACACCGTGACGGCTTACGAAAACCACCTGATTACCGCTCATTGTGCCGATGTTGCACAATGCTTTACCAAACGGTGTTTCTATAATCTTTTTTTCGAATCCCTTCAGGGTATCGGGATTATCAATACCGGTTCCGCCGATGATAGCAATTTTACGCATAAGCTTTGCCTCCCTTATAGTTAAATGTGATAATGAAAACTGTTTGCTGAAGTATGTTATTACGCATAATATCTATGCAGATTCTCCACACTTTTTCTATTATATAATACCATAAATAAGGCATAATTTAAAGAGTAAAGAAAAAGCACTCTCAGCAGGTGTGAGAGTGCGAAGTGAGTGGAATTGAAGATTTTATTCATGACGCAGTTTCTTTCCTAAAGTATTAGCCAATTGCTTAGCTATTGCCTTTGCTAAAAAGGGAGGTACGGCATTCCCAACTTGTTGGTATTGCTTATCTTTAGAACCACAAAATACAAAACTATCAGGAAAAGTTTGTAATCTGGCTGCTTCTCTAATACTAAGTGCTCTGTTAAGAACAGGATGAATCCACATAGACTTTCGTACATTGGTAACTGTTCCACTTGGAGAATCATATTTTAATCTTAAATAAATAGTATTTTGAGTACGTTTTACATCAGTATAAGTATTCTTTTTCAGAGAATCTTTCAAACTGTGAAAGTTTTCACCTTGATTTAAAGCTTCGAATCTTTTCATTGCTACATCTGTAGTTTTAGTAATAATATGGTTCTTTAAGACATCGGAATTTCTTAATTGCTTGGCTAATGGACTTAAGCGACTCTTATGCTTCAATATAATACCATTCTCATCATCAACTAAATCATGTACCGTCCCCTCATCTTCCAAATCAAAAATTGCATCATGAACCGTTCTATACTCTTCTTCTTTGAATTTTTTATGAGGAAGAAATACAACATTAGAAATACTTTTCTTTATTCCTATAATAACAAAACGATTCCGTTTTTGTGGTGCGCCAAAATCTGCTGCACACAATATACCACTGTTAATAGCATAACCATCTTCACCAGATGTCAAAATCTTTTCCAGATAATCTAAAACTGCAAAAGAGCGAACATTTGCTAATATACCTTCTTTTTTCGTACTTTCATAATAATCAACATGTATATGGTTATCAAATATCTCTTTCGCTTTGCTTAACATACGCTGAATCATAATTGCCGGTTCAATTAAATTTTGAATTTCTTCTATATCAAGATTTCCATCAAAGTAATCCTTTATTGCTTTAAATGCTTCTCTGGTTCTCTCTACAATATAGTCATTTGCATCATCTTC
>OJRS01000935.1_pt1 | contig 12940 bp, 9 predicted proteins | sample 1599261 | NCBI WGS metagenome assembly OJRS01 (sample SAMN03922531, study PRJEB24848) | human gut metagenome | isolation source: stool sample | host: Homo sapiens | place: Germany | collected 2010-05 | reverse complement strand
ATCGATAATAGAGCAGAAATTGATTGAGCAGTTGATATATGGGGATTCGCAGTGGACGTACAGGCCAGATTTAAAGACAGAAGCGGATTTATGGAACAATTTTAAATATATTTTAGAGCAGAACAATAAGGACAGGCTGGATGGTGAGCCACTTTCTGATTCAGAGTTTGAGCAGGTAAAGAATCAGTTGCAGTTCTCAACATTTTATAAGGCTGGAGAGTGGCTGGTAGGCGAAAACGGCAAGGTCATGGTGCATGTACAGCGTGATACTAAGAAGCTTCATCTGGTTGTGATGAATCATGAGCATATTGCAGGTGGCAGCAGTGTGTATGAGGTTATAAATCAGTACAGTGCATTGAAGGATGATGAGGATGCCGCATCAAGAGACCGTAGATTTGATGTGACCTTGATGATAAACGGTCTTCCAATGATACATATTGAGCTGAAAAACAGACAGCATTCATATATGGAAGCATTCAATCAGATAAAGAAATACATTGGTGAAGGGCAGTTCAGGGGGATTTTTTCGGCTGTTCAGATGTTTGTTATAAGCAACGGTGTTGACACGAAGTATTTTTCTGCAGCAAGTGATACGGAGCTAAAGAAAGAATTTATCAGCGGATGGGTTGACAGGAACAATCAGCCGGTTTCTGATTATATTGATTTTGCAAAAAATGTCCTTAAGATTCCACAGGCACATGAGATGATTGCAAGATATACGGTTTTAGATAATGAAGCTAAGCGGCTTATTCTGCTTAGACCATATCAGATACATGCTATTGAGGCAATTCGTGAAGCATCACGAACAGGAAAGTCGGGATTTGTATGGCATACTACAGGCTCGGGAAAGACGCTTACATCATATAAGGCAACAAGAAATCTCCTTATGGATATTCCGGCGTTGGATAAGGCTATTTTCCTTATAGACAGGAAAGATCTTGATGAGCAGACAAATACGTCATTTAGTTCATATTCTCAGAATGATTCAATTGATGTGGATAATACTGATAATGTGACTGATTTGAAAAATAAACTTAAATCGTCTGACAGACAGATGATTGTTACAACAATTCAAAAGATGCAGATTCTCATTTCAAAGCGTCTGAAGGAGGGCACACCTGAGTATAACAGGTTAAGAGGATTAAAAATAGCTTTTGTGGTGGATGAGTGTCACAGAGCTGTATCTCCGGCTACCAAGAGAATAATCGAACGCTTTTTTGGAAAGTCACTCTGGTTTGGCTTTACAGGAACACCACGTTTTCCGGAGAATCCTTATCCGTTGATGGGGGATTTGCCACGTACAACAGAGGAATTATACGGAGCATGTCTGCACAAATATACTATCCAGAATGCTATTCATGATAATGCTGTTTTGGGATTTCAAGTGGAGCACGATGGTCCAAAGGATGTGACGGATGAGACTGACAGCAGCCGATATGAAAATGAGACGCATATGCTCAAGGTGCTTGAGGTTATTTTAAATAAGTCATATCATAAGCTGGGCTTTCAAAATGGAAAAGGCAAGACCTTTGAAGGGCTTTTGACCACAAGTTCTATTTCGCTTGCACAAAAATATTATGAGCTGCTCACAAGGGTGAAAAACGGAGAAACGCCATTAAAGATAGATGAACGCATAAAGCAGGTTTTACCGGACTTCCCTAAGTTTGCCATTACATACTCTGTGACTGAAAATGAGGACGGCTCGCAGGTCAATCAGGAGAAGATGAAGCAGTCTCTTGATGACTACAACGCTATGTTTGATACAAAGTTTGATATTTCACAGATTACTTCATACAATAGTAATCTAAATAAACGACTTTCTAGAAAAGATCCTAAGTATAAGAGCAGAAACGAACAGCTTGATCTGGTTATTGTTGTGGATCGTCTGCTCACAGGCTTTGATGCGCCATGCATGTCGACAATTTTTATTGATAGGCAGCCGATGGGACCTCACGATTTAATACAGGCCTTTTCCAGAACTAATCGTATTTTTGACAAAAAATCAAAGCCGTATGGACAGATTGTGACGTTTCAGGCACCGGTACTTTTCAAGAAATGTGTGGATGATGCTGTCAAGCTTTACTCTGCAGGAAGTACAGAGGATACACCGCTTATTGCAGAGTGGGATGATGTGGAGCCTGCTTTTAAGAAGGCGCTCGCGGCACTTAGAATTGCAGCTCAGACACCGGACGACATTCCGTCAATGTCAGATGATGAGAAGCTTCATTTCATGAAGATGTTTCAGAGCTTTGACAGACTTTTTGCGCAGCTTAAATCCTTCAGCAGATATGATGAGAGTATGCTTGATGATTATGGAATTACTGAACAGGAATATATAGACTATGCAGGTCATTACCTGAACATAAAAAGTGAGATTGGGCCAGACCCGGGACCGGACCCGGTTAATCCGCCAGTAGAACCGGAAATAGACTCAGATTATGAGCTTATGGCATACAGTAATACAAGGATTGATTATGAATATATCATCAATCTCATTCAGAATATCGTCAATCCTGAGGAGGATGGTGATATCACTCCTGAGGAAAAGCAAAAGAAGATTGATGAGGCAAAGCAGTATGTAGAGGATCTGCGTAAGGATAATCCAAAGGTTGCAGATATCATGTCACATCTGATTAATGAGATAGAGCTTGATGAGAGCAGATTTAAGGGCAAATCAATTTTAAACATTGTTGAAAATATGAAACATGAATGTATAGAACAGGTTGTGAGTAATTTCTGCCTGCTATGGCATGCAGACAAGGATGATGTAATGTATGCGGCAACACATTACCGCAATGGGGTTATCCCTAATGAGAGCGCCATAAAGGCATCTATTAATTATCCTGAGTACAAAAATACAGTGGAACATGCTTTACCTAAATTCAAGTACTATGCTAAGTTTTTTGCAGAGCTTAGAAGTACGTTGGATGACGAGATTAAGCCTTTAGTGTAAAGAAATGTATTTCACAACACTTATAATACATATACAATTAAATACCGGATTGTGTTATAATATGTCTGTCGGCGGATTCGTCGGCAGACTTTTTTTAAGGAGAGTAAAATGAGAGTATTAACAGATTTAGAGCCAAAGAACGTTTTTTCGTTTTTCGAGGATATATGCAGTATTCCTCATCCATCATACAAGGAAGAGAAAATCAGTAATTATCTGGTGGAGTTTGCAAAGGCAAGAGGCCTTGAGCATTACCAGGATGAGCTTCACAATGTGATAATCATAAAGGAAGCATCAGAAGGATATGAGGATGTGGAGCCAATCATACTGCAGGGGCACATGGATATGGTTTGTGAGAAGGCACCTGACTGTGATAAGGATATGGACGAGGAAGGCCTGGACCTTTTGATAGATGGTGATTTTATCTCGGCAAAGGGCACTACACTCGGTGGAGATGACGGTATCGCGGTGGCATATGCGCTTGCTATTTTGGACGATGACAGCCTGTCACATCCACGCCTTGAGTTTGTATGCACTGTATGCGAGGAGGTCGGCATGGAGGGTGCTACAGGCATCGATGTGTCTATGCTTAAGGGAAAGAAGCTTCTTAATATGGACAGCGAGGAGGAGGGCGTGATGCTCGCAAGCTGCGCCGGTGGATGCAGAGCCGATGTGAAGCTGCCTGTAGAGAGAGAGACAGTGAGCGGAACAAAGATTATTGTGAGCTTATCAGGTCTCACCGGCGGACACTCAGGCTCAGAGATTGATAAGGGAAGGGGCAATGCCAATATTCTTATGTCCAGACTGCTTCGCGACGCATCGGCACCTGTAGCTATAGCTTCTATAGATGGCGGCAGAAAGGATAATGCCATTCCAAGAGAGTGTACTGCACAGATTATTGTAGCACCTGATGAGGCTGCGGCAGTGAAGGCTTCGATAGAACAGGCAGCAGCTGAGATTGCGGAGGAGTTTAAGGCATCTGATCCTGACCTTAAGCTTACTGTGTCAGAGGAGACTGACTGTAGTGAGTCAGCTATAAGTGCAAAGGATAGCGCAAGGGTTATCGCACTTATCGAGGCATTGCCAAACGGCATCATCAGAATGAGCCGTGAAATAGATAAGCTTGTTGAGACTTCACTTAATCTGGGAGTTTTAAAATCAGACGATGCTGCTGTCACTTTAAGATACGCAGTCAGAAGCTCTGTCGGTGTGGCTAAAAAAAGCCTTAAGAACCAGCTTGTCTGCATAGCAGGCGCTTTTGCGGCAGAGGTTACATTTGAGGGCGATTATCCTGCATGGGAGTACAAGAAGGATTCAAAGCTCCGCGAGGATATGGTACGGATTTTTGAGGAGATGTATGGCAAAAAGCCTACAGTTGAGGCTATTCATGCCGGTGTCGAGTGCGGACTTTTAAGCGGCAAGATTGAAGGACTCGACTGCATATCAATGGGACCGGACATGTATGATATCCATACGACTGAGGAGAGGCTTTCCATATCCTCTGCAAAGAGGTCATATGAGTATATACTCAGAGTGATTGCGTGCAAATAAATAGTTATTCAAGGCTTTTGATAAAGGAAAGAGGTGTCATATGATACCTCTTTTTAAATGCCCTGTGAAAATAGCTCAGATTGTGAAATCCGACAGACAGTGAGACATCTAAAATTGAGGTGTTGCCGTGCTCGAACTGTTCCACGGATTTTTCAAGACGCACATTGTTGATATACTGCACGCAGGTCATGTTCATGTGTTTTTTGAAGAAACGCATGAAGTGGTATTCACTGAAATAGCAAAGCCCGGCAAGCTCTGAAACCTGGATGCTTTCGGCATAGTGCACCTCGATGTAATCGAGCACATTTTTGAGCTTATCGGAGGATGTGTTGACACCAAAATCAGCATTTTTTTCACTGTATTGCAGCAATAGAAATATTGCCTGAAGCAGAAATGCCTTTAGAGCCAGCTCATAGCCGAATTCCTGACGGGAGTATAGATTTGTTATGCGCATGAAGCATTTGCAAAGGGATGAATATGCCGGATGCTTCGGTGCAATCAGGTAAGGCATGGCAAACTCATGGTTGATCAGTGGAGTCAGATATCTTGAAGAGCATATATCGGTATTGTTTCCACCTAAAAAATTGATATGGAATACATACGTTTCCGAGTAAAATTCGTCGCAGTCCCTTATTGAAATGGAATGCAGCAGCAGTGGCGGGATAAAGATGATATCGCCTTCCTTTGCTTCATATTCGAGCAAATCAATCTGATAGGTGCATGAGCCCTTTGTAATCAGTGTGAGCTCTGCCTCGTCGTGCCAGTGTGTAGTGATGACAGGGTAATCTGCTGCAAGTCTTGTTATATATTTCTGAACGGGGAAAAATACTTCTCCGTGCTTTGCGTTTTCTTTCTGCCCGAGGGCAGGCTGATTATTGTTTTTCATATTGTTGTTTCTCCATAGCTTTTAAAACTATACCCTTTAAAATTATAAGAGCAGTATTGTGTTATAAAATGAAAAAATATTGCAAGAATTTATACTAACCACTTTCTATAATAGCAGTATAATACATCAAGACAAAGTGCTCAAGATGTAAATGAGTGCAAAATTTATGATTAGATAAGAGGTACACATTATGGAGAGAAAATGGTGGCATGACAAGGTGGCATATCAGATTTATCCAAAGAGCTTTCTGGATACAAACGGTGACGGAATAGGAGATTTAAGAGGTATCATTTCAAAGCTGGATTATTTAAAATCGCTTGGGATTGACATCATATGGCTGTCTCCGATATATAAATCGCCATTTGTGGATCAGGGCTATGACATATCTGATTACTATGCGATAGCTGAAGAGTTCGGTACTATGGAGGAGTTTGATGAGCTCCTTGCCGAGGCAAAGAAGCGTGATATGCACATCATCATGGATCTGGTTATAAATCACTGCTCGGATAAGCACGAATGGTTTCAAAAGGCACTTAAGGATCCGGATGGAGAGTATGCTGATTACTTTTATTTCAGAAAAGGTAAAAACGGCAATCCGCCGAGCAATTACCGCTCTTATTTTGGCGGAAGCTGCTGGGAGAAGGTGCCGGGCACGGACAAGTATTATCTGCACATGTTTGCGAAGGAGCAGCCGGATTTAAACTGGGAGAATGAAAAGCTAAGACAAAAGCTTTATGAGATGATTAACTGGTGGCTTGATAAGGGCTTGTCAGGATTTAGAATAGATGCGATAATCAATATAAAGAAAAATCTCGATTTCCCTGATTTTGAGCCGGATGCAGAGGACGGACTGGCTGCCTGCTACAAGATGGTTGAAAGTGCAGAAGGTGTCGGAGAACTCTTAGAGGAATTAAAGAACAATACATTTAAGAAGTATGATGCATTTACGGTTGGCGAGGTATTCAATATGAAGCCTGAGGAGCTGCCGGAGTTTATCGGTGAGAATGGGCATTTTTCCACGATATTTGATTTTTGTGCACAGTGCTTAAGTGATGGAGAGCATGGCTGGTATGATGCACCGAAAATAGATTTTGACAAATGGAGAAAGACCATTCTTGGTTCACAGCTTGAGACAGAAAAGTACGGCTTTAAGGCCAATATCATAGAAAATCATGATGAGCCGAGAGGTGCCTCAAGATTTTTACCAAAGCATGCTCAAAATCCTGCCGGAATAAAGATGTTAGGAACTGTCAGCGTACTGCTTCGAGGCATTCCGTTTATATACCAGGGACAGGAAATCGGTATGCAAAATGCAAAATGGAACAGTATAGATGAGTATGATGATATCAGCACAAAGGATCAGTACAAGGCAGCACTTGCAGCAGGCTTATCAAAGGAGCAGGCACTTGCAGCCTGTGGAAGGATGAGCAGGGATAATGCAAGGACACCTATGCAGTGGAGTGATGAGGCAAATGCCGGTTTTACCACAGCAAAGCCATGGCTTAAGGTTAATGAAAACTATAAGGCTATCAATGTTGCGACGCAGGAAAAGGATCCTTCATCTGTTTTGAACTATTACAGAAGGCTTGTGGCACTCAGAAAGTCAGATGAATTTAAGGAGCTGTTCACCTACGGCAGATGTGTTCCGGCATATGAGGATACAGATGGAATCATGGCTTATTACAGAGAGGATGAAAATAAGCGCGTGCTGGTTGTGGCAAATTTTGGCAGTAAAGAGGCACAAATCAGGCTGGATGGCAGTGTGAAAAAGGTGCTTTTGTCCAATACAAATGATGCTGAAAAGAGCACTGTTTCAGTGGGAGCATCAGAGCTTAAGCTTGAAAGCTGTGAGGTTTTGGTGGTGCTTGTAAAATAGCATAATTTGATATAGCATTAAAGAAACTAGGCTGAATTTTTACAAAAAGAGACAGCTAAAAGAGATAATGAAGAGACAAGGAGGGCATAATGAGCAAAAACAATAATGAAAAATGGTGGAAAAAGGCGGTAGTTTACCAGATTTATCCAAAGAGCTTTCAGGATTCTAACGGAGACGGCTTTGGTGATTTACAGGGTATCATCAAAAGACTTGATTATCTTGAGACGCTTGGAATCAATGCAATATGGCTTTCGCCGGTATTCAAATCACCGCAGGCGGACAACGGTTATGACATTTCGGATTACAGGGATATTGATCCGACGTTTGGCAGTCTCGATGATATGGAAGAGCTCATAAACGAGGCAAAGAAGCACAATATAAGAATTATGATGGATCTTGTCTTAAATCATTCTTCAAACGAGCACAGGTGGTTCAAGGAGGCTAAAAAGAGCAAGGACAATCCATACCATGACCTGGGAATATGTGCCGGAAATCGGACAGTATTATTTCCATCAGTTTTTACCGGAGCAGCCGGATTTAAACTGGGAGAATCCAAAGGTCAGAAGAGCAATCTACGATATGATTCTCTGGTGGATGGACAAGGGAGTCGGCGGCTTCAGACTTGATGTAATCGACCAGATAGCAAAAGAGCCGGACAAGAGAATCACCATAAACGGACCAAGGCTTCAGGAATATTTTAAGGAACTGAGCAGGGAGACCTTCCAGAAGGGCGACCTGATTACCGTGGGTGAGGCATGGGGCGCAGACACAGAGCGCGCAAAGCTTTACAGCAATCCGGATGGCAGCGAGTTTTCTATGGTGTTCCAGTTTGAGCACATAGGGCTTGACCAGAAGGAGGGCGGCGAGAAATGGGACCTTGCACCGCTTCCGTTTAAAAAGCTCAAAAAGATAATGGCTCACTGGCAGAATGAGCTCTACAACTGTGGCTGGAACAGTCTGTTCTGGGACAATCATGACCTGCCGCGTATCGTGTCAAGATGGGGCAATGACAGGGAGTACAGAGTGGAATCTGCAAAGATGCTTGCTATATTGCTGCACGGCATGCAGGGTACACCATACATTTATCAGGGCGAGGAGCTTGGCATGACAAATGTACAGTACGATATCGAGGATTATAAGGACTGTGAAATCATAAACATGTACCATGAGCGCCTTGAAAAAGGATACTCAAAGGATGAAATCATGAAGTCCATTTACGCAAAGGGCCGTGACAATGCAAGGACACCTATGCAGTGGGATGACTCGGCAAATGCCGGTTTTACCACAGGAACACCTTGGATAAAGGTAAATGACAATTACGACAAAATAAATGCCAAATCACAGGTGGATGACCCTGATTCAATCTTTAGCTGCTACAAGAAGCTTGTTCAGCTGAGAAAGGATTATCCGGTATTTGTTGATGGTAAATTCACACTTTTACTTGAGGATGATGAGAATATTTTTGCATACAGCAGAAAGAATGAAGAAAAAACCATGATTGTTGTGTGCAATTTCTTTGACAAGGAGATACCAATGCCGCTTGCAAAGGAGTGTGAGGGCATGGAGGTGCTGATTTCAAATTATAAGGATACCTCTGATATGTCAGTACTCAGACCTTATGAGGCCAGGATGTATATACGATAGATAAAATGGATACCGCTTGTTTTTATAAAGGTGTTTTATAAAAGCAGGCGGTATTATTGTATTTTTTAAGGATAATGTATATAATAAGTTACCGAAAAAATTCAATGGACGATGAAAGGAACCAATTCCATGTTTGATATAATAATAATAGGCAGTGGTCCGGCAGGACTGTCTGCAGCAATATATGCAAAGAGAGCCAATCTGAATGTGGCAGTAGCAGAAAAAGAATACGAGGGGACAGGCCAGATAGCCGAGAGCGGAAATGTGAACAACTATCTGGGGCTTCCCAACATAAACGGATATGACCTGGGAGAAAAATTCAGGGAGCATGCAGTGTCTCTTGATGTAGAATTTATCGAAAAAGAAGCAGTGCAGATAGAAGCAGTGCAAAATGGTGAGAAAGAAGAATCAGCGATATACAGAGTGAAATTCGATGATGACACGATAGCAGAGGCAAGAGCGCTCATCTATACCGCAGGAGCATATCCGAGAAAGGCAGGAGTGCCGGGAGAGGATGAGTATACCGGTAAGGGAGTATCTTACTGCGCAATCTGTGACGGAGCATTCTATAAAGGAAAGACAGCCGCAGTGCTGGGCGGCGGAGATACCGCTTTGGATGATGCATTATATCTGTCCGATATATGTGAGAAGGTCTATCTGGTTCACAGAAGAGACAGCTTCCGTGGTGCACAGAGCACAGTTGAGCTCTTAAAGCAGAAAGAAAATGTAGAGCTTGTCCTAAACGAAACAGTGACAGAAATATATGGAGAAAAAAAGCCAACAGGCATAAAGCTTAAAAGTGGCAGGACACTGGCTGTAGACGGAGTATTCGTGGCATATGGCTCAGTACCGCAGTCAGAGCTTATAAAGAATCTGGTGCAGCTCGATGAGAGAGGATATGTAGTGGCAGATGAGGACGGCATCACATATGCTGCAACAAAAAATGGTGACCATGATAGAAGCGTCCAGCCGGGACTATATGTGGCGGGAGATGTCCGTACCAAGACACTGCGTCAGGTGGTAACCGCAGTATCTGACGGCGCAAATGCCGCAACGACAGCCGCAGAGTATTTAAGGGACATTAATGGTTATAAACAAAATATATAACCACGCACAAATAATTTGTATAACTGATAGCATTGACTTTCAACACACACGTTTGTATAATAATCTCATCAATTCCTAGTAACACAATAGACTATGTAAGAATTAACGAGAAGAAGAAAACAATGAGATTTAATACAAGCTTACTTCATGCCGGCGTGACAAAAGAGACAAATGGCTCTACACTGCCACCGGTATATCAGACAAGCGCCTTCGAGCAGGAGAGCGCGGCAGATCTGGAAAAAATATTTGAAAACAAAGCTCCGGGCTACTGTTACACAAGAGTTGCCAATCCTACGATTACAGCTTTTGAGAACAGGATAACAAAGCTCGAGGGAGGAATAGCATCGGTGGCATGCGCATCAGGCATGGCAGCACTGATGAATACCTTCTTAAATATACTAAGCAGTGGAGATGAGCTCATCTCAAGCGCCAGCCTCTACGGTGGCACAATAGATTTATTCCATGATCTTGAGGCCTTCGGCATCACAACCAGATATGTCGAGAACAACAACTGGCAGCAGATAGAGGACAGCATCAATGAGCATACAAGACTGATTTTTGCAGAGACTATCGGTAATCCCTGTCTGGATGTCACAGATATTGAGAAGCTTGCAGAGATAGCACACGCACATGATATACCGCTTGTAGTTGACAATACCACATCGACAGCTTACCTGATACAGGTTTTAAAGCATGGAGCCGATATCGTGGTCAATTCATCTTCCAAATATATCAATGGAAGCAGCAATGCAATCAGTGGTATTCTGACAGATTCAGGTAAGTTCAAATGGGACAAGAACAGATATCCGGGTTTTGCAGATTATGTGAAGTATGGACCTATGGCATTTGTCGCAAAGCTGAGAAACAGTCTTTTCAGAAATATGGGTGCCTGTTTAGCTCCGGTGAATGCATACTTAAATATTATAGGACTTGAGACACTCGGTCTTAGAATGGAAAGAGAATGCTCTAATGCACTCGAGCTTGCGTCGTGGATAGAAAACAATTATCCTGACATAAGGGTTAATTATCCGGGGCTTGAGAGTAGCAAATGGCATGAAATAGCAAAAAAACAGCTCACAAACGGCTATGGAGCAATCCTTACAATCAGGGTTGGCAGCAAGGAAAAGGCATTTAAATTTATAGACAGCCTGACGATTCCATACACACTCAGCAATATCGGAGACACAAAGACACTGGTCATTCATCCGGGCTCCACAATCAGTCTTCACAGCACAGATAAGCAGAAGGAGGATGCAGGAGTATTTGAGGATCTTATAAGAGTCAGCGTGGGTATCGAGGATATAGATGACCTCAAGGAGGATTTTGCACAGGCTTTTGCAAATATAGCTGATTAAGCCGTTATAATAAGGTATCAATGTGTATGCAAATGAGAGCGTGCATATGCATTTACATATAAAACAAAACATTAACATATTTACACAGTAAGGAGATTAAAAATGGCGGAGAAAGTTGATTACGCGGCCCTAAAAAAGGGCGGTTTCATGAGACAGAAGCAAAAGGGCTGTTTCTCGCTTAGAATTGCGGTTGTAGGAGGAAATCTTACAGCAGAAAATATCAAAACAGTAGCAGAGGTTGCTGAGAAATACGGACACGGATATGTTCATATGACATCGCGTCAGGGTATTGAGATTCCTTTTATCAAGGTTGAGGATATCAATGTGGTAAAAGAGGAACTGGCAAAGGGCGGTGTAGGAACAGGTGTCTGCGGACCAAGAGTACGTACTGTCACAGCGTGTCAGGGCTCAGAAATCTGTCCTAGCGGATGTATCGATACATACACTCTGGCTAAGGAACTTGATGAAAGATACTTCGGAAGAGAGCTTCCTCACAAGTTCAAGTTTGGTGTCACAGGCTGTCAGAACAACTGCTTAAAGGCTGAGGAAAACGATGTCGGAATCAAGGGCGGCATGACAGTGGAGTGCAGCCATGACGATTGTATCCAGTGTGGTGTATGTGTGAAGGCATGCCGCGAGGGTGCACTTAGCATGGAGGATGGCAGGATTGTCATCGACAGAGACAAATGTAACAACTGTGCGCGCTGCGTAAAGAGCTGTCCGACAGATGCATGGAAGGGAACTCCGGGATATATCGTATCGTTTGGAGGACTTTTCGGAAACCACATCTATAAAGGAGAGCAGCTTGTTCCGATTATCCGCGACAAGGAAACTCTTTTCAGAGTGACAGATGCAGCAATTAGTTTCTTCGAGAAGCATGCAAACGGTGGTGAGCGTTTCAGACTTACTCTTCAGAGAGTGGGCGAGGAAGAGTTCAAAAAAGAGATTCAGGCAGCATACGAGGGTAAATAATCCCCATGTATAGCAGGAAATATCCGGCATGCATAAACAACAACGGTTACGGCAAAAATATAATAAATATGAGTATAGGAAGGGAGATGCAAAATGGCAGATATAGCATTCGACGATCAGGTAGATATAACTGACAAGGTTTGCCCTCTTACATTTGTAAAGGCAAAGGTAGCAATAGAGGAATTAGATGACGGTGAGGTGCTTGCAATCCGTATGAATGATGGAGAGCCGGTACAGAATGTTCCAAGAAGCATGAAGGAAGAGGGACACAAGATACTTAAGCTCGAGGACAACGAGGATGGAACATACACTCTTTACGTCAGAAAGGTTGAGGACTAATCATGGCAGCAAGAATTTCAAAGGCGGATTTCGATGAAAAAGTATTAAAAAGCAAGCTTCCGGTAATTGTTGATTTTTACTCGGATTCATGTGTGGCCTGCAAGAAGCTGGCACCGGTTCTCGGAGATATCGAGGATGATTATGAGGATAAGCTTCACGTATACAAGGTCAACACAAACTTTGACGGAGAGCTCGCTGATGAGTATGAGGTGACTGCGAATCCGACACTGCTTTTCGTAAAAGACGCAGAGGTCTTAGAT
>OJRS01000928.1_pt1 | contig 13093 bp, 8 predicted proteins | sample 1599261 | NCBI WGS metagenome assembly OJRS01 (sample SAMN03922531, study PRJEB24848) | human gut metagenome | isolation source: stool sample | host: Homo sapiens | place: Germany | collected 2010-05 | reverse complement strand
TAGGAGTCCGTCTCGTGGGCTCGGAGATGTGTATAAGAGACAGACTCACAAATCTTTTTAATTCTAAAGTTACTAGTTGCCATTTTTACTTAATATTTAGGGGTTAATTCTCCTTCATTTCTCCCGTTTTTTGTCAACCATCGTAAACTATTGTCAACCATAGTCAACATTCTCCACGACCTTGCCAACGAAAATCCTCAGATTTCGTGGTGAGGTACACAGGAGGTACAAAAAATGGCGTAAAAAGGCTTAGCAACGATTATCAACGATACTTGAGCAACAAAAAAGGCGCCCGTAAAGAGCGCCATATTAATCGATTATAATCAATTTAACTATTTGATAATCAGACATTTACTTACCTTATCAGATAATATCGTAGCCGAACAAGTGGCCAAATATCCACCAATAGAAGCTCCCATTACTCCTACCCGTTTGCTAAATTCCGGGAATTTTTCTCGTATAACTGCTAATGCCAACCGGATGTCCTGTCTAGGAATATCAGGATTTTCATGAGGCATTCTATATTTGAAAAGCACATAAGTCATTCCCTTTTGGGTGAACCATTCGGCGAAATCAAGACCTTCATGTTCCAAATTGGTCTTTAAGAAGCCGCCGCCGGGACACATAATAACACTGCTACCATTTGATTTTTCACTGGTAAAAACAAATAAAGTTCCTTCAGGAGCATTTTCCACTATCCCCATCAGCTCTTTATTATTCACTTCCGACAAGTTATATACCTTCATCGATAAATTATCGTACAGGCTTACACAAATTAAATTCTTCATTTCAATTCGTTTTTAAGTTTATTTCCTAACTTATGAACAATAGACGGACCGAAATAGATGAAAGCCGAATAGATTTGTATCATGTCAGCCCCTTGAGAAATCATTCCAGCTGCATCTTCGGCTGTCATGATTCCTCCTGCTCCGATAATCAGAAAGTGCCGATCGGTATGTTCGGATAAATAACGCACTACTTCCTGCGATTTCTTTCCAATACCCCGGCCACTCACCCCGCCGTTGCCAATCTTCTCCAATTGTTTTGTTTCTGCCTGATGCAATCCTGAACGATCCATTGTAGGTCCCGTGGCTATAAAGCCCTCTATAGAGTATTTATATGCAAGCGAAATGACTGTATCCAGTGCTTTTTCATCTATATCTGCCGGAAGTTTAATGAAAATACTACATCTTTTGTTCGCCGCCTGACGAAATATTGTGAGCTTTTCTAAAACCATAGCAAACAGGTCGTTATCTATACTACCCCAGTTTAGGGTAAAATAATCCACACAATCATATAAATGGATGAAAGTCGACTCAAAATCTTTGATAATTTGATCTCCTGTAGAAAGCGGATTCTTATTAATATTTACTCCTAATACATAAGAATGCTTTCTATATTTCCTGATATGTTGCCGGACAGCATCTACTCCACAATTATTGAAGCCCGTACGTGAAATCAACGATTCATCATCCACCAATCTAAAAATACGTGGGGAAGGATTTCCTGATTGGCTGTCAGGAGTTACTGTACCTACTTCCAGAAAGCCGAAACCAAAGTCTGCCAACTCATCAAAAGCCTCTGCATTCTTATCAAACCCGGCAGACAGTCCAATTCGGTTCTTAAATTGCAAATGCCCATACGAAAATGGATCAGAAACTCTGCTGTAGCCTCTCACGCAAGCTCGGACTGGAAACAAATAGCGATAAAACTTCAACCAGCTTAAAAGCATCCGGTGCACTTTTTCCGGATCAATGCAAAATAATAACGGCCTAATGATTAAATTATACATATTCATATACTTGTTTAATAGTAAATACATAAGTCTATATCTGAAATTATACTTTTCAGGAGTATTTTTACAGATGCAAAGTAAGTTCTTTTTAGCCAGATATTGAAGTTCGTTTTTTTTATACCCGATAACTTTTAATTATTCCTATTTCTTATTGCTTGTGCAATGGGTACAAAAAGAACTTTCAATCGTCTCTTTTATAAAAGTATGTAAACAACAGGTTTATATAAGAATAAAAGCAATAGAAAGAAATGAATAAAAAGAGATTAATCGGATATCTGTTGGTAATAGTATCTGTAGGTTGTATTCATGCACAGGAGAAAAAGTTATCTGTACCCGAATACAAGCTATGGTATGACTGTCCCGCGCAGGTATGGACCGAGGCATTACCCCTTGGAAATGGTCGTTTGGGGGCCATGGTATATGGAACACCGGGCACAGAACAAATACAACTAAACGAAGAAACCATTTGGGCGGGACGTCCCAATAATAACGCTAATCCGAATGCACTGGAGTATATTCCCAAAGTGCGTGAACTTGTTTTTGCCGGAAAATATCTGGAAGCACAAACTCTCGCTACAGAAAAGGTGATGGCAAAGACGAATTCAGGAATGCCATATCAAAGTTTCGGAGATTTACGAATCGCTTTTCCCGGACATACACGTTATTCTAACTATTACCGGGAATTAAGTCTGGATTCCGCACGTGCAATCGTACGTTATGAAGTAGACGGAGTGCAGTATCAACGCGAAATGATTACTTCATTTACCGATCAGGTAGTAATGGTACGACTGACTGCCAATCGCCCCGGCCAAATTACTTTCAATGCACAGCTTACCTCCCCTCACCAGGATGTTATGATCGCTTCTGAAGAGGGAAACTGTGTAACACTCTCGGGAGTCTCTTCCTTGCATGAAGGATTGAAAGGAAAAGTAGAATTTCAAGGCAGATTGACTGCTAAAAATAAAGGTGGAGAAATAGCTTGCGCCGATGGAATACTTTCTGTAGAGAAAGCCGACGAAGCGATCATCTATGTATCTATTGCAACTAATTTCAATAACTATCAAGACATCACCGGTAATCAGATAGAACGGGCAAAAAACTATTTGGCAAAGGCAATGGTTCATCCGTTCATTGAATCGAAGCGGAATCACGTTGATTTCTACCGACAATATCTGACACGTGTTTCTCTTGATTTAGGAGAAGACCAATATGCAAATGTGACAACCGATAAGCGTGTGGAGAATTTCAAAAACACCAATGACGCACATCTGGTTGCTACTTATTTTCAATTCGGACGTTATCTGTTGATCTGTTCTTCCCAACCGGGAGGACAACCCGCCAATTTACAAGGAATTTGGAATGATAAATTAGTTCCTTCCTGGGATAGTAAATATACTTGTAATATCAATTTGGAAATGAATTACTGGCCTTCGGAAGTAACGAATCTAAGTGAACTGAATGAACCGTTATTCCGTCTGATAAAAGAAGTGAGTGACACAGGAAAAGAGACGGCCAAGATTATGTATGGAGCCAACGGATGGGTGTTGCATCATAACACGGATATATGGCGTATTACAGGAGCAGTAGACAAAGCTCCTTCGGGTATGTGGCCCAGTGGTGGCGCATGGCTTTGCCGACATCTTTGGGAGCGTTACCTATACACCGGGGATGTGGAATTTCTGCGTTCCGTCTATCCGATACTGAAAGAGTCCGGACGTTTCTTTGATGAAATAATGGTGAAAGAACCCGTACACAACTGGTTGGTAGTCTGCCCCAGTAATTCACCGGAGAATGTACATTCGGGAAGTAATGGAAAAGCCACTACAGCTGCCGGATGCACCATGGACAACCAATTGGTGTTCGATCTTTGGACAGCAATTATATCTGCCTCTCAAATACTGGATACAGACCGGGAGTTTGCCTCTCATCTGACACAACGTCTCAAAGAAATGGCTCCCATGCAGGTAGGACATTGGGGACAATTACAGGAGTGGATGTTCGACTGGGATGATCCGAAGGATGTGCACCGCCATATTTCTCATTTGTACGGACTTTTCCCCAGCAATCAGATTTCCCCTTACCGTACCCCCGAACTATTCGATGCGGCACGTACTTCTCTGATTCATCGTGGCGACCCGTCGACCGGGTGGAGCATGGGATGGAAAGTTTGCCTTTGGGCACGCCTGCTTGATGGCGACCACGCTTACAAACTGATAACTGACCAGTTGACTCTCGTACGCAACGAAAAGAAAAAAGGAGGCACCTACCCTAATCTGTTCGATGCGCATCCGCCATTTCAAATTGATGGGAACTTTGGTTGTGCCGCAGGTATTGCAGAGATGTTGATGCAAAGTTACGACGGTTTTATATATTTACTTCCTGCATTGCCTGCCGTTTGGAAAGAAGGTTCTATCAAGGGAATCATTGCCCGTGGAGGTTTTGAACTTGATTTGAGTTGGAAAAACGGAAAAGTTAGCCGGCTGGTTGTCAAATCTCATAAGGGAGGAAATTGTCGTTTACGTTCGCTCAACCCATTAACAGGCAAGGGGTTGAAGCGTGCCAAAGGCGAAAACCCGAATCCCCTTTATATAGTCCCTAGTATTCCGAAACCGTTGATTAACGAAAAGGCAAACTTGAACAAAGTGGAAATTGCAGAGACTTACCTCTATGATCTGCCTACCAAAGCAGAAAAAGAATATGTACTGATTGGAAAATAATAACTCGACCGATAATGAACAAGAACTTATTAAAACTGATTGCCGTCTGTGGAACTGCTTGTTTTCTGGCTTGCACAGCACCTCAAAAAGCAGAAACGGAAAAATGGAGTGAACGCATGGCACGCTCCGAAATGCAACGTTTTCCCGAACCCTGGATGATTGAAAAAGCAAAAAAACCACGTTGGGGATATACCCACGGACTTGTAGTGAAATCCATGTTGGAAGAATGGAAACATACCGGGGACAGTACATATTATGAGTATGCCAAGATTTATGCGGATAGCCTGATAGATGCTGACGGGCATATCAAAACCATGAAGTATCTTTCATTCAATATTGATAATGTCAACGGCGGAAAGGTCCTTTTCGATCTTTATGCACAGACCGGAGACGAACGCTACAAAATAGCTATGGATACTTTACGCAAGCAAATGGCGGAGCAACCCCGTACCAGTGAGGGAGGATTTTGGCATAAATTGAGATATCCTCATCAAATGTGGTTGGACGGAATTTTTATGGCTTCTCCTTATCTGGTTCAATATGGTGCTACTTTTGATGAACCTGCTTTATTTGACGAAGCAACGAAACAAATTCTTTTGATAAAGAGCAAGACTTATGATCCCGCAACAGGGCTTTATTATCACGGATGGGATGAAAGTCGCGAACAGAAATGGTCCAATCCTGAAACGGGTTGCTCTCCTAATTTTTGGAGTCGCAGCATCGGATGGTATGGAGCAGCTATTGTAGATGTACTGGACTTCCTGCCACAGGAAACTGCCGGACGCGACAGCATTATACAGATTCTGCAGGGATTGGCTAAAGCGATTGTGAAATATCAGGATCCTTCATCCGGAACCTGGTATCAGGTAACCGATCAGGGAGCGCGTGAAGGTAATTATTTGGAATCATCTGCCACTGCCCTGTTTATCTATACGCTTGCCAAAGCTATTAATAAAGGATATATTGACAACGAATATATCGAACCGACACAAAAAGCCTTTGACGGAATGGTAAAGACATTTACCCGTTTGGAAGAAGATGGCAGTTATACAATCACCAATTGCTGTGCTGTTGCAGGATTGGGTGGAGATTCAAAAAGATACCGTGACGGCTCATTTGAATATTATATCAGTGAACCGATCATAGAAAATGATCCGAAATCGGTAGGTTCATTTATTCTGGCTGCCATTGAGTATGAGAAAATGACAAAGAAATAAACTAAAAACGATAAAGTACAATGAGAAAATTCAAAATTCTTCCTCTTTTGTTGCTGCTATTGACAATGGCAACTTCGGTCGCAGCACAGAAGAAAACACAAAAGACGTATATCCCCTGGAACAATGGCAAGCTCGTAGTTTCCGAAGAGGGACGTTATCTGAAACACGAAAACGGCACTCCTTTCTTTTGGTTGGGAGAAACCGGTTGGCTATTGCCCGAACGCTTGAACCGGGATGAAGCCGAATATTACCTGGAACAATGTAAACGTCGCGGATATAACGTGATTCAGGTTCAAACGTTGAACAATGTTCCGTCTATGAATATCTACGGACAATATTCGATGATTGACGGATATAACTTCAAAAACATCAATCAAAAAGGTGTATACGGTTATTGGGACCACATGGATTACATCATCCGTACAGCAGCCAAGAAAGGTCAGTATATCGGTATGGTCTGTATTTGGGGAAGCCCGGTAAATCGGGGCGAAATGACTGTAGAACAGGCAAAAGCATACGGCAAGTTTTTAGCGGAGCGTTATAAGGACGAACCCAATATTATCTGGTTTATCGGTGGGGATATTCGCGGAGACGTGAAAACAGCCGAATGGGAAGCATTAGCAACCTCTATCAAGGCTATCGACAAAAATCACCTGATGACATTCCATCCACGCGGAAGGACAACCTCCGCAACTTGGTTCAATAATGCTCCCTGGTTGGATTTCAACATGTTCCAAAGCGGACACCGCCGCTACGGACAACGTTTCGGAGATGGTGACTATCCTATCGAAGAAAATACGGAAGAAGATAACTGGCGTTTTGTAGAACGCAGCATGGCCATGGAACCCATGAAACCTGTGATTGACGGCGAACCGATCTACGAAGAAATTCCTCATGGCCTGCACGATGAGAATGAACTGTTGTGGAAGGATTATGACGTACGCCGTTATGCTTACTGGTCTGTATTTGCCGGAGCTTTCGGACATACTTACGGTCATAATTCCATCATGCAATTTATCAAACCGGGTGTAGGTGGTGCTTACGGTGCAAAAAAGCCCTGGTATGATGCTTTGAATGATCCGGGCTACAATCAGATGAAGTATCTGAAAAACCTGATGCTGACTTTCCCGTTCTTCGAACGCATACCCGATCAGTCTATCATTGCAGGACAGAATGGAGAACGTTACGACCGCGCTATCGCTACACGTGGTAATGATTATCTGATGGTATACAACTATACCGGACGTCCGATGGAAGTTGATTTCAGCAAGATTAGCGGTGCGAAAAAGAATGCCTGGTGGTACACTACGAAAGATGGTAAATTGGAATACATCGGAGAATTTGATAATGGTGTGCATAAATTCCAGCACGATAGCGGTTATTGCAGCGGGAACGACCATATCCTGATTGTAGTGGACAGTAGTAAGAACTATGTAGGGAAAGACTGGACAGAGTTACCGGACGCACAACAAAAATGGAATAAATAATCTTATATAAACGAATGATGAAAACATACTTATGAATAAAAGGATAGTATCATTCTTCTTTCTTCTGCTCTTTACCGGATCCATATACGCAGCCATAGATATAACGGACCTGCGAACGGAGCAGTTGAAAAATCCGGAAGGTATCGACGTGCGCCAGCCCCGATTGAGTTGGCGCATCGAATCGGATGAACAGAATGTGATACAGACTGCGTATCACATTCTTGTCGCATCTTCCCCGGAGCTATTGGAACAAGGAAAAGGAGATATATGGGATTCAGGAAAGATTGAATCTGACGCTTCCCAATGGATCACTTATCAGGGAAAAACATTAAAACGTAATGCTTCCTACTATTGGAAAGTGAAAATCGACACCAACAAAGGTGCAACGAATTGGAGTGCTCCGGCTTTTTGGACCACAGGACTATTTAATGAAGCGGACTGGCAAGGACAATGGATCGGCTTGGATCGGGCCGCTCCCGGAGACAGCGAAACACAATGGAGCCGTTTGGCAGCCCGTTATCTTCGAAAAGAGTTTGCGTTAAAGAAAGGCGTGAAACGTGCCACAGTACATATCGCCGGAATGGGATTATATGAGCTGTTTATCAACGGGCAACGCATCGGCAATCAAGTACTGGCACCTGCTCCTACCGACTACCGGAAAACGATTCTGTACAACACATACGATGTGACTTCACTGCTTCAGGCAGAAAATGCTATGGGAGTAACTCTCGGAAATGGCCGCTTCTATACGATGCGTCAGAACTATAAACCGTATAAGATACCGACTTTCGGTTATCCTAAGCTTCGGTTGAATCTGATTGTTGAATATGCAGACGGCAGCAAAGAAACAATTGCTACAAACACTTCATGGAAATTAACTACTGAAGGTCCTATCCGTAGCAACAATGAATATGACGGCGAAGAATACGATGCCCGTAAAGAGTTAGGAGACTGGACTCAAACCGGATATGATGACAAGGGCTGGATGCAGGCCCAACGCGTCAGTATTCCTTCGGGAACATTGCGTGCACAAATGATGCCGGGCATGAAAGTCACAGAAACCTTGAAACCCGTTTCTATTAAAAAGCTCGGTAGCAAATATATTCTGGATATCGGTCAGAATATGGCGGGATGGGTACGTTTCCGGATAAAAGGGCAAGCCGGTGACAGCATCCGTCTCCGTTTTGCAGAAAGCCTGCAAGATAATGGTGAACTTTATACAAGAAACTTCAGGGATGCCCGTTCTACAGATGTATATGTTGCCAACGGACGCGAAACCAAAGATGCTACCTGGGCGCCTCGCTTTATTTATCATGGATTCCGTTATGTAGAAGTCAGCGGTTATCCGGACGCAAAAGCAGAAGATTTCGTTGCCGAAATAGTAGAAGATGAAATGGAGCATACCGGTACTTTCAACTGTTCTGACGAAACCCTGAATAAGATTGTCCGCAATGCATTTTGGGGAATCCGAAGCAACTATAAAGGGATGCCGGTAGACTGTCCGCAACGGAATGAACGCCAACCATGGTTGGGTGACCGTACCATGGGCTGTTGGGGAGAAAGCATGCTTTTCGATAATTACGCCATGTATACCAAATGGGCGCGTGACATTCGTGAAGCACAACGGGAAGACGGCTGTATTCCTGATGTAGCCCCGGCATACTGGAACTACTACTCGGACAATGTGACCTGGCCTGCCGCTTTACCTATGGCCTGCGACATGCTTTTCACGAACTTTGGAGATAAACGTCCGATCGAAGAGAATTATCCGGCTATCAAGAAGTGGGTATCTCATATCCGTGAATACTACATGACAGAGGATTTTATCATCACCAAAGATAAATATGGTGACTGGTGTGTTCCACCCGAATCACTGGAGTTAATTCATAGTAAGGACCCTTCCCGCAAGACCGACGGAGCTTTGATCGCCACCGCTTATTATCTGAAGGTATTACAACTGATGCACCGCTTTGCAAGCCTGCAAGGGCTGAAAGCTGACGCAGAAGAATGGGAAGATTTGGAACATCGTATGAAAGATGCATTCAATGCCCGTTTTCTGCACATAAAAGAAGGTACTTCTCCCGTACCGGGACATACTTTATATCCCGACAGCATTTTCTATGGCAACAACACAGTTACTGCCAATATCCTGCCACTTGCTTTTGGACTGGTACCTAAGAACTACATCCATGAGGTAGCTAAAAATGCCGTCACTTCTATTATCACCACCAACAAGGGACATATAAGTACCGGAGTAATCGGTGTGCAATGGCTATTGCGCGAATTGAGCCGTCGTGGCCATGCCGATGTAGCCTACCTGTTGGCTACCAATAAAACATATCCATCTTGGGGATATATGGTTGAAAAAGGTGCTACCACTATTTGGGAGTTATGGAACGGTGATACGGCCAATCCTGAAATGAACAGCGGTAATCACGTGATGCTTTTAGGCGATTTATTACCCTGGTGTTTCAATAATTTGGCAGGTATTCGTGCAGACCGCTGGAAGTCCGGTTACAAACATATCGTTTTCCAACCGGCTTTTGAAATCCAGGAATTGAGCAATGTGGATGCCTCATACATGAGTATCTACGGGAAAATAATCAGCCGGTGGGCAAAGACTCCTACTCATCTGGAATGGGACATCGAGCTTCCTGCCAACACAACAGGTGAAGTGCACCTACCGGATGGACGGAAGGAAAAGATCGGATCGGGAAAATATCACTTCAGTGTAGACATACCCACCCGGAATACAGCTATTCTAAGTGATGAATTCCTGTACAAAAAAGCTTCTTTCCCCGAATGTCACGGAGCTACGATTGTAGAACTGAAGAACGGCGATCTCGTAGCCTCTTTCTTCGGAGGAACCAAAGAACGCAATCCGGATTGTTGCATTTGGGTATGTCGTAAGCCGAAAGGTTCCAAAGAATGGACTGCCCCTAAGCTTGCCGCTGACGGTGTGTTCTCGCTCAAAGATTCACAAGCTGAATTGGCTGGAATCGATTCAACTTGTACCCCTGTGAAAGATGAACAAGGAAAACTTATTGCCCGCAGAAAAGCTTGTTGGAATCCGGTTCTTTTCCAGATTCCCGGAGGTGACTTGATTTTATTCTATAAAATAGGTCTGAAAGTGAGTGACTGGACAGGATGGTTAGTTCGTTCACGCGACGGAGGAAAGACCTGGAGCAAACGCGAACCGCTTCCGGAGGGTTTTCTTGGACCTATTAAGAATAAGCCGGAATATATCAATGGGCGTATCATCTGCCCTTCCAGTACGGAAGGAAGTAACGGATGGAGAGTTCATTTCGAGATTTCCGATGATAAAGGCAAGACCTGGAAGATGGTCGGACCACTGGATGCCGAGTTATCCGTCCCCACCCAAAACCGTAAAAAGGGGGATATGAATGTGGATGACCAGGAAGGCGGAGAAGCTATCAAAGGAGAAGGAGCCAAACCTGTTTATGCAATACAACCCAGTATTCTGAAACATAAAGACGGAAGATTACAGATACTCTGCCGCACACGTAACGCACAGGTAGCAACTGCGTGGAGCAGCGATAATGGTGATACGTGGAGTAAAGTAACGCTACTGGATGTTCCGAATAATAATTCCGGAACGGATGCTGTGACAATGAAAGACGGTAGACATATACTTATCTACAATAATTTCTCTACATTGCCCGGAACTCCGAAAGGTCCGCGTACTCCGCTCTGTGTGGCCGTTTCAGAAGATGGTATCAATTGGCAGCCTGTTCTTACATTAGAAGATAGTCCGATTAGCCAATACTCTTACCCTAGCATTATTCAGGGGAAAGACGGGAAACTGCATGCCATTTACACTTGGCGCCGTCAACGAATTAAATATGCAGAGATAGATCTGACAAAGTTTTAAATTTTGAACGACCATCTGAATGAAATCGACTGCTCCTTTGTCCGCAAAAGAGCGGTCGATTCTTGTATTTATCCATTTTATACTTTACATTTGCCAATAAATAAAAAATAACGATGGCAGATAATTACATAGAGAGACAACAGGAACAATACGAAGCCCGAAAAGCTGCTTGGAAACAAGCACAAAAATATGGTAAGAAGAAACTAACAGCAGTACGTCCGGCTGAATCGAAGTCTCACACTTCAACGGTTTCAAAACCGGAGGACTCAAAAAGAAGAGTATTTATAACAGGCGGAGCGGAAGGAATAGGCAAAGCAATAGTAGAAGCTTTTCGCCTGGCTGGAAATCAAGTTGCCTTTTGTGATATAAACGAAATATCAGGACAGGAAACTGCGAAGGCAACCGGGGCTATATTCCATAAAGTCGACGTAAGTGATAAAAACGCGCTTGAAAGTTGTATGCAAACCATTCTTGCCGAATGGAACGATATTGATATTATTGTCAACAACGTCGGTATCAGCAAATTTTCTTCTATCACAGAGACAAGTGTAGAAGATTTCGACAAAATTCTTTCTATTAACCTGCGTCCTGTATTCATCACTTCCCGGCTGCTTGCCATCCATCGTAAAAAGCAGCCCTCTCCCAACCCATACGGCCGAATTATAAATATCTGCTCTACACGTTATCTAATGAGTGAACCGGGAAGTGAAGGTTATGCAGCTTCGAAAGGTGGTATCTATTCTTTGACTCATGCATTGGCTTTGTCTTTATCTGAATGGAATATCACCGTAAATTCCATTGCTCCGGGATGGATACAGACTCATGATTATGCTCAACTCCAACCGGAAGACCATTCACAGCATCCTTCCCGGCGGGTAGGTAAACCGGAAGATATTGCCCGCATGTGTCTGTTTCTCTGCGAGGAAAACAATGATTTCATCAATGGAGAAAACATCACTATTGACGGGGGAATGACGAAAAAGATGATTTATATTGAATAAAAATCTATCACTTTAATGAATACTATTTATTGCATTAATATTCTTCGAGCAACTTCCACTCCAGTTTTCACTATCGAAGCAGCATGATGGAACTCCAACATATCATACGTATCGCCGGAAATTTGAATTAAGATATCCGGCTGACAACGTTCTATCTGATAACGGGTGATTTGCTGCATCATCATCCTGGAAGATTCTGTCAACAGATTATAAGGAGATACTTTCTTTTTCTTTCCGGTATCAATGGGTGCATTCACATCGACAGCTATCAGAATGTCTCCTTCAGTGCGTTGCACATGACTCAATGGAAGAGGATTCAGAATACCTCCATCAATCAATACCATACCGTCTTTTCTTAATGGACGGAAAAGCATAGGGATAGAAATAGACGCACGGATAGCTTCATGTAAGCTCCCTCTGTCAAACCTGACTTCCTGATCGCGGACAATATCCGTAGCCATCGCTACATAAGGGACAGGCAGGTCTTCGATATTCATGTCTGGAATAATTTGTTTCAGTTCTTTAATAAAACGGTCACCTTTCACTAATCCATCCCGGCTTAAAGTAAGATCCGCCAATTCCCACATTTTGCGTTTATCCCAACTATACAGCCATTCTTTACATTCTTCCATTTTTCCTGAAGCATACATTGCTCCCACCATTGCTCCCATAGAACTTCCTGCAATGGAAGTAATCTCAAAGTTGTGACGAAGTAATTCTTCAATTACTCCTATATGTGCTATTCCACGTGCTCCCCCCATGGAAAGGACTAATGCTACTTTTTGCTTATCCATATCATATACATTTCTGTTAGCCATCTACAAAATAACACATTTTCTGCGAAAAAGATGTTTAGTAATCGTGAAGAAATAAATTATAGCAGTGTTTTAGGGGAACTAAAGAGGTTGTGTCAAAACGCTGACACAGCCTTTTTTTATGCGCAAAGCCCAGACTTTCTCAAGCCCGGGCTTTGTTATTACCCAA
>OJRS01000904.1_pt1 | contig 13455 bp, 9 predicted proteins | sample 1599261 | NCBI WGS metagenome assembly OJRS01 (sample SAMN03922531, study PRJEB24848) | human gut metagenome | isolation source: stool sample | host: Homo sapiens | place: Germany | collected 2010-05 | reverse complement strand
TCGCATCGGCTTTTACTGCTTCCGTGTTCTCTGTGACACTCTCTGTCCCTGTGGTTTGTGATGCAAGCAGGCTGTACTTGTCCCCAATCGCAACTGTTTTGTCATCTACAAGCTTTACTTTGTCGACAGATGCATATAATATTTTCCCTTTCACGTGCAAATTTGAGCTGCCTTCGTAAACAACGACCTTGTAGCCGGTTTCATCCAGAAACTCAGATGATTCACATTTCTTTGCCTTGCCATCATCTATCGCTGCGAAATCGGTCTTGAAATCATATCCGGCTGCCAGAGCCTCCGCAATCGTACCTGAAAAAAGCTTTGTCCCATTGAAATCAGTGTATTCATCGGTTGACGCATAGCTCATGGTAAGAGATGCCTTCTTTTTCTCGACAGTCAGCTTTTTGAGCTTGATCGAACCGTCATTCTTCTTATTGTAGTCGTCTATTGACTTGTCCACATAGCTTTGTAAGTCATCCTGCTTGTATGCAGCTGTATCAAAGTCCTCGACATCTGTAGATACCACACTGCCGTTTTTTGCAACAAACACCGTGCTGTCCTTGGTATAATAATCCGTACCGCACCCGGCAAGCAAACCGCATGTCGCAATAACAGGCAACAGCATTGATAGCTTTTTATTCATAGCTGCCTCCTAAAATATAATCTATGATATTATACCCTTTTGTATATATGATTTCAAGTATCATATTTTAAAGGGCAACGACATGCATAGTATCTATTAATTATTTCATGATTTAATTTCATGCTTTAATTTATCACAGAAAAGCTGCTGATTTAAAATCATGATGCACATAGATTGAAAGATATTCCTTCATTATGCTTATCAGCTCCTCAAGCACATCGTCTGACACTGCAAACGTGTACAACTTAGTGATATCAGCTGAAACAATATACTGCATGGTATAGAGTGTATCGCTTAGTATATGCCTGCCCTGCACCTGCGTGCCACAGTTGTCGCAAAACACCCCTCCGCGTCTTGCCGAAAAGACATTAAGTCCTTCCCTCGAATGACAGTGTATACACGAAAACAGCGATGGGCCCTCGCCATTTATCGTAATAGCCTTAAGCTCAAAAACAGCCCTGACCAGCTCATTTTTATATGCCGGTGATTCAAGAGCCCTGAGTGATTGATAAAGGAGCTTTAACATATCCTTCTCGTCATTGTTCTCCTGACAAAAATATCCGCAGAACTCCAGAAAGTAAAACCCGGTGTATACTGCTTCCAAATCCTGTGTCAGCTCCCTGAAATAGTTGCTGATTGTGACCTTTGAAAGAGAATATGCGCTTTTACCCTCAAACAGCTCAAACTCACCGAACGAAAATGGATTGCTTCCTGCCATAAGCTGGCTGTTTGGACGTCTTGCGCCCCTTGCAAAGGCTGTGATTTTCCCTCGTTCCTTTGTGAGAATCGTTATTCTTTTGTCAAAATCCCCTACCGGCATGGCTGAAAGCACCATACCGGTCAACACTACGCTCTGTGACATCTTAATCTTACTTTCAAAATACTATTCTTCCTCTTTGTATCCAAAGTTCTTGATGAGAAAGTCGCTGTCTCTCCAATCCTTCTTTACCTTGACCCACAGCTTCAGATTCACCTTACAGTCAAGCAGTCTTTCCATCTCATAGCGCGCATTGGTGCCGATTTTTTTGAGCATGCTGCCCTGCTTTCCTATAATGATTCCCTTATGGGAGTCTCGCTCGCAGACAATTGTGGCATCCATATCTATAATAGAACCACTCTTTGTCTTTCTTGTCTTCATGCGGTCAATTCCTACTGCAATGCCATGCGGCACCTCGTCATTTAGAGCATGGAGCGCTTTTTCCCTGATAATCTCAGCACAGATTGCACGCTCCGGCTGATCTGTGATGGTGTCCTCATCATAGAACTGTGGGCCATAAGGCAAATACTTAAATATAGAATTAATAACATCATCCGTATTCTGCCCTCTTAAGGCTGACGTAGGAATAATCTCTGCAAAGTCGAATACCTTGCGGTAGGTGTCTATATACTCAAGCACCTTTTCCTTTTCCACTGTATCCACCTTGTTGATAATCAATATAACAGGTGTATTAACCTTTTTAAGCTGCTCTATGATATGCTGCTCTCCCGCCCCGATAAAGTTGGTCGGTTCCACAAGCCACAGCACAACATCCACCTCATTTAATGTCTTTTCCGCCACATTGACCATATACTCGCCCAGCTTGTTTTTAGCCTTGTGTATGCCCGGAGTATCAAGGAACACTATCTGTCCCTTTTCCATATCCGTGTATACTGTCTGGATGCGGTTTCTTGTGGTCTGAGGCTTGTTTGAGGTGATGGCAATTTTCTGACCGATAAGCCTGTTCATCAGTGTTGACTTGCCCACGTTTGGTCTACCGATTATTGTAACAAAACCCGATTTGAAATTCTGTATCATTTTTCCTCCTATGTGAATCTGTATTTATATAAGCTTTTCAACATTCTCAAAGAGCCCTGCCGACTCTTTAATCATATTTTCATTGCCGATGACACATATACTGTCCTTCTTAAGCACTGCCTCTACAAGGTCTGCAAGCCTTCTGATATCCTCCGGCTGTGCATTTAGTATCTCATTTCTCTCCTTTTGAATCTGCTCGTAGGTAATACCCTCGAGATATGCAGACAGTGATCTGCTACCCTTTGCTTCCGGATTCATAGGCGTATCAAGAGCACTGAAGGTACCGATAATATACTTGGTCATATCCCTCTCATCAGGTGAAAAGTTCTTTATATACTCAGGTATTCTGTCATAGACATCAAGTGTGTCTGACAGATTAGGGTCTCGATATGAGACAAAGTAGCTCTCTCCGCTTCTAAGGAAGGTATTCATGCAGCCGTAAGCACCGCCCTTTACCCTGACATTTATCCAGAGATAATCATAGCTTAAGATGATACGCAGCAGTCTCAGTGCTCCGGTGTATTCATAGCCCTCACAGATGAAATCACCTGTTTTTGCCACATACTGTATCTGTGATGCATCGATAAATGCTTCCTTTGCTGTGTTAAAATGAACCTCAGCCTGATTGCCTACAGCACTCATTTTATTAAATCCAGCTATAACTTTTTCCAACGAAGGCTTTGCATTGCCGTATGCCTCGTTATTTCCGGTAAAGCTGATAAGCATTCTGTTTCTTGCAAACAGCTTTTTGGCTATTGCAGCAAGCTTATCTGACACACTCTTTGGTGACTCGGAAAGTTCCTTTTCTATGCGGCATATAGAGCGGTAAAAAGCAATTCCCTTTAGCTCGTCCTGATAAAGCGCGTAGCGCGAGAAGCTCGACATACTTCGCATAGCTGCAACCAAATGACCGGAACTGCTAAGGTTAGCCTGAAGCCTTGCCTTAATCTGCGCTACAAGCTCACCCAGTCTCTTTGTATCTGTAAAATCCGATGAAAGAAGCATCTGCTGCATAAGCTCAAGTGCCTTGTCAAGATTTTTCTCCAACACCTTAAGCTTCACCTCAAACTTAAACACGAAATTATTTCTATCCTTAATATCCGGGTGACTTGCAGTACCTGTGCTGATTCCGCCGGTATATATGTTGGTAGCATTGGCTAAATCGGTATAGCTGTACTTTTCGGTGCTCACCAGCCCGAGTGCGTTTGTGAAGAAGCCAAGATAGCCAAGCTCACTCTGGGCAAAATCACCTGCATCAAATAAAAATGATATATAATCAATGCCGTTTGACTCTATGTCATGACGCACAACCTTTACATCCAAAAGCTCATCCTCAATGTTTGAAAAAGGCATAGCATTCTTTTTCATATCCGCTCTTGTAAGCATCGGAAGCTTGCGCAGATCCTCGTCTGACGAAGGCTCCTCCTGGTATTTCTTTAAATGCTCTGTATCCTCAATCAGCTTTTTAATCTCTTCATCTGAAAGAGATGCCTTGTAATCGGAAAGCTCCTTTGCCAAAGCCTCCTCCCTCTCATTGCCAAGGCCACGCTTCGGCTTTACTGTGACAGATGAACCATGGGTATTGTCAAGCAGATACTCCTGTATAAGCTTTTCAAAATAATCAGTATCTACAGCCTTCCGAAGCTTTGCAAAGGTACCAAGACACTCCAGATGTATAAAAGGCTTCATATCATCAAACAGCCAGCTGTCTAAACAGTTTAATCCAAAAAGAAGTCCCTTAGGAAACTGTCCGAAGTCAGCCTCCCTGAATTTGAACTCGCTGCTGTTGATTCCCGCGAGGAGCGCTTCTTTATTAATTCCTGTTTTAACAACTTTTTTAAGAGTGTTTTCTATAATACTTTCAAACTCATCTGCCTGAGATGCATTGGCATTCTTTGCCACAAACGAGAATACCGGCTGCAGAATGCCCGCATCATATGAGCCATACACATCATCACCGATTCCCGCATCTATCAATGCCTGCTTCACAGGTGCTCCCGGTGAGCTGACAAGTGCATAGTCAAGCACATCAAATGCCTGATAGAGCATCTCATCAAGCGAATCCCCTACCACACGGTTATAAGATAGATAAGTCTTATTCTCCTGTGTATCATCCATGGTAATTGAATACTGTGCCTCAACATTCTTTATTTCATCAAATGCAGGCTGTTTATTAATTTCTGAATTAACTTTTTTATAATCATACAGGCTCAGATATTCCCTATCCAGCCACTCAAGTCTCTCGACAACATCCATATCACCATACAGATAAATGTATGAATTGGATGGATGATAATACTTGTGATAGAATTCCAGATAGGCTTCATACGTAAGCTTAGGAATATACTCCGGATTGCCGCCAGAATCCTTGCTGTAGGTATTGTCCGGAAACAGCGAGCGGTAAATCTGGCTTGAAAGCACCTCGTCAGGCGATGAGTATGCTCCCTTCATCTCATTGTACACCACTCCGTTTATCTTAAGCTCGTCATCCTTGCCTGTAAGCTCATAGTGCCAGCCCTCCTGCTTGAATATCTCCTCGTACTTTGTGATATTCGGATTAAACACTGCATCCAGATACACATCCATGAGATTCTTAAAATCCTGATCATTGCAGCTGGCAACAGGATAAACTGTCTTGTCAGGGTATGTCATGGCATTTAAAAATGTATTGAGCGAGCCCTTTGCCAGCTCAATGAAGGGATCCTTTACCGGGAACTTCTTTGAACCGCAGAGTGTGGTATGCTCAATAATATGCGGTACACCCGTCTCATCCTCCGGCGGAGTCCTGAAGCCTATATAAAAGACCTTGTTATCATCATTATTTGATAAAATGGCAATCCTTGCACCACTTTTTTTGTGTCTCAGAATGAATCCGTCCGACTGGACATCCTCCACTCTGTGCTCATCTAAAATCTCGTATTCAGCCAAATCGTGAATTGTCATCAATTATTCCTCCTAAAATGCGATGATGATAGTATACCACATTTTTACATATTATAGTTAAATTATAAGTATATTTACCACAAAAAATCTGTTAAAGTAATATTCTGCAACATACGGCTTTAAAAGTCAGAGTCTATGCTCCTCTTCTGAATATTAACATCCATCTGTGGAAACGGAATTTCGATGTTATTTTTATCAAATGCTGTTTTAATTTCTTCTGTAAGCTGCCATTTTGTGTTCCAGTAATCCTCGTTCTTCACCCAGATTCTCGCACCGAGCTCTATTGCCGAATCCTGTAGCTCACTCACAAACACATTGCTCGGCTCATCGCGAAGCATCGTATCTGCTGATGTGACAACAGATTCCAGCACACTCTTTGCAAATGCTAAATCTGTGCTGTAGGATACTGTTACTCTCAAATCAAGCATCCTCTTATCCATCATAGATACATTTGTGATACACGAATCAGCAAGCTTTCCATTTGGTATCATAACCATCTTGTTATCTATTGTCAAAAGCCTTGTATAAAACAGATTTATATCCTTTACAGTGCCCTCTGTACCACTTGAACCGTCAACTATGTAATTGCCCACGCTAAACGGCTTCATCAAAAGAATAAGCACACCTCCTGCGAAATTCGACAGGCTGCCCTGCAATGCCATACCTACAGTAAGTCCGGCAGAGCCAAGAACCGCTATAACAGAGCCTGTCGCCACTCCAAAGCCCGAAAGCAGCGCCATGACAAGAATAAAATACAAAAAGTATTTAATAACATTTGCTAGAAATGATGCCACTGCAGCGTCCATTCTGCTTTTATCAAATCCTTTTTTAATTATTTTCACAATTGATTTAATCACCTTAATACCAATAAGCAGTATCACTATCGCAACAACAAGCTGCACGAGAAAGCTGATAAGCGATGGCATATACTTCTCCAGATATGTCTTTACAATGCCCGGGTTTTCAATAACCTGCTGTACCTCGGTGTTTGCAACCGGCACTGATACTTCACCAATAATTTGTCTGATCATATAATCTCCTATATATCTCTTATATCTCTTATATCTCTTATATCTCTTATAACGCTTATATCACTTATATATTTTCCATATTTGTTATGTTTGTTATTTCCTTATAACCCACTAAATCCCCCATATAAAATATGGGGGATCAGTATTTAAATCAAATATTAATTCACTATTTAATAACTCTCACTCTGAGCACTCCGTCAATGGCAGAAAGCATCTCAACGGTAGAAGCATCAATAGCTGAATCAAGATCAAGAAGTGAATATGCATAGTCACCCTTGCCCTTGTTTGTCAGATCAGATACATTGATATCAGCCTCTGCAAGAGCTGTTGTAATCTGTCCAATCATACCCTTAACATTCTTGTGAAGGATTCCGACTCTGCCTGAAGCTGTGCATGCACCCATGCTGCAGTCAGGGAAGTTTACTGAATGAACGATATTACCATTCTCTAAGTAATCTCTCAGCTCCTTGACAGCCATAACTGCACAATTGTCCTCTGACTCTGCTGTAGATGCTCCAAGATGAGGTGTTACGATGCAGCCCTTTGCTCCAACAGTTGTGTTGTTAGGGAAATCTGAAACATACTTCTTAACCTTTCCCTTGGCAAGCGCATCTACCATAGCCTCTTCGTCAACAAGAAGATCTCTGGCAAAGTTTAATACGATAGCGGTTGGCTTCATCATTGCAATAGCATCAGCGTTTATCATCTTCTTTGTTGAATCAAGAAGAGGTACATGGATTGTAATGACATCACAGTTCTTGTAGATGTCCTCAACATTGCTGATATGCTTAACGCTTCTTGAAAGGTTCCATGCGGCATTTACTGAAATGTATGGATCATATCCGTAAACATCCATGCCCATATGTACTGCCGCATTTGCAACAAGTACACCGATGGCTCCAAGTCCGATAACACCGAGCTTCTTTCCTGAAATCTCTGTTCCTGCAAAGTTCTTTTTCTGCTTCTCGGCTGTCTTTGCAATATTCTCATCGTTCTGGTTTGCAAGACACCAGTCGATACCTCCAACGATGTCTCTTGATGCATAAAGCATTCCGGCAAACACAAGCTCCTTAACACCGTTTGCATTGGCTCCCGGTGTGTTGAATACAACGATTCCCTGCTCGGCACACTTGTCAAGCGGAATATTGTTTACTCCTGCTCCTGCTCTTGCCACAGCAAGCACCTTGTCACCAAGCTCCATGTCATGCATAGCGGCACTTCTTACAAGTGCTGCATCTGCATCCTTAATATCATCAACCTTTTTATAATCGTCAGAGAACAGGTCAAGACCTACTCCTGCGATTGGGTTTAAGCATGTGTAATTAAACATTATGCATTCTCCTCCTCAAACTTCTTCATAAACTCTACAAGCTTCTCAACGCCCTCTTTTGGCATAGCATTGTAGATAGATGCTCTCATTCCGCCAACTGTACGGTGTCCTTTAAGGTTTACAAATCCGGCTGCAGTTGCCTCCTTTACAAACTTGGCATCAAGCTCTGCATCTCCTGTTACAAACGGAACATTCATGAGTGATCTGTCCTCTTTTCTTACTGTTCCCTTAAAGAGCTTGCTCTGATCAAGGAAATCGTAGAGAATCTTGGCTTTCTCCTCATTTCTCTCCTTCATAACTGAAAGACCGCCCATCTTCTTGAGCCATTTGAATACCTTGCCACAGATATAGATGCCGTAGCATGGTGGTGTATTGTAAAGAGAATCATTATCGGCCTGAGTCTTCCACTTGAGCATGGTTGGTATGCCCGGTAGACAATCATCTGTGATAAGGTCCTCTCTGATAATTGCTATAACTACTCCGGCAGGTCCTACATTCTTCTGTACTCCGCCATAGATAACAGCATATTTTGATACATCTACAGGCTCTGATAAGAAGCATGAAGATACATCAGCTACAAGGTTCTTTCCCTTTGTGTTTGGAAGCTTCTTGTACTTTGTTCCGTAGATAGTATTGTTCTCACAAATGTATACATAATCCATATCATCTGTGATTGGTAAATCTGAGCAGTCAGGTATGTATGAGAAGGTCTCATCTGCAGACGAAGCAAGCTCTACGGCGTCTCCGTAAATCTTAGCCTCGGCAAACGCCTTTTTAGCCCACTGACCTGTGATAATGTATCCTGCTTTTTTATTTTTCATAAGGTTCATCGGTACCTCAGCGAAGAACTGTGAAGCACCACCCTGAAGGAAAAGCACCTTGTAATTGTCAGGTATATTCATAAGCTCGCGGAGATCCTTCTCGGCATCCTTGATGATGTCATCAAACCATTTAGATCTGTGGCTCATCTCCATAACCGACATTCCGCTTCCCTTATAATCCATCATCTCTGCTGCTGCTTCCTGCAATACCTCCTCAGGTAAAACTGCAGGTCCTGCTGAAAAATTGTAAACTCTACTCACTCTAATTTCCTCCTTGTGTCGCATTGTAGTCCTCTTCATCGAAAGACTCGTTGATAGGCTTGCCCGGTGCAACCATAGGCCATACCTTGTCATCTGAATCAATGATACAATCGATGACAAACGGTGTCTTGCTCTTTAAGGCATCTGCAAATGCTTTTTCAAATTCTTCCTGGGTCTTAACACGTCGTGCGGTGGCTCCCATTGCTTCTGAAAGCTTTACATAATCCACCCCATCATCAAGTACGGTTGCCGAGTAATGCTTCTCGTAAAAAAGAGTCTGCCACTGGCGTACCATTCCAAGTACATGGTTGTTTATTATAACCTCGATAAGAGGAAGCTTTTCTCTTGAAGCTGTTGCAAGCTCGTTCATGTTCATTCTGAAGCATCCGTCACCTGCAATGTTGACTACAGTCCTGTCAGGATTAGCTGTCTGGGCACCGATTGCAGCACCGAGACCGTATCCCATGGTACCAAGACCTCCTGATGTAAGAAGAGTTCTCGGCTTGCTGTATTTGTAATACTGGGCTGCCCACATCTGATGCTGACCGACCTCAGTAACCATTATAGCATTTCCTTTTGTCATTTCATAGATTTTTTCAATAACAAATGGTCCGCTAAGTCCATCTTTGTGATATGTAAGAGGAAAAGTCTTTGCATATGCCAGCACATGCTCAACCCATGAATTGTGGTCAAGCTGTGCGAGCTTTTTGTTGATGCGTGTAAGTATTTCCTTCACATCGCCTATAACACTCGATGTAACACGGATATTTTTATTAATCTCTGCTGCGTCTACATCGAACTGTAATATCTTGGCCTGGTCTGCAAACTTTTTAGGATTGCCAAGCACCCTGTCCGAAAAACGTGTACCAATTGCAATCAAAAGGTCGCACTCTGAAACTCCAAGGTTTGAGGTTTTTGTGCCATGCATGCCAAGCATGCCTGTGTAGTTATCACTTGTGCCATCATATGCACCCTTGCCCATGAGCGTATCGCAAACAGGTGCATTCACCTTGTCTACAAATTCCTTAAGCTCTTTGCTTGCTCCGGAGAGAACCACTCCGCCTCCTACAAATATATATGGCTTTTTGGATGCTTTTATGAGTTCAATTGCATTATCAATGTCACTGTCTGTAATTGTTTCTGTCACACGCTCTGCCGTAACATTCTTTGGAATATCCACAAGCACAGGACCCGGTCTGCCTTTTCTTGCTATATCGAAGGCTCTGCGTATTGTATCTGCAAGCTTCTCTACATCCTTTACAATAAAGCTGTATTTGGTTACAGGCGTTGTAATTCCGGCAATATCTATCTCCTGAAAGCTGTCCTTTCCAAGTAACGAGACTCCGACATTACATGTGATTGCGACGATTGGAATCGAATCCATGTATGCTGTCGAAATTCCTGTGACCAGATTTGTCGCCCCCGGTCCGCTTGTAGCCAGACAGACGCCAACTTTTCCGGTGCTTCTCGCATAGCCGTCGGCCGCATGGCTTGCTCCCTGCTCATGTGAGGTCAGCACATGCTTAATCTCCGGATGCTTGTAGAGCTCGTCATAGACATTAAGGATGGCTCCTCCCGGATAACCGAATACTGTGTCAACACCCTGTTCTTTTAAGCATTCTATAATAACCTGTGATCCTGTTAACTGCATCTTGTATTCCTCTTTTTCTTATACGAATCCTTTACGATAATAGGTGAAAGCCTTATTCGTACTGAATTTTCTATCAAAATTTATACTACGCGTTCTGCTCGCCCGGAAGTGCAAGGATGGCTCCTCTGTTTCCTGATGTAACAAGTGCTGCGTATCTCTTCAAATAGCCTGTTGTAACCTTCGGCTCCCTTGGCTGCCACTTTGCCTTACGCTCAGCAAGCACCTCGTCTGACACATCGAGCTCAAGCTTCATGTTTGGAATATCAATCTTTATGATATCTCCCTCTTCAACCAGGGCAATCGGTCCGCCTACTGCGGCCTCAGGTGAAACATGACCTATTGAAGCTCCTCTTGAAGCTCCTGAAAAACGTCCGTCTGTGATGAGTGCTACAGAGCTTCCAAGTCCCATTCCGGCAATAGCGGATGTAGGGTTAAGCATCTCTCTCATTCCAGGGCCGCCCTTTGGTCCCTCGTATCTGATGACAACCACATCACCCTCTACGATCTTGCCGCCCTTTATTGCTGCAATTGCATCCTCCTCGCAGTCAAATACTCTTGCAGGTCCCTCATGAACCATCATCTCATCGACAACTGCTGAACGCTTTACTACAGAGCCGTCCGGAGCCAGATTTCCTTTAAGCACTGCAAGTCCTCCGGTCTTTGAATATGGATTGTCTACCGGTCTGATGACCTCAGGGTCTCTATTGACTGCATTCTTTATATTCTCTCCAACTGTCTTTCCTGTAACAGTCATACAATCTGTATTTAAAAGTCCGATATCAGCAAGCTCTTTCATGACAGCCCACACACCGCCGGCCTCGTTTAAGTCCTCCATATATGTAGGGCCTGCCGGGGCAAGGTGGCAGAGATTTGGTGTCCTCTCACTGATTGGATTTGCAAAGCTGATATCAAAATCAAAGCCTATCTCATGAGCGATAGCCGGAAGATGAAGCATAGAGTTTGTAGAGCAGCCGAGTGCCATATCAACTGTGAGTGCGTTCATTATTGCATCCTTTGTGATGATATCTCTTGCCTTGATACCCTTGTTGTACATATCCATAACAGCCATTCCGGCATGCTTTGCAAGACGGATACGCTCTGAATATACAGCAGGGATTGTTCCGTTTCCGCGAAGTCCCATACCGAGTGCCTCTGTAAGACAGTTCATAGAGTTGGCTGTGTACATTCCCGAGCATGAACCGCAGGTAGGACATACCTTGTTCTCATACTCACATACATCATCCTCAGTCATAGTACCGGCAGCGTATGAGCCGACAGCCTCAAACATCGATGAAAGACTTCTCTTTCTGCCCTTTACGTGGCCTGCGAGCATTGGTCCGCCTGATACAAATACTGTAGGCAGATTAAGACGTGCAGCCGCCATCAGAAGTCCCGGCACGTTCTTGTCACAGTTTGGAACCATTACAAGTGCATCAAATTGATGAGCGATTGCCATACACTCTGTAGAATCAGCAATCAGATCTCTTGTGACAAGGGAATATTTCATACCCACATGTCCCATTGCAATACCATCGCAGACTGCAATTGCAGGAAATACTACAGGCACTCCTCCTGCCTCTGCAACTCCAAGCTTTACAGCCTCAACGATTTTGTCTATATTCATATGGCCAGGAACAATCTCATTGAATGAGCTTACGATTCCGACCATAGGCTTTTTCATTTCCTCTGGTGTAAAACCAAGAGCATTAAATAAACTTCTTGCCGGTGCCTGCTGCATTCCGGCTCTTGCGTTATCACTTATCATATTTTATCTCCTTATTTATCTCCGACTATTTCTTTGAGTACTTCATCATTACTACTGTATACATGACGATCTGCCTATCTATAACCTGTTAGCTGTCTATTATAAGTCATGCAGCTACACACGTTCTGCGATGAGATCCCCCATCTGTGCTGTGCCTACCTGTGTGATACCCTCTGTAGTCTCCCCCGGCTGTGGCATGATGTCGATTGTCCTGTAGCCCTCCTTAAGTACCTGCTTTACAGCATCCTCGATTGCCTGTGCTTCCTTGTCCAGATCAAATGAATAGCGAAGCATCATGGCTGCTGAAAGGATTGTTGCGATAGGGTTTGCAATGCCCTTTCCTGCGATATCAGGAGCAGATCCGCCACTTGGCTCGTAAAGTCCGAACTTTGTATCGTTAAGGCTTGCTGATGAAAGCATACCGATTGAGCCTGTCACCATACTTGCTTCATCCGATAAAATATCGCCAAACATATTCTCTGTGAGGATAACATCAAACTGCTTAGGATCCTTTACAAGCTGCATTGCACAGTTATCAACAAGCATATGCTCGTATGTAACCTCCGGATAATCCTTAGCGACCTCCTCGACGATCTTTCTCCATAATCTGGAAGAATCAAGCACATTTGCCTTGTCTACGGATGTGACCTTTTTCCTTCTCTTCATGGCTATATCGAAGCCCCGCTTTGCGATTCTTCTGATTTCATTCTCATTGTATGTCAGTGTATCTGTGGCCGTAACAACTCCATCCACCTCTTTTGTCTCTCTGGCTCCGAAGTAAAGACCTCCTGTAAGCTCACGCATAATCATCATATCAAAGCCGTCTCCGATGATATCGCTACGGAGCGGACATGCTGCAGCAAGCTCCTTGTACAGGTATGCCGGTCTAAGATTTGCAAACAGATTGAGCGACTTTCTAAGCTTTAAAAGTCCTGCCTCCGGACGAAGCTCAGGTGCCAGCTTGTACCATGGTGATGTGGCTGTGTTGCCACCGATAGAACCCATCAGCACCGCATCTGAATCAAGTGCAGTCGCAATAGCCTCATCTGTAAGAGGAACACCTGTAGCATCAATTGAGCAGCCACCCATAAGGATGTCTGTGTAGTTGAAGCTGTGTCCATACTTGTCTGCTATTTTGTCCAATACCTTTTTTGCCTCAGTGACTATCTCCGGTCCGATTCCTGTCTCTTATACACATCTCCGAGCCCACGAGACGGA
>OJRS01000880.1_pt1 | contig 13892 bp, 9 predicted proteins | sample 1599261 | NCBI WGS metagenome assembly OJRS01 (sample SAMN03922531, study PRJEB24848) | human gut metagenome | isolation source: stool sample | host: Homo sapiens | place: Germany | collected 2010-05 | reverse complement strand
CGCCCGCCGCAGAAACGCCTGCGGAGGAGGCCGCCGCGGAGCGGATTTCCGGGGAGGAGGCTGCGCCGCGCGCCAAACGTGCCCGGATCAAGCCTGCCGCCGGGCCGGAGGTTGCGGAATCGGAGGAGGACGCGTCCCGGGACGTGCAGGTGGACTTTGCCGATGAGGAGGCTGCGCTCGCGGCGCAGAATGCCGGGCTGGAGATCGAGGGCGCGACGCCCGAGGAGGAGGCCGCGGAGGAACTCGCCGCGCAGAAGCCCGAGGAGGACAAGTTCGCCGGAAAAGGCAAGGAGGAGTTGGTGGCCCTGTTCGCCCGGATGCTCGAAGAGCAGCCCGTGCAGTCGATCCGCCGGGATGTGGAGGCGTTGAAGATCGCCTTTTACCGCATCCGCCGCGCCGAGGTCGAGGCCGCACGCCGCCGCTTCGTCGAGGAGGGCGGCGCCGAGGAGGATTTCGCTCCTTCGGTGGACGGCGCCGAAATTCAGCTCAAGGAGCAGTTCAAGGAGTACCGCCGCCGCCGCGACGCGTTCATCGCCAACCTCGAAGCCGAGAAGGAGGCGAATCTCAAGGTCAAGCAGGCGATCATCGAGGAGCTGAAGGAGCTGGTCAATTCGGACGAGACGCTCAACCATACGTTCAACAAGTTCCGCGAGTTGCAGCAGCGCTGGAAGGATACCGGCATCGTGCCGCAGCAGCATGTCAAGGATTTGTGGGAGACCTACAACCTGCACGTCGAGAATTTTTACAGCTTCATCAAGATCAACAAGGAGCTGCGTGACCTCGATCTGAAGAAGAACTACGAACAGAAGGTAGCCCTCTGCGAGCAGGCCGAGGCGCTGGTGCTGGAGCCTTCCGTCGTCGAGGCGTTCCACAAGCTGCAAAAACTCCATGACGAGTGGCGCGAGACGGGTCCCGTCGCCAATGAGTACAAGGAGGCGCTCTGGGAGCGTTTCAAAGCCGCGTCGAGCCGTATCAACAAACAGCATCAGGAGCATTTCGAAACGCTGAAGGGCGAGCAGGTGAAGAACCTCGAACTCAAGACCGGGCTGTGCGTCGCCACGGAGGAACTTTCGTCCCAGCCGCTCACCACCCGCAAGGAGTGGAACCGCGCGAGCGACCGTCTGCTGGAGATTCAGAAGACCTGGAAGACCATCGGTTTCGCGCCGAAGAAAGATAACAACCGCATCTACGAACGTTTCCGCACGGCGTGCGACCGTTTCTTCGAGGCCAAGCGGCAGTTCTATGCCGGAATGAAGACCGAGATGGAGCACAACCTTCAATTGAAGATTGAGATCTGCGAGGCCGCCGAGTCGCTGATGAACAGCGAGGAGTGGAAGAAGGCCACCGACGAACTGATCGCCCTCCAGGCCCGCTGGAAGCAGATCGGAGCCGTGTCGCGGCGCCATTCGGACGCCGTCTGGAAGCGTTTCCGCGCTGCCTGCGACAAGTTCTTCGAGCGCAAGGCGTCGCACTTCGCGAGCGTCGATGGCGAGCACGAGGAGAACCTGCAGAAGAAACTCGCCCTGCTGGCCGAAATGGCCGGGGCCGACGTGAAGGCCGGGGGCTACGAGGTGATCCGCGAGTTCCAGCGCCGCTGGGGCGAGATCGGTTTCGTGCCCATCAAGCAGAAGGACGCCATCCAGAAAAAGTACAAGGCCGCCGTGGACGAGCTGTTCAACACGCTGCGCGGTTCGGAGCGCGACCGTTCGATGGGCCGCTTCCGCGAGAAAGTCTCGTCGTTCAAGGCGTCGGGCGACCGCCGCCTGCGCTCGGAACGCGAACGCCTCTACAACAAGGTGCGTCAGCTGGAGCAGGAGATCGGCCTCCTGGAGAACAACATCGGCTTCTTCGCCAAGTCGAAGAACGCCGAGGCGTTGGTGGCCGACGTGCGTGCGAAGATCGAGCGCGCCCGCGAGGAGATGGCCTCGACGATCGAGAAGGTGAAGCTGATCGACAAGCAGGACCAGGACGAAAATAACAATGCCTGACGATCGGATCGCCCTGCCGCTCCGGACGCCGGCCCACGGCGGAACGCCGTGTATACAGGTTTGACCCGCCCCCGAACCCCCGCCTTGGCGGGGGCTTGCGGAAAAAGGCGCTGAACGGTGTTACAACGAATTTATAAATAAAACAGTAATGAAACTTTCCAAACCCAAGTACATATTCGTAACGGGCGGCGTGGCGTCGTCGCTCGGCAAGGGTATTATTTCGGCTTCGATCGCCCGCCTGTTGCAGGCCCGCGGTTACTCGGTGACCATTCAGAAACTCGACCCCTACATCAACGTAGATCCCGGAACGCTCAACCCCTACGAGCACGGCGAGTGCTACGTCACCGAGGACGGCGCCGAGACGGACCTCGACCTGGGGCACTACGAGCGCTTCACGAACCAGCCCACGTCGAAGTCCAATAACGTCACGACGGGCCGTATCTACAAGAGCGTCATCGAGAAGGAGCGCAAGGGCGAGTACCTGGGCAAGACCGTGCAGGTCATTCCCCACATCACCGACGAGATCAAACGCCGCATTCAGCTGCTGGCGCAGACCAAGAAATACGACGTGATCATCACCGAGATCGGCGGCACGGTGGGCGACATCGAGTCGCAGCCGTTCATCGAGTCGGTGCGCCAGCTGCGCTATTCGCTGGGTTACCGGAATACGGCGCTGGTTCACCTGACGCTGATCCCCTACATGGCCGCTTCGGGCGAGTTGAAGACCAAACCCACGCAGCACTCGGTGAAGGCCCTGCTGGAGAACGGTCTCCAGCCCGACATCCTCGTGCTGCGCGCCGAGCATCCGCTGTCGACGGCGCTCAAGCGCAAGGTGGCGCTGTTCTGCAACGTCGACGCCAACGCCGTGATGGAGTCGATCGACGTGCCGACGATCTACGAAGTGCCGCTGAAAATGCACGAACAGCATCTGGACGAGGTCGTGCTGGACAAACTGAACCTGACGGCCGACAAAGAGCCGGACATGGCCGCGTGGAGCGCATTCGTCGAGAAGGTGAAACACCCCTCGAAGAAGATCGAGATCGCGCTGGTCGGCAAGTACACCGAACTGCCCGACGCCTACAAGTCGATCTGCGAATCGTTCATCCACGCCGGGGCGGTCAATGACTGCAAGGTCAAGCTGCGCTATGTCAATTCGGAGAAGATCACCCGCGAGAGCGCAGCCGCGCAGCTGGGCAAGATGTCCGGCATTCTGGTGGCTCCGGGCTTCGGCAACCGCGGCATCGAGGGGAAGATCGAGGCCGTGCGCTTCGCCCGCGAGAACAACATCCCGTTCCTGGGCATCTGTCTGGGCATGCAGTGCGCCGTGATCGAGTTCGCGCGCCACGTGCTGAATCTCGCCGATGCCAATTCGAGCGAGATGGAGCAGACGCCGCATCCGGTGATCGACCTGATGGAGGAGCAGAAGGGCGTTACGGCCAAAGGCGGCACGATGCGTCTGGGCGCCTATCCCTGTGCGCTGAAGAAAGGCTCGAAAGTCGCTGCCGCCTACGGCAAACTCAACATTTCGGAGCGTCACCGCCACCGTTACGAGTTCAACAACGACTATCTGGAGCAGTTCGAGGCGGCCGGCATGAAGGCCGTGGGCGTGAATCCCGACACGAATCTGGTGGAGGTCGTCGAGATCGAGAACCATCCCTGGTTCGTCGGTACGCAGTACCATCCCGAATACAAGAGCACCGTATTGAGCCCCTCGCCGCTGTTCGTGGCCTTTGTGAAGGCCGCGCTGGCGTATGCGGAGAAGAAGTAATCACCCTCTGAAAAGATAAAAAGGAAGACAGTTTAATGGATAAAAAATCAATCATAGGCATTGCCGTCGTAGCGGTTCTTTTTCTGGGATTCGCCTATTTCAACAGCCAGCAGCAGAAAGAGTATCTGGAACAGAAAGCCGCATACGAGGCCTATGTCGATTCGGTGGCCGCAGCCGCGCGTGCGGCGGCTCCCGTGGCCGATTCGCTGGCGTCGGGTAACGGCGTGCAGGCAGAAGTGGCGGCCGCAGAGGCTGCGGCAGCGGTACGCGAGCGTCAGGTGGAGACGCTGGGCGAGTCGCTGACGGCGGCCCGCGAGGCGGAGGCCGAAGAATTCATCGTGGAGAACGACGTGATGGCGGTGCTCTTCTCCACCCGCGGCGGCCAGATCAAGGGCGTCACGCTGAAGGATTACACCCAATACGGTCCGCGCGGAAAACGCGACCGGAAAATCGAGATGATGGACCCCGCCACGGCGCGTTTCGGGCTTTCGTTCTATCTGAAGAACGGGCTGAAGAACGTGCCGGTCAACACGCTGGATTACGTGTTTACGGCCCAGCCCGTAGTCGGGGAGGCGGACGGAGCCAAGAGCGTCGTGATGCGCCTTCCGGTGGCGGAGAGGGCCTATCTGGAGTACCGTTACCTTATATATGATACGGAGGCTCCCGAGCGCGACTACCTCGTCGACTTCGACGTGCGGCTGGTGAATATGGCTCCGGAGATGGCCAACCAGACGCAGATTCAGATCGACTGGGCGAACACCACTTTCCAGAACGAGAAGGGTTTCCAGAACGAGAACATGTACACCACGCTCTCGTACCGTTTCCCCGACGAGACCTCGATCGAGGAGTTGGGCATGAGCGAAGGCGCAAAGTCGAAGAACATCTCGACGCAGGTCAACTGGGTGGCTTTCAAGCAGCAGTTCTTCTCGTCGGTGTTCATCGCCCCGGACAACGTGTCCTACGCCAACCTCGCCTTCGACACGGCGGCTCCCGAGTCGTCGCTGCTCAAGACCTTCACGGCGCAGATGGGCGTGCCCTATACGCCGCAGACCGAAGGGTATGACTTCGCATTCTATTTCGGCCCCAACAAGTACTCGATCCTCAAGAAGATCGGGGAGCCGGGCGGTGCGGATATTTATCTGGAGCGTCTCGTGCCGCTGGGCTGGGGCATCTTCGGATGGGTCAACCGCTGGTGTGTGATTCCGGTCTTCGACTTCCTGCGCAACTACATCGGCAGTTTCGGCATCATCATCTTCATCCTGGTGCTTCTGGTGAAGCTGGTGATCTCGCCGCTGACCTACAAGAGTTACGTTTCGATGGCCAAGATGCGTCTGGTCAAACCCCAGATCGACGAGCTGGCGAAGAAGTATCCCAAGCCGGAGGACGCCATGAAAAAGCAGCAGGCGACGATGGAGCTTTATAAAAAGGCGGGCATCAACCCCATGGGCGGCTGTATTCCGATGCTGATTCAGATGCCGATCCTGATCGCCATGTTCCGCTTCTTCCCCGCGTCGATCGAGCTGCGCGAGCAGCCCTTCCTGTGGGCCGACGACCTCTCGTCGTACGACAGCATCGTGAACCTGCCGTTCTCGATTCCCTTCTACGGCGATCACGTTTCGCTGTTCGCCCTGCTGATGGCGGTGTCGCTGTTCGGATACTCCTGGTTCAACTACCAGCAGACGGCGTCGTCGCAGCCCCAGATGGCCGGCATGAAGTTTATGATGGTCTACATGATGCCGATTATGATGCTCTTCTGGTTCAACAGCTATTCGAGCGGCCTTTGCTACTACTACCTGCTGTCGAATATCTTCACCATCGGGCAGACGCTCGTCATCCGGCGCATGGTCGACGACAACAAGATCCACGCGATCATGCAGGCGAACGCCGCGAAGAAGTCGAAAGGCAAGAAATCGAAATTCCAGCAGCGCTACGAGGAGCTGATGCGTCAGCAGGAGGCCCAGCAGCGCGCGAAGAGAAAATAGGCGGAACTCCGCTTTGAACACGGGCCGGAGCGGATTCCACATCGGGAACGCTCCGGCCCTGTTTTTGCCGGAGGCCGCATAAAACGATACCGTTATGAAACGAATTTTGATGCTGGCGTCGCTGCTGGCGGCCGGAATGCCGCTCGGGGCGCAGAATTTGGGGTCGGAGTACCGGCTGAAACGTGTGATTCCCGTCGAGGGACGGCAGGGTGTCGCCGCCGATTCGAATTTTTACTATGTGTCGGGCAGCACGGCGCTCTATAAATACGACAAGCAGGGGCGGCTGGCGGCCAAAAACGAGCGGCCGTTCGAGGGGCTGCCGCTGGCTGCCAACCACATCGGCGACATCGACGTGTGGGACGGGGAGATTTACGCCGGGATCGAAACCTTCGACGACGGCCGCGGGGAGAATATCCAGGTGGCGGTCTACGACGCCAACACGTTGAAATGGAAACGCTCGATCGACTGGGAACCCTCGTCGGGGCAGGTCGAGGTGTGCGGGCTGGCGGTGGACCGCGACGGCGACATGGTCTGGATGGCCGACTGGGTCGACGGACGCTACGTCTACGGCTACAACCGGAAAACGGGGCAGTATGTCCGCAAGGTCCACCTGCGTCCCGTGCCCCAGTGGCAGCAGGGGATTTTCATGGTCGGCGGACGCATGCTGATCTCTGCGGACGACGGGGACGCCGACCTCGATGAACCGGACAACCTCTACGTTGCGGATCTGCGCGACGGAAAATCGTATGCCACGGTGCTTCCGTTCCGCTCGATGGCCGATTTCCGCCGTCCGGGCGAAATCGAGGGGCTGGCCGTCGATCCTGCGACGGACGATCTGCTGGTGCTGGCCAACCGCGGGGCGCGGATCGTGCTGGGCATGCCGCGGGGCTTCTATCCGGGCTACGACGGCGAGGTGCACGAAGTCTACGTCTTCGAGAAGGTGAAATAAAGAAAGGTCCCGGATGTCCGGGACCTTTCTCATGGGAAGCGCGGTTATTTGCCGAATCCGTTCGAAACGAATGTCAGCGCGTCGGGCAGCACCGTCTGCCAGTAGCGCCAGGTGTGGCCGCCGTCGCGCATGCGGTATTGCAGGGGAATGTCGCGCTCGCGCATGAGCGTGTAGAAATCGACGTTGCATTTCCAGAGGAAATCGTCGTCGCCGCAGTCGACCCACCAGCGGACCGAGCGCACGCCGTCGAGCTGTTCGGCGGTCATTCCGCGCAGCAGGGCCACGGGCGAGTTGTCGGCGACGGACTGCTGGAAGGCGTTGTCGTAGCTGCGGCGGCCGGGGAACATGTCCAGCAGGCCGCTCATCGAACAGGCCGAGCCGAACAGTTCGGGGTGGTGCAGGGCGTAGACCGCCGTGCCGCCGCCGCCCATCGACAGCCCCGCAACGGCGCGGTGCGCCTTGTCGGAGGCGATGCGGTAGCGTTTTTCGACGGCGGGCATGAACTCTTCGAAGAAGAACCGTTCGTAGTCCCAGCCCGGAACGTCGAAATAGCCCATGTGTCTGCCCGTGCGTTTCGGGCCTTCGCCCGAGGCGTCGGGCATGACGACGATCATCGGTCGGGCCATGCCCGCGGCGATGGCTTCGTCGGCGATGCGGCGCAGGTCGCCTTTCTGTGTCCAGTCGGTGTGGCAGCCGCTGGCGCCGTGCAGCAGGTAGAGCACGGGGTAGGACTCCTGCGAGCGGTCGTAGCCGTCGGGCAGGTAGACCGTGCAGCTCTTTTCGGCCCCGAGGACCTCGCTCGGGAAGGTGTAGACTTCGGTGCGGCTCTGCGCTCCGGCCGTCAGGGCCGCGGTGAGCGCAAGCAGGGCGGTAACGAGTGTTTTTTTCATAGTAGTTTCAATTAAACCCCTCCCTGGGGGGGGGAGTCGGATTTGGAAACGCTGCCGCAGGCGGCGACGGCAGCCGGCAGCGCGGAACGGGGCATGTGATTGCTCCGGTCGCTTATTCCACGTACAGCACCAGTCCCTTGAGGTATTCGCCTTCGGGGTGGTAGATGTTGATCGGGTGATCGGCGGGTTGGGTCAGCTGGTGCAGGATGCGCACCTTGCGGCCCGCGATGGCGGCGGCGGAAAAGACCGTCGTGCGGAACAGCTCCTTCGTGACGGCCTGCGAGCAGGAGAACGTGAAGAGGATGCCTCCGGGGCGGATCTGCGACAAGGCCCGGGCGTTGAGCCGCTTGTAGCCCTGCATGGCGTTGCCCAGCACCTTGTGGTGCTTCGCGAAGGCCGGCGGGTCGAGGATGATCAGGTCGTATTTGTCGCCGATGTCCTTCAGGTAGTCCACCGCGTCGGCGGCGACCTCCGAGTGGGCCGCATTGTCGCCGAAGTTGAGCTGCATGTTCTCCGTGGCCAGCGCCACGGCGCGTTCGGAAGAGTCCACCGAGCAGACTTCCCCGGCGCCGCCCGAGAGGGCGTAGACCGAGAACCCGCCCGTGTAGCAGAAGGTGTTGAGCACGGTGCGGCCCTTGGCGTAGCGTTTGACCAGCTGGCGGTTTTCGCGCTGGTCGAGGAAGAAGCCCGTTTTCTGCCCCTTTTCCCAGTTGACGCAGAACCGCTCGCCGTTTTCCAGAACGATGTGCGACGCATGGTCCGAGGTTCCCCACAGGTAGCCGTCGACGGCTCCGAGGGCGGCCTTGAAGGGGAGCGTCTGCGACGATTTGTCGTAGATGGCCGTGAGGCGTGCGCCGTAGACCGTGCGCAGCGCCTCGGCGATCTGCATCCGCGCGTGGTACATGCCCGCCGAGTGGCACTGGATGACGGCGACCGGGCCGTAGATGTCGACGACGAGGCCCGGCAGCGAGTCGCCCTCGCCGTGGACCAGGCGATAACAGGTCGTCGCGGGGTTGTCCGTGAGGTCGAGCGTGCGGCGCACGTCGTAGGCGACGGCGATCCGGAGGTTCCACCACGCCTGGTCGATCGCCTCGCGCTCGAACGTGAGCACGCGCACGGCGATCGACCCCACCTGGTAGTGGCCCAGGGCCATGAATTCGCCCTGCCGGGTGTAGACCTCGACGAGCGCCCCTTCGGCGAAATCGGACTCCTCCTCGGCTTTGATGTGATCAATGGCGCCCGAGAAAATCCACGGGTGGCGGCGCAGAAGCGATTCCTCCTTGCCTTTGCGCAGGTAAATTTGCGGTATCATTTGCGGATCGGTTTTTTCGGTGTGCGGAGCAGCTGTTCGTAAATGCGGGTGCAGACCCATGCGTCGGTCGCGGCATAGAGCTGCTGTTTGTCCGTGAGGGTCGCGGCTTCCCAGTTGCTCAGCCGCTGGGCTTTCGAGACGCGCCGGCCCAGCACGATGGCCGAGAGCTTGCGCAGGCTCTTCTCCCCGATGCCCCACTCGGGGGCGATGCCCTGCAAGTCGACGAAGCCCCCGTCGCGGAAGTGGCGGATCTGGCGCAGCGAGCGCAGGTCGCCCGCCACGTCGGCGCCGATTTTGAGCACATCGCTGCTTTCGAGCAGTTGCAGGATGGGCTTGGCCAGCGGAATCTTGTTGAGCCGGAACAGGTAGCAGACTGTCGGCGTGGAGAGTTGCAGCAGCGATACGCGGAACGTGACGCCCGGGCGGAACGAGGGGCGCGTCTCGGTGTCGAAGCCGATGACGGGCTGCTCGGCGAGCGTTTTGCAGGCCGCGGCGATGTCGCGTTCGTGTTCGACGATGCGGATCTCCCCCCGGAACTCTACGGCCGGGAGCAGGGCGGTCTGCTCGTTGCTGATTTTATCAATGAAGTTGTTAACTGTGGTCATGCGGTGAAAATTCCCACAAATTTATGCATTTATTTTCAGAAAAGCGGCTCTTCGGCGCGCTATTTTGCCTTGTCCGGGCCGTCGGGACCGCTGAAAAGCGCGATGCGTCCGTCTGCGAAGGTCCGGACCGCCCCTTTCCCGAGCAGTTCGCGCACTGCTTCGGCCAGCCGTTCGGGCGGGCAGGCCAGTTCGGCGGCGAGCCGGTGCGGGTCGGCCGGGGACCGGGCGAGGCGCGCCAGGAGTTTTTCGCGCAGGGCGCTTTCGGAGCCGGGCGCATCGCCTGCCGCTTCGGGGAGAGCGGTTCCGGGAGCGGTTCCGGCCTCCCGGGCGGCGGCTTTCGCGGCCCGTTTGCGGGCCAGGCAGATGTCGCAGACCCCGCACGGCGCGGGGTTTTCCTCGCCGAAATACCGCTCCAGCACGGCGCTGCGGCACTCCTGCTCGTTGGCGGCGTAGGCGATCATCTGTTCGAAGCGTTCGCGCATCAGCTCCTGCCGCCGCTTGTAGGTCTCGGGGGCTATGTAGAGGTCGGCGCGCGGAAGGCGTTCCTCGTTCATAAAGAGGATGGGCGAGCGGTTCGAGGGGATGTAGCGGATCACGCGCAGCTGCCAGAGCTGTTTGAGCAGCTCCTTGACCCGCTGGACGGTGTAGCCGCTCCAGGTGGCCAGTTCGCCCTCGTCGATGGGGCGGAACTCGGTGAAGACGCCGTTGTAGAGCCGCAGCAGGGTGCGGATGAAGTGGTCGAGTTCGTCGCGCTGCACGCGGAGTTTGTACAGCTCGTCGCGGCTGACGCAGAACATCACCCGCGCGGGGTTCTCCTGTGCGTCGGTGAGGGTCATGTAGCCGTTCTGCTGGAGCAGTTTCAGGGCGCTCGTGACGGTTCCCGAATAGAGGCGCTCGCGGGCGCAGAAGTCGTGTATGTTGAACAGGAACGACGCTTCGCCGCCGTCGCCGATGCCGATTTGCAGGTAGGAACAGATCCGTTCGTAGATCTCCTTGATCTTCTCCAGCGGAGGGAACTCCTGCTCGAAACGCCGCGCGATGCGGTCGCTGTCGTCCGAGGCCACGAGCAGCAGGGCATAGGCACGCTGTGAGTCGCGGCCCGCGCGGCCGGCCTCCTGGTAGTAGCTTTCGAGCGAGTCGCACATCGCATAGTGGACCACGAACCGCACGTCCGCTTTGTCGATGCCCATGCCGAAGGCGTTGGTGGCCACCATCACGCGCGTCTTGCCCGAGAGCCACTCCTCCTGCCGCAGCGACCGCTCGGCGTGTCCCAGTCCGCCGTGGTAGGCGGCGGCCGTCGTGCCCTCCTGACGCAGGAGGTCGGCGATTTGCTCGGTGCCCTCCCGCGTGCGGACGTAGACGATGCCCGTGCCGGGGACGTTGCGGACCAGCCGCAGCAGCTGTCCGTTCTTGTCGTCGGTGCGGCGGACGCTGTACGAGAGGTTGGGGCGCGCGAAACTGCTGCGCAGAATGTGCGGTTCGGGGAATTTCAGGTGGCGCATGATGTCGTCGGCCACTGTTTTCGTGGCCGAGGCGGTGAGCGCCAGCACGGGGACGCCGGGGAGTTTTTCGCGCAGCTCGGCGATGCGCAGGTACGAGGGCCGGAAGTCGTAGCCCCACTGCGAGATGCAGTGGGCCTCGTCGACGGCGATCAGCTGTACGTTCATGCGCACGACGCGCAGGCGGAACGCCTCGGTCGCCAGCCGCTCGGGGGCCACGTAAAGGAATTTCACGTCGCCGTAGGCGCAGTTGTCCAGCGCGATGTCGATCTGCCGCGGCGAAAGGCCCGAATGGATCGCAACGGCCGGGACGGCCCGCGCCCGGAGCCGGTCGACCTGGTCCTTCATCAGGGCGATGAGCGGCGTGACGACGATGCACAGCCCCTCGCGGGCGAGGGTCGGAACCTGATACGTGAGCGATTTCCCGCCGCCCGTGGGCATCAGCGCCAGCGTGTCGCGGCCCTCCAGGACGGAGCGGATGATCTCCAGCTGCACGGGACGGAACTCCGTGAAGCCCCAGTAGCGTTTCAGCGTGTCGTATATCCTGTCCGGTGCGGGTTTCATAACACAAAGGTATAAAAAAAGAAGGGACGGGGCAAAAGCCGTTTGCAAGCCGTTTTGTAAAAAAATTAGGCGGATTGGAGATTTTTTTATACTTTTGCGAAGATCAGAACGTTCGACAGATGAAGATACGCGAAGAATTCAAAGTCCGGGAGATGGCCGGCGAGCACGTGATCGTGATGCCGGGGCGCGGAGGCGCCGCCGATATGACACGCATCGTGTCGCTCAATCCTTCGTCGATGTATCTGTGGGAGAAGCTGCGGGGACGCGAGTTTACGGCTGCGGATGCCGCGCTGCTGCTCACCGAACGTTACGAGGTCGACGCCGACACGGCCCGGAAGGATGCCGGGCGGTGGATCGCGAGCCTCGCCGAATGCGGAATCGTGGAAGAGTAGATGAAATTGAAAAGGTCCATATCGCTGCTGCTGCTCGCCGTCTATCTTTTTGCGACGGCGGGGACGGCTTTGGCGTCGCTGACGTGCAAGTGCGTGGCAATGAAGGCCCGCACGGAGCATGCGTGCTGCTGCCATTGCCTCCATGTGGCGGACCTTCCGGCCGCGGCCGGCGGTGAGATGCGCGCACCCTGCTGCGGCAACCACCATTCGACCGAAATCGAACTCTACGTTTCCTCGTCTTTCGACAACAACGAGCGGTATACCCGCTGCATCGTCCTCGACCTGCCGCCTGCGCTCGCCGCAGAGTGCCCGTGTCCCGCGCATGTTCCCTTTCTGCGCGAGAAGGTCGCCGAGAGGCGAACGCCTTTCGTCCGGGAAGCCTCGACACTCTCCGTCGGCTTCCGCGCTCCTCCCGTATTGGCTTAAGACTCCTTCGGGACCGGTGTCGTGTACGCCGGTCCGTAATCAGTTTTAACCAATAACGGAATTTCCATGAAATTTTTCAAAATCACTGTATTTTCATTTTTCGCCCTCGCCGCGTGCGGTTCGCTCCGTGCGCAGGATTTGCGGGGCGTGGTCCGCGATGCCGAGAATCAACCGCTTGTCGGCGCCTCGGTCTACTGGGCCGGTACGACCATCGGAGCCAGCACCGACGCCCAGGGTGCGTTCCTCCTTCACCGCGTAAAGGGCTACGACAAGCTCGTGGCCTCGTATCTGGGCTTCGTCAACGACACGCTGGACGTGAAAAACGGCGTCGACAAGGTCGCGTTCGCGCTCCGTTCGGAGGGCGTGGCCCTCGAAGATGTCGTGGTCGAAGGGAACCTCAGCGGCAACTTCGTCAAGCGCGACGGCATCGTCAAGGGCGAGATGATCTCGTTCGCGGGTCTCTGCAAGATGGCCTGCTGCAATCTGGCCGAGTCGTTCGAGAACTCGGCGTCGGTGACCGTCGGTTACAGCGACGCCATTTCCGGCGCCCGGCAGATCAAGATGCTGGGGCTGGCCGGAACCTATACGCAGATTCTCGACGAGAACCGCCCGATCATGCGCGGCCTGAGCGCTCCCTACGGATTGAGTTACACGCCCGGCATGTGGCTCAACTCGATCCAGGTGTCGAAGGGCGTGGCTTCGGTCACGGCGGGCCATGAGGCCATCACGGGGCAGATCAACCTCGAACACCGCAAGCCGACGGACGACGAGCGGCTGTTCGTGAACCTCTACCTCGACGACGAACTGCGCCCCGAGGCCAATGTTTCGACGGCCTTTCCCGTGACGAAGGACAAGAAACTGTCGAGCGTCATTCTGCTTCACGGTTCGATGGACACCGACGCCCGGAAGATGGACCACAACCACGACGGCTTCCGCGACCTGCCGAAATCCGACCAGATCAACGTGGCCAACAAGTGGCTTTATGCCGCCGACAACGGCACGCAGGTGCGCTGGGGCTGGAAGTTCGTGCAGGAGAATCGTCTGGGCGGCATGCTCGACTACAAGAACACCCGGACCATGCGCGAGGCGATGGAGAAGGACTGGGACTGGCGGGCCGGCGACAAGAAGATGCCGCTCTACGGTTCGCACATCCGCAACCGCAACGCCAACGGCTATTTTAAAGTCGGTATGCCGGTCGGTCCGGCGGTCTACGACCCCGACGAACAGGACGAGATGCGCTCGAACCTGGCGTTCGTCGCCGACTTCGACCACTTCAGCGAAGACGCCTATTTCGGGCTGAACGACTACACGGGCAACCAGAATTCGCTGGCGCTGAATCTGATGTACAACCACTATTTCACCTACCGTTCGTCGCTGATCGTCGGCGTGCAGGGGCATTTGGACTACTACCGCGAGAAGCTCCTCAATCCCACGCCGTGGATCGCCGCCAACAGCGTCCGCAACTACGACTGTCTCTTATACACATCTGACGCTGCCGACGATATGCAGTGTGTAGA
>OJRS01000801.1_pt1 | contig 14971 bp, 6 predicted proteins | sample 1599261 | NCBI WGS metagenome assembly OJRS01 (sample SAMN03922531, study PRJEB24848) | human gut metagenome | isolation source: stool sample | host: Homo sapiens | place: Germany | collected 2010-05 | reverse complement strand
AAGTGTCAGTCATAATATCGGTGGAGCAGGAAAAAACAGCGTCTGATACTGAAGAGGAAGCAGCTCTGGTTGGCTATATAGTGCAGAAGGATGATAAAATGTGGGACATTGCAAAAAGATACCGCACCACTGTTGAAAACATAATGGAAATAAATGCTCTGACATCAGATAGCATCAAACCTGATGATAGACTTATAATAGCGCGTATGTGAATCATAAATTAGGGGCAAGATACCTTTTGACTTTTTAATCATATCATTATATAAAATGTGGAAAATTCTGTAAATTTACAAAAAGATGTGGAAAAAAGATTCATTTTGTGCGATAATATATCTGAATGTATATTGAACATAAATTGTGGAAGGAAAGGTCAATCTGACCGTCGTATTACAGGAGGAATAAAATGAATCAGAAATGGACACGTGCTATATGTACTGTGTTAACATCGGCACTCGTTTTTACAGGACCGGCAGTAGAGGGCACTACATTTAGCGGATACATAAACAGTGGACTTGAGAAGGTATATGCCAAGACACAGAAGCAGAAGGATGCAGAGAAGAAGAAGTCACAGGCTGAGCAGGATCTCAAGGATAAGAAGAATGAGATTAATGGTCTAAAGGATCAGCAGCAGACTACTGCTGATGATATAAAGAATAAATCCGCAAAGCTTGATGAGATTCTTGCAGCACAAAAGAAGCTTCAGACAGATATCACAAATAAACAGGCAGAGATAGAGCAGAATCAGAAGGATCTTGCAGCAGCCCAGGAAAAGCAGCAGGAGCAGTATGACGCCATGAAGAAGCGTATACAGTTCATGTATGAAAATAGCGCTGAGGACAATATCTGGACAGCAATTATTGAGTCAAATGGTATCACAGATATGCTCAATCGTATAGAGTACGTGTCAGATGTATATGATTCGGATCGTGCTCTTATGGATTCTTATCAGGCAGCAGTTGAGCAGGTGAAGGAGATTGGTACTAAGCTTGACAACGACATGAATGAGCTCACAGCCATGCAGGATGACTATGAGAAGCAGCAGGCAAATGTCGAGGCGGCTATAGTAGCTCTTGAAAACCAGAAGGAGCAGTATGCAAGCCAGATAGCTCAGGCACAGCAGCAGGCAGATAATTATCAGAATATCATTACGGCACAGGGCAAAATCATTCAGGAGCAGGAAGCAGCGGCCGCAGCTGCAGCCGCTGCCGCTGCCAGAGCGAACAGCTCGTCAAGCAATTCAAGCTATGATGGTGGTGGAGCCGGCAAGGGCGGAAGTATTGCCAGTGACTATGCAGCAGGCGGTGGAAAGAACCCGAGTGCTTCAACAGGAGTTTCAGGAAGCTCTGTAGTATCATACGCTATGCAGTTTGTGGGCAATCCATATGTATGGGGTGGAAACAGTCTTACAAACGGTGTAGACTGTTCAGGCTTTGTACATGAGGTATATGCACATTTTGGTATCAGCACACCGAGATATTCACAGGCATTTAAGTCTGTGGGACAGGCCGTATCCTTCGATAATATACAGCCGGGAGACGTAGTGGTATATCCGGGACATGTAGCTATATATGCAGGTGGTGGTGTTATAGTGGAGGCACAGTCCACAAAGGCAGGAATCACAGCAAACAGAAGCGTACAGTGTCATACAATACTTGCTATACGACGTCTTGTATAGGATGGTTAGGAGCCGATAAGTATATTTATTATACTTACCGGCTCTTTTTTTTATCACAAAGAGCTGAATGGTTACCAATAAAGTAAGGGGCGTAAGACGCGGACATGCCTCCAGATGCAAGGGGCTCTCAATAAGCGACTAGCGGAGCTGTTTAGAGTCTGTAGAATTATGCACATGGAACACAGAAATGTCCTGCCATGGACGGCAGGGCAAGGTGTTATGCGCCATGGACGGCGCATAAAAGCCGGTTTCGTCGAGCATAGAAAACCATACAGGCATAATTCGTACAGCCTCTTGACAGCATAGCGTTAGCGCATTGAGAGCCCCTTGCATCTGGAGGCATGTCCGTGTCTTACGCCACGAACCAATGTTAGTAACCGGCAACAAACTCATTGTAATAAATAATAGCAATTTCCAACCATAAGGTGTATTATAGAGATAGACGGCACCAATTCGCACAAAACGAACTAGCAAGCCTGTAAATAAAGTAAGAAAAGCAGGAGGAACAAGCCATGCAGATGGAACAATTACAAAAAGACATGATTGCAGCAATGAAAGCAAGAGACAAGGTAAGAAAGGATGCTATATCCTCACTTGTATCGGCAGCCAAAAAGGCGGCAATAGATGAGGGCTGCAGAGACAATATACCGGAGGAGCTTGTCAACAAGGTCATCCTTAAGGAAATGAAATCCGTGAAGGAGCAGATTGACACATGCCCTGCCACAAGAACAGATCTGCTTGATGAGTACAATACCAGATATGCAATCTTTGAGGAGTACGCTCCTGCAATGATGTCGGCAGAAGAGGTAGAAAAGGAGCTCACAGAGCAGTTTTCGGATGTAATCGCAACAGGAAACAAAGGACAGATAATGAAGGCAGTCATGCCGCATTTCAAGGGCAAGGCTGACGGAAAGGTCATAAATCAGGTGGTTGCAAAGCTTTGCGCAAAATAAGAAAACACATCACAACAATTATACTTGCAGTGCTGGCTGTCATAGCCGGCGTGTATGCATATAATTATCATGATATGAAGCAGAATATTGTATACAATGAGCATCTGGAAGACGTGGCTGTTAACGTGAATGGGAAAGAGCTGACATTGCGCGATATGGCATTTTATGTGGCATATGAGGAGATGAATGTCGAGAAGCAGGCTCTTGTGTATGATTCCGATAATCCAAACAAGTATTGGAATATCCACACAAACGGTGAATTTGTCCGTGTTGCAGCGCGCAAAGCAGCTATGTCCATGGCCATTCACGATGAGATTTTTTATGAGATGGCCAAAAAAGAGAGCATTACACTTACTGACGACGAGAAAGCAGCTTTGAAAAATTCCGAGAAGGACTTCTGGTATGATTTGTCTGATATAGATGGTGCAAAGAAGCTTGGAGTCGAAAAAAAGGATATTTATTCGTCCATGGAAAAGTCTGCAATAGCCCGGAAATATCAGGAAATATATGCAGGGCTTGACAATGCAGATATAACGGATTATGATTTCTCGGGAGGCAGATATAAGAAGCTGCTGGAGAAAAATAACTATAAAATAAAAGAAAAAGTGTGGAAAAGAGTCGATATGGGAAACGTTACTCTTGATCACTAGAAAGAAGATTTTATGTCAACAAAAATTGGAAGAAATGACCCTTGCTGGTGTGGCAGCGGAAAGAAATATAAGACCTGTCATGCGGCATTTGATATGAAGCTTGAAAAGCTTGCTGAGGCACATCATAAGATACCGAGCCATTCAATCATTAAGACACCTGACCAGATAGCGGGAATCAAGGAGAGCGCCAAGATAAATGTCGCAGTGCTCGACTACATAGGAGAGCATATCCACGAGGGTATGAACACAGCAGAGATTGATAAAATAGTCTATGATATGACCACCAGCATGGGCGGCATCCCTGCACCGCTCAACTATGAGGGTTATCCTTACAGCGTATGTACATCGGTAAATGAGCAGGTTTGTCACGGATTTCCTTCAAAGGACGTCATCTTAAAGGATGGTGACATCATAAATGTAGACTGTTCTACAATTTTAAACGGATATTTTTCGGATTCATCAAGAATGTACTGTATCGGAAATGTAAGCCCTGAGAAGAAAAAGCTCGTTGAAGTCACAAAGGAGTGTGTGGAGCTTGGACTCAAAGAGGTAAAGCCGTGGGGCTTCCTCGGAGATATGGGACAGGCGGTGCACGACCATGCATTTGCAAACGGTTACACAGTAGTGCGTGAAATCGGTGGACACGGAGTGGGACTTGAATTTCACGAGGATCCGTGGGTAGGCTACAACACCAAGCGCGGCACCGACATGGTCATGGCACCAGGCATGATATTTACCATCGAGCCAATGGTCAACATGGGCAAGGCCGATATCTACGTAGATGACAAGAACAACTGGGAAGTATACACTGACGACGGACTTCCATCAGCCCAGTGGGAAATCATGGTACTCGTCACAGAGGATGGCCATGAGGTGCTAAGCTGGTAAACCGGTAAGTATTATCAGAGTGCTATTATTAGCAGACATTAGTTCATAGGTGATAACATTATGAAGGGCGTGTGAAAAACGAAGTGTTTTTCACACGCCCTTTTATATAACAATAAGATAAGCAACTTGATGGTTAAGCCCTGTCCGGGCGCAGAAACGCCCTCTCGGAAGCGTTAGCTTCGGGAGAGCATTTCTGCATCCACGGACATGGCTTATAAACTCATAGTAGATTGCTTCGCATAAGTACCCTAAATTTACCGGAGAGTATGCGGTGTGTTCCGAAGAAAAATATAAACTGCCACGGCGTTCCATAAAATGTGGATACGACAATTCATAGCAAACTATCAATAAACTATCTGCAAATGATGCCGTGGCTGATTTTATATTTTTCTGAGGAATATACTGCATGCTATGCCGGTCTTCACAGCCTAAATATGCGAAGCCACATAAGCGATGGCGTCCCTACAGATTTGTATTCACCCCATTTATGGTCGCATTCTCATTCTCCCTCATAGGAATGACGAGACACTTCTCCCCATTGATGACCTGCGCATGAATCTGTGAAGCCTTCTCCGGCTTTACATGAAGCACCACATCATAGGTCTTAATTTGGGCAGTGTAATTATCAATCTCTTCCTGCTTCTCAAGAAGCTGTGAAGTGCGCTCCTCAATCTGATTATTTTTCTCCTGGATAACAGAATCCTTCTCCTCAAGCTGTGCATTTTTTTCATTGAGCTCGAGAGTTAAATCGCCGACCTGGCTCTCAAGAGCAAGCTTTTCCACGCGGATTTCATTAGCTGCAAGAGCCTTTGAATCAATGACATTGGCTGCGATAGGCGGCTTGTCACCGAAGGCCTCATTGACGGATTTTTCAATGCGTGAAATCTTTTCCTCAGAGACATGGCAGTCACTAAGCACCTTGTTCATAGCCTCGCTGTCGAGAATGAACGGATCATCGTCATCATCGTGAGTCTCAGCGTAGTCATCGGCCATCTCGGACAGATTCTGCTGGATATCAAGCAGCTTGTCATCCGTGCTCTCGTCCTCAGCACCTAGCACGTTTCTGACGATTGAATGAAAAGCCATCTTCTGCTCAGTAGCTGTGCGCTCCACACCGCAGCCGAGACCGTTTGTCATAAACTCAGAGTGAGGCTCCTTGGTATTTTTCGTATAGAAAAGAGTGGAGTGTATGTCAGTGCTTCTATCGTTGAAGGCAGGGAATAAAAAGCCTGTCTCAGGAGCGCCGACCACCCAGTCCCTTATGCGGGCTCCGATACGCTGCTCCTTTTCCAGATAGCCAAGGCCCGGCTTTGAAAGTGTGACAGGGCAGATGGCGCAGAGCATGTATTTGTACACCTCCTCGGACTCATCCACGTTGATGTTGTCCTTTGTACGTGTCATGACATCGTAGCTGTCGAGATACAAAAGAATCAGATAGTTCCCGGCCTCATCGTAGGTGTCGATGACCAGATCATAGTATGTATCGAGCAGAGTCTCATCATTAAGCTCGCTGTCGCGAAGCGCCATGAGAATCTGCTGGCGGCCTCCGACCTCTTCCTCCTCAAGCGGAAACTGCAGATTGAGCAGGTTGTTTCCGAGAGTGCCTGAAAGCACCTTGTTTGAAATCTCGAGATATTTGTAGTATTCATCCTCCTCCAGAGTGAGAAATTTGCCACCGAATTTGCAGACCTTTTCATGGTTGCAGTCCACGTAGCAGCCGACCAGACGACTGAAGGTTGCCTGGTCTTTTTTTAATCTTCGTTTTAGTTCCAATACTTCTTTTTTGTTCATATTATCCTCGCATTATTTCCATACCATTCAAAAATTTCCGTAATCACATTATATGTATGGAATAAATATTTGTCAATTAAGCGGAGCCTTTTATGTCCCGCTGTCAATCAAGAAAAAAGATGACAGAGCAACCACAAAATGCTATAATTTAGGAAATCAACGGATTATGATATAAAGGCTGACACAGAGACATCCACAGGTGTCTCTGTTCTTGGATTGAGGCATAAATGGAGCAGAAAATGACAAACAATCACATTACAATAGGCATTCTCGCACATGTAGATGCGGGAAAGACAACCCTGTCTGAGGCCATGCTTTACAGCACCGGGAAGATTCGTTCACTCGGGCGCGTGGACCATCAGGACGCATATTTGGATAACGATGCGCAGGAGCGAGAGCGTGGAATAACCATTTTTTCAAAGCAGGCAAGGCTTGATATTTCGCGTGGCACAAATGCGGCAGATACAGCAGATGTAGCACGTACAGCAGATGTAGCACGTACGGCAGATACAGCTCGTACATGGCATGTAGTCATGCTTGATACACCGGGGCATGTGGATTTTTCGGCAGAGATGGAGCGCACCCTTCAGGTGCTCGACTATGCAATACTTGTAATCAGCGCAACTGATGGAGTGCAGGGGCACACGCGCACACTGTGGAGACTTTTAAAGCACTATAACGTGCCGACATTTATTTTTGTAAACAAGATGGATATGCAGGGCACGGATGCGGAGAAAGTGCAGGCAGAGCTAAGGAGCGAGCTGAGTGATGGCTGCGTGGATTTTTCTTCACAGGATTTATTTGAGGAGCTTGCCATGTGCAGCGAGCCTCTTTTAGATGAATTTATGGAATCGGGAGAGCTTGCGGATGCACATATTGCGCAGGCGGTGGCTCAAAGGGAGGTGTTCCCCTGCTTTTACGGCTCGGCACTTAAGCTCGACAGAGTGGATACGCTGATTCAGGGACTTTCGAGGTTTATGTGTGAAAGAAATTACCCTGACGAATTTTCTGCCCGCGTATACAAGATAGGCAGGGATGACAGAGGCAGCAGGCTGACATTTTTAAAGGTTACCGGAGGCTGTCTTAGGGTCAGGGACAAAATAGAGTACAAAGCGCATGGCGGTGACGAGGCGAAAGACCTTTTGATTGAGAAAATCGATCAGATAAGAAAGTATTCCGGCGAAAAATATGAGATAGCTGATGTGGCAGAGGCGGGGGAGATAGTTGCTGTCACAGGTCTTAGCTCTACATTTCCGGGGCAGGGGCTCGGGGTTGAGCAGCAGTCCAATATGCCAATCCTTGAACCGGTACTAAACTATAGGATGATTCTGCCGGATGATGTAAATCCGGCGGCATTTATGGAAAAGCTAAAGCAGCTTGAGGAGGAAGACCCACAGCTTTACATAGTGTGGGTGGAGGAGTTTAAGGAAATCCATGTGCAGCTCATGGGACAGGTGCAGATGGAGGTGCTTGTGCGTCTCATAAAGGACAGGTTTGGTGTTGTTGTCACTTTCGGACCGGGCAGCATTGTATATAAGGAAACGATAGCGAGGGCTGTCGAGGGAGTAGGACACTTTGAGCCGTTGCGCCACTATGCAGAGGTGCATCTGCTTTTGTCGCCGGCGGAGCGTGGCAGCGGAATCACAGTTACATCCACTTGCAGTGAGGATGTGCTTGACAAAAACTGGCAGCGCCTCATAGCCACACACGTTGAGGAAAAGGAGCACAGGGGTGTGCTCACAGGCTCAGCGCTTACCGATGTGAAGGTCACTATTCTTACAGGAAGAGCACATGTAAAGCACACGGAGGGAGGCGATTTCCGCCAGGCTACATACAGAGCAATCCGCCAGGGGCTTAAATCCACAGAGAGCGTGCTGCTGGAGCCATACTACAGCTTTATCCTACAGGTGCCGATGGAGTATGTCGGCCGTGCAATGACAGATCTGGAGCAGAGATTTGCAAGAGCCGAGAGCCCGCAGTTTGCCACAACCGCTGCGAGGGAGATGGCAACAATTACCGGTAAGGCACCGGTTGCGACAATGCAGGATTATGTGAGTCTGGTGCATGCGTATACAAAGGGGCTCGGGCACCTGACACTGGAGCTGTGGGGTTATGATGAGTGTCACAATCCTGCGGAGGTGATTGCGCAGATGCACTATGACAGCGAGGAGGATTTCCGCAATCCGACAGGCTCGGTATTTTGTGCGCACGGCTCAGGCTACGTGGTGCCGTGGGATGAGGTCCCGGAGCATATGCATCTGCCGTATGTCTACCACGGAGATGAGTCTGAGGAGGCACTTGCAGCGAGTGCCCGCACGCAGAATGCATTTTCAGCGGAGGATGCGCAGGTGCTTGCCGGAAACCGCCGCAGGACGAGCTTTGAGAAAGCTGTTTCAGGTATGTCATCAGTGGAGCTTGATGCGCAGCTTGCAGATGTTTATGCCAGGGAGTTTGGCATGGGCAAAAACGATATCGCAGAGGATCAGAGGCGCAAATGGTCAGGTAAAAAGAAAAATGAGTATGAAGGTCTAAGTGGTAAACCGCGCACAGTAAAGCATGATAAGCACGGCAATCCGATTTATCCGAAGAAATCCCCGGGGGAAGAGTACCTGATAGTTGATGGATATAATATAATATTTGCATGGGAGGATTTAAAGGAGCTTTCACGCATAAACATTGATTCGGCGAGAGATGCGCTGAAGGATGTTTTATCGGATTACCAGGGCTATAAGGGCTGTCATCTGCTGCTGGTGTTTGATGCGTACAAGGTGAAGGGCAATGCCGGAAAGAGAGAGACCTTCCACAACATAGAGGTTGTGTATACAAAGCAGGACGAGACAGCCGATGCATTTATCGAAAAGACTGTGTTTGGCATACGTGACAGGTACAAGGTAACAGTGGCAACCTCTGACGGACTGGAGCAGCAGACGGTCATGAGCCTGGGGGCACTGCGAATGTCAGCCCGCGAGCTTAAGGAGCATATTGATATGACGAAGCGTGCCGGGATGGAGGCATTCATATCACGATAAACGATCATGAATGGTAACAATATGTGTATAAAGAGATGTTTATAAAGACATTTGTATGTCATAAGCAGAGATATTATAATAGTAAACATGCAAGAACATCAGAGATAAGGAGACAAGAAAATGGTAGTAAACGAAAGCATGTACCAGCTCGGAAGCGTGCGCTCAGCAATCAGGGAGCTTTTCGAGTATGGTAAAAAAAGAGCAGCAATTGTAGGTAAGGAAAATGTATATGATTTCTCAATAGGAAACCCGAGCATACCGGCTCCGCAGATAGTAAACGACACAATAAAGGAGCTTGTGACAGATTATGATTCTGTTGCGTTGCACGGCTACACGTCAGCACAGGGAGACGTGGAAACGAGAGCGGCGATAGCTGAGTTTTTGAACAACACACATGGCACACATTTTAATGCGGACAACCTTTACATGACAATGGGAGCAGCGGCATCGCTGTCAATCTGCTTTCGTGCGTTGACAAGTGACGCATATGATGAGTTTATTACCATAGCGCCATATTTCCCGGAGTACAAGGTATTTGTGAATGCAGCAGGAGCAAGGCTTGTAGAGGTGCCTGCAGATACAGAGCATTTTCAGATAGATTTTGAGGCTCTTGAGGAGAGAATCAATGCGCACACCAGAGGTGTCATAATCAATTCACCAAACAACCCATCCGGCACAGTCTATTCTGAGAGGACCATCAAAAAGCTCTCAGACCTCCTTGAGAAAAAGTCTAAGGAGATAGGAAGACCGATATTCATTATCGCAGATGAGCCGTACAGGGAGATAGTTTACGACGGAATCAAGGTGCCGTTTGTGACCAAATATTACGACAACACACTGGTATGCTACTCATACAGCAAGTCACTTTCACTGCCGGGAGAGAGAATAGGATACGTCCTCGTGCCTGATGAGGTGTACGATAAGGCAGAGCTGTATGCAGCAGTCTGTGGTGCGGGAAGAGCACTCGGTTACGTGTGTGCACCAAGCCTGTTCCAGAAGATGATAGTAAAATGCCAGGGGGCAACCGGTGATATCAATGCCTACAAAGAAAACAGAGACCTTCTGTACGAGGGCCTCACAAGGATAGGCTATCACTGCTTCAAGCCGGATGGAGCCTTTTATATGTTTGTAAAGGCACTCGAGGATGACAGCAATGCATTCTGCGAGAAGGCAAAGGAGGAGGATGTGCTCATAGTAGCAGCAGACGGCTTCGGCTGTCCGGGCTGGGTGAGAATATCATACTGTGTGGACAGGGAAATGATAAAGCACTCTATGCCTGCGTTTGAAAAGATATACAACAAGTATAGTAAATAATAGTTACAAAAAAATAATCCAAAAAAGCGCCGAAAATTGTCTAAAAAATATGTAATTTTCGGCGCTTTTATTATGCAGTTTTCACAAAGTTGTCTCCGTGTGACCGTTGTGTGACCATTGTTTTGTATAATGGAATGAAGAGTGGGAATATAAATAAAATCGTAACGGAATAGTTACAAAAAATACTATAGAAAAGGAGATATGAGAGTGTTTAATAAAAAACTTAACAGGTTACTAGCAATCATGCTAGCTTCTGTAATGGGTGCGACATCGCTTCCGGCAACACAGGTAAGTGCTGATACACCCTCTTCAGAGTATGATATATCTAACGACGCAGCTTCGGATGATATATCTGACAGTAAAATTCCAGATGAACAGGATTCGGATAATAATGCCACCGAGGAAAAACAGCCACAGCAGCTGACGGTAGAGTATACACCGGCGGATGATATTTATGTGGGGAACAAAGTTGTTCCGGTGGTAAAATCCGACAGGGCGGATGCAGCCGTTGACAATTTAAAATACACTGTTGTAGAAGGCAAAAATCTGATTGAAAAGGATACAGACTTTGCATCAAACGGTATATGGACAGCAAAGGATACTGGAACTGTAAGGATAAAGGTGACAAAAGCAGAAGATGACAAATATAAGTCAGCAGAGGCAGAATATACTGTTACCATCAAAGAATATGATTACAGCAGTATGAATAACAGCCTGACAGGGACAATGCTGCAGGGTACACAGTTTTATGTAGAAGCACCTACATTATCGCTGGCAAGTGACAATCAGGCGGTATATGTGGTTAGAAAAGGTGATGAATGGATTGAAGCTGATAAATATCAGCTTATGCCACAGCAGGGTGATAACAGACAGACTCTTGTAATAGCACGTAAGGACAAGGAAAGCGGAGCTATCACAGATATTGGAAGTCTGCGGCTCGACTACAAATATGATACACAGCCTCCAAAGATAACATTGAATCCAAAGGAGGATGATAAACCTGCTTTCACAAAGGATGCTGTGGATTATTATGGAAATGTCAGAAAAGTAGACATGAATATCCACGATGTCTCTTTGGATGATGGTTCCACACAGCTTTGGGTAAAGGTTGATGACCGGGAAGAATTCGATGTATTTGATGTCGATAATGCCCAGAAGCTGATTGATGCAGGAATAGAGTATAGTGAGTGGATCGTGACAGGGGCTGATTATAGCAGCTGCATCACATTTGGTACAAAAGCGGATGAGGAACACAAATATCAGATAATCGGAATGTATGCGAAGGATCAGGCGGAGCATGAGTGTAATGATACAAGCTCAATAGAGCAGCCGTTTTATGTGGATAGAAAAGCGCCTTCAGGTACTATTGGATATGATGCTGATTTAATAGACGAGCAGAATATGGTCAGTCAGCAGGCATCAAATGTATATGGACAGCTGGAGGATATCAGCGGAATAAAGCAGGCATTCTACTATGTGAATAAATCAGATGAAAGTGGCAGTATTTTAAATGATGAGCAGGTAAAAGCGCTTGATGATTCAGCATGGAAGCCGTTAGAGCTTATTGAGGATACATATGATGCCCGATATAAGTACAAGATTAATACATCTGATCTGAAGGATACTTCATATAACGTATATGTAAAGGCTCAGGACAATTGTAATGGCGAGACAGCATTTTTCTCCACATCGAAGCTGGTTGTTGATACCCTGCCACCGGAGCTTACAGTGTCCCAGGATACCATGACAGCAGCCGATGAAAAAGGCTGGCATAAGGATGATATAAGCTATATCGTTAAGGCTGATGACAGCTTATCAGGAATTAAGAGTGTTGAATACACTGTATTTGATGGGAAAAGGAAAATTGTATCAGGACAGACTGTTGAGCTTGACGCAAGCGGGGAAGGAAGGATAACCATTCCGGCAGCAGAGCAGTTTAACGGAACGGATCTGATGCTTTCAGTAAAGGCAACTGATTATGCCGGTCTTAAGACAGAGGTTAAAGGTGACAGCTTCAAGTTCAGCATGGACAGTCAGTCACCTGATGTCAGTATAGAGCCTGAAGCGGGCAAAAACAGAAAATATTTCAATGACGATGTCCGTATAAAAACAAGTGTAGCTGACAGCATTTCAGGTGTTGTATCAGCAAAATACCAGATAGTGACAGATGATCAGTCAGTATCGGATGATGAAGGTGCATGGAATGAGATTGATGAATCAGGAATCATAAATGTATCGGCTGAGGCTTATCTGGATAAAAAGGTAGATGTATATGTTAAAGCTGTTGATGAGGCAGGAAACGTGACTGTAGTGGATTTGACAGCAAGCGGCAGCCAGCCATTTTATATTCACAAGACAGCGCCTGCAATAACAGTGACATATGGTACACCTGAGCAGCCGGATCCACAGTGCATCAGCAGTGTAAAAGGCACTGAGTATTACAGGGAAAACAGGATTGCAACCATTTCGGTAAAAGAGAATGAGCTTTTCTTTGACCCAGATGAAACAAAAATCAATGTAAAGGTTGATGGAAATGAACAGACACAGTCAGATGCATGGTCTGAAAAGTCGTACTGGGTAAAGACAGGCGAGGGAGCAGAAGCTGTTTACAGTAAGCAGCTCGTATTCAATGCAGGACACAAGTATGAGCTGAGTGTCAGTGCAAAAGATTTGTGTGGTAATTCAGATAATGGATTTGAGATAGAAGGAGACAAATCAGCAGAGTTTGTAATTGACGTACAGTCGCCGACAGGAAATATCAGGTTTGACGGACTTTCAACAGGCATGGATACCGTGTGGGATTTATTGCTGCCAAAAGACAAATATGAGATTTCAAGATTTGCTGCCAAGAAGGTCAATATTGCCGGACAGCTTGGAGATGAGCATGGCGGCATCAAGTCAGCAGAGTATTTCGTTTCAGCAGAGGATGCAATAATTGACGTAGACAGTATTCAGGAGGCTGACTGGAAGACACTTGACAGCCTTAATGAGGATGGCACCTTCAGTGAACCGATAGAATGCGAGAACAAAAACTGCGTGGTATATGTCAGGGTTACAGATTTAAGCGGTAATGTTTCATATATCAGCACAAATGGATTGGTAGTTGATACATGCGCACCGGCAATATCAGTCATCACACCTGAGACAGCATCAGGAGTGTACAGTGCAGATGTGCCGGTAAGTATAGAGGTATCAGATGAGAATGCCACAGGAGTTGCATCAGGAATAAAGAGCGTAAACTATACGGTAACAAATATGGGACAGACGACACAGGATGGAACATTATATAGCTATGATAAGACAGCAGCGGGCTTAAAAGATCTGGAAAATCATGTAACAGAGCAATTTGACATAAGCGCGGCTTCAAACAACAGTAATGAAGTGCGTATAGATGTTACCGCAACAGACAATGCAGGAACGGCATACACAGTAACAAAATACATAAAAATAGATACAACGGCACCAACAGTGCAGGTAAGCTATGACAATAACAGTGCAGATACATCATTTGGAGACACAGCATACTTCAAAGCACCGCGAACAGCAACCGTAAAAGTAACAGAGCGTAACTTTGATGCATCAAAGGTAGCAGTGGAAATAAAAGCCGCAGCAGGTAAGGCACCTGCTCTTTCAAACTGGAGCACAGAAGGTGGAAGCGGTAACGGTGATGATACAGTACATGTTGCCACAATATATTACGGACATGATGACGATTACACATTTGGAATCGGAGTAAAAGACATTGCGGGAAATGCCGCAGCAGGAGTGGATTATGCAAATTCGCTTGCACCGACAAAATTTACAATTGATACGACAGCACCTGTTATTTCGGTAGTATATGATAACAACAGTGCATCAAACGGAAACTATTATAATAACAAGAGAACAGCAACTGTGACAATCACAGAGCACAATTTTGATACAAGCAGAATAGCACTGAGCATGACTGCGCAGGATGCAGGAAAATCAGTAGCAGCACCGGCATTTGGAAGCTGGTCAGATAATGGTGATATACATACGGCAACATTAAGCTTTGATGCGGATGCCACATATACATGGTCACTTGCATATACAGACAAAGCCGGCAATAAGGCAAAAGACCTTGCAAAGCAGGAGTTCTGTATAGATACGACAAAGCCTGTTGTAACAATCAACGGAGTAACCCCGGGCTCAGTAAACAATAATTCAGGAAATATGTCATTTGTAATAGAGTGCACAGATACTAATCTTGAATACTTTTCACCGGTGCTTACAGTTGAGGTATATGAAAATAGCAGATTCGTAAGAAAAACGATTACCGGAAATGTGATATCAATTACAAACGGACAACGTGTAGAGTTTAGAAATCTCAATGAGGATGGAGTGTATTCACTGACATGCCATGCACAGGATAAGGCCGGAAATTCTTATGAAACAGTCAATATTATAGATGCAGGCGGAAAGCAGGTGACAGAGACTGCAGGGCAGGGAGGAAAATTGTTGGATTTCTCCATAAACAAAGGCGGTTCAATCTTCTCGCTGGATGACAATACGATGAAGCTTGTAAAGGATTACTATGTGCAGAAGGTATACCATGATGTGGTAGTCAGAGAGATAAATCCGGATGAAGTTACCAGCTGTACTGTCAAAGTAAATGGAAAAGCACTTAAGCAGGGAACAGACTTCAGTGTG
>OJRS01000756.1_pt1 | contig 15744 bp, 17 predicted proteins | sample 1599261 | NCBI WGS metagenome assembly OJRS01 (sample SAMN03922531, study PRJEB24848) | human gut metagenome | isolation source: stool sample | host: Homo sapiens | place: Germany | collected 2010-05 | reverse complement strand
TGCCAGCTCGGAAGGAGATTGCTCCTTAGCCTCGGCAAAGTTTTCGCCCTTCACAAAGCGGAAATAAATCGCAATGCCGGCAATCAGCACCAGAGGAATACTGCCGATAATATAACGGTAGCTCTGCGGTGCAGCCATCGTGATAAAGTCATAGATAACGATACATGCAGGCACCAGGATAATCTGTCCCATGCGGGCGAGGAAGCCGTCCTTGCCCATAAAGCGCACTACCATGCCATAAGCCAAAAAGGCTACCGCAAAGGAAACGAAAGACATAAATACCAGAAACGCAAAAAACTCAAAATTCATCTAAAAAAGCACCTTCCTTAATTCTTCTGTCCGCAGGCACGGGCACCAATGACGCGCGCCGCCCAGACACCGCTGGCACTCGCCTGCGATAATCCGCGTGTAATACCGGCACCGTCGCCTACCGCAAACATATTCGCAACCTTGGTTTCCAGATTGCTGTCCAGCTCGAGGCGTGCGCTGTAGAATTTCACCTCTACGCCGTAAAGCAGAGTATCCGCATTCGCCATACCGGGAGCAATCTTATCCAAAGCATAAATCATTTCAATAATATCATCAAGATGGCGTTTAGGCAAGACCAAACTTAAATCGCCCGGCGTTGCACTGAGCGTCGGTTTGGTAAAGCTCTTAAGCATACGCTTCTCATTCGTGCGTCTGCCCTTCACCAGATCGCCGAAGCGCTGCACCAGCACGCCGCCTCCCAGCATGTTGGAGAAGGAAGCGATACGCTTGCCGTACTGGAGCGGCTCATGAAAGGGCTCGGTGAACTTGCTGCTTACCAAAAGCGCAAAATTGGTGTTCTTGCTGTGCATTTTGGGGTCGCGGTAGCTGTGGCCGTTAACCGTAATAATGCCGTCCGTATTTTCCGCTACCACATAGCCGTAGGGATTCATGCAGAAGGTACGCACAACGTCATTATAAAGCGAGGTGCGGTACAAAATTTTTGCTTCATACACCTCGTCGGTGATATGCTTGAACACCTCTGCCGGCACCTCCACACGCACGCCGATATCCACCTGATTATTGATAAAATCAAGGCCCATCTTAGCGCACTGCTCTGTGTACCATTCCGCACCGGCGCGGCCGGGAGCGGCAATAAGATACTTGCACGGCACCGCCTCGCCCTTGTTGAGCTCCAGCACAAAGGTTCCGTCCTCCTGACGGCAGATTTCTTCAACCGCGGTATTGCAACGGATTTCAATTTTATCCTCCAAAAACTTATGGATGTTTTCCATAATCACGAGGTTGTTTTCCGTACCCAGATGGCGTACCTTGGCGTTCAGCAGATGCAGGTCGTATTTCAGCGCCTGCACGCCTATTTTGCTGTTCTTGGTAGAAAAATATTCACCGGGAGCACCATGACGACAGTTCAGCTCATCAACATAATCAATCAGCTCGATAACCTTGTCCTCCGGCAGATATTCGTTCAGCCAGCCGCCGAATTCCGTCGTAAAATTATATTTGCCATCCGAAAAAGCACCGGCACCACCAAAGCCGCGCATAATACTGCAGGGATTGCAGTTAATGCAGTGGTCAACCTTCTTGGCTGCCAACGGGCAGAAGCGCTTTTCAATCGTATTGCCGGCCTCCAGCATAATAACCTTCAGCTGCGGATACTTCAGCACAAACTCATAGGCTGCAAAAATTGCGGCAGGACCGCCGCCGATAATAGCTACATCATACATAAATTCTCCTCCTTATTATATCCCATAAAAAAACCGCAGCCTAATTTTTTTACTGCGGTTTATCAGCTTATTGCTGTTGTTCCTTTTGCTTACGCAGGTAGCTTGGCTCCGGTGAGCCGTTGTTGATATCCTTGTAGCTCTCTGCCTTGCGCATAAAATCGGTTACTAGGTAATCGGCCTCGCCCATAACCACCAGAGCATGGGTAGCGTTCTTTTCCAGAAACGGCAGAATCTTTTCGAGGTTCTCCTTTTTATCTACCAGCTCCACAATAACCGGGAAATTGGCATTGCCGCTAATAAATGTGCTGACAGCACGTCCTACACCACGCACCTTGCTGGCATAGCCTTCGATACCCTTGATAACAGTACCGCCGGCAAGGCCCAAAGAGCGTGCTTCACGCAAAATTGCTTTATAAAGCGGAATATCCTCAAAGAGAACATCCTCGCCTGTATAAATCTTCAAATACGAGGTTTTGTTAAATTCTAAAGCCATGGTTCTACACCTCCAGCCATCATTTCAATTTGTTTATATTATTATAATTCGGCGCTTGGCAAACAATTCCTGCAATATACAGGCAAAAAATTCTTATCCTTGCATTTAGGACTTGTCAGCAGAACGATAATACTTTATGATATAAGCGTATGATTTGATTATTGAAAGAGGGTTTTAAGCATGACAAATTTACATACCGGACTTACCGGCACCGCTAACGTAACCGTAACCGAGGCTAATATTGCCGCTACTATGAAAAGCGGCTCCTTGGCTGTTTTTGCCACTCCCGCTATGTGCGCACTGATGGAGGAGGCTGCCTGCGCCGCAGTCAATGCTCATCTGGAGGATGGCAGCGGCAGCGTAGGCATCAGCCTGAATATTACTCATGACCGCGCTACCGCTATGGGTGACAGTGTTACCGCTACCGCTAAGCTGACTGCGGTTGACGGACGCAAGCTGACCTTTGAGGTGAGTGCTGCTGACAGCAAGGGTGTTATCGGTAAGGGTACGCATGAGCGTTTTATTATTGATAATAAAAAATTTATGGCGAAGGTGAATAAGTAAGGTCAACAAGGCAAAAAAGAATACTGAAAGCTAAAAAGCTGTTTCCACTCAAACACGGAAACAGCTTTTTCTTCTTGGTGATCCCGACCAAGCGTACCCGCAATGGTGGAATCGGACTGGCGACTTTTCCTCTCGGGTAAGCATGTACGGCAATCAATATACTTTTGGTGATCCCGGCCAGAATCGAACTGGCGACCTACCGCTTAGGAGTTCGATAAATCAGTCCTTATCCTTATATAACATCATCACCCTTAAACAGCTGAAAGCCTTGATATAGCTGCGTTTTCAAAGTTTAATGGCATCAATAAATCGTCAGATAAATTACTGCTTATAGCCATTAATCTCAGCTAATTTTTCAAAATAAGGTGCGAATAAGGTGTCAAACACCTTATTCACAGCAATCTTTCTATCAACTTATACACACTCAGTAACGTGATTAATTAAGTGAGCAACTTCATTATACAATCTATCACCAAATAATTTTTCTATACTTTTATCCTGTTGCTATTGCTTTCTACAAAGGCAAACGCTTCCGGTACCTTAGTTGTCCAAAGTCGTTCCGTTTTTAATCCATGCCTTTCCAGCATTGCCCTACAATCCTTTACTTTCAATTTGCAGAAGTCGGTTTTAAAATTACGAACTCCATTACTTCGCGTTAAATCAACAACATTTTGTACATCTGTACAGCGCACTAATTCATCTTCCAAATTAAGTACCTGCGGCAGATACACTATATACAGCCTACCGCAATATTTATGCAAACGCTCAAGGTTCTTTTTCAAATTAGTGGTTTGCTCTACATCCGTGTCAAATACTAGGACTATAGTTGTTCCACATTGAATAGATAGCAACTGAGATTTAGGAATTAAGTTTTGGACAACATTATACACCTTAATCTTACCCGGAATTAATTTAGCTGGATTCTCTTTTAATGCAGCTACTAGTTGTTGCTCACAAGGGCCTTCCACATAATAGATACACTTATTGTTCATTTGCCCACCCCATTTCCAGCTCATCTAAGAGTGAATCCTGCGGCAGCGAAGCAAATATATCATTTTCTACAGCATTTCGTATAGAATCAGTATTACGCTTTAATACCTCCGAAGCAGAAATAGCTGACACATTATAAATACCATCTTCCTGTTGTTTTCTCAAAAATATATAGCTATGCTTAGGAAGATTCAAATCCAGCATATCTGTATTATGCGTGGTAAAAATCAACTGCTCATTATTACCAAGCCTATCAAGCATAATACCAAAAATTCTTTTTTCAATATTGCTCTGAATATAAGAAAAATGTTCGTCGCAATAATAGAAAGTACTCTCCCTTGCAATAATAGCTGCAAGAAACATTGCTACATCAATCCCATCTGCTGTTCCGCTAGAAAGAACCTCTCGATTCAGAAGCCTTCCCTCCTGAATAATGATTTCCGTGCCTCCACGACGAATAATAAATGTATCCTTCAAATCCTTCGATATTCTTACATCTTGAAGCGTTGGGTCAAGCGTTCCAATTACCGCATGAAGTGTTTTGAGCAAAATAGCCTTATTAGCTCCCGTAAGCTTCAAGGTTTTCTCAATCTTTGGATAGGCAAATCTATAACGAATATCCCCAACCAGTTTTTTCAGTGAAGCAGGCGTTTTCGTTGCTTCTGCTGTACGATCTTTCAATTTGCTGGCGCACTTTTCATAAGAATCAAACGTACCAATTTCAGCATCCTTATATTGAATATTCACCTCATTTGTACTTGGAATAATTTCAGCAGCCAGTCGCTGCAAACGATAATCTCCATTTACAAAATCAATGGAAAACGAACCCTTTTCACCAGCTACCATCTCACAAAGCAGAAGCGGATTGCTAGTTGTCATATAAGTAAAAATTCTGACCAACGCCTTACCAAGACTAGTTTTGCCTGTAGCATTCGCTCCCATTAAAATAACAGCCTTTTTATAGCGAAAGCGTTCGCGTCCATCCAAAAATTCATCTTCAATAATTGAATTAATAATCTTTTTGGGATAAGTAAAATTGATGTTGAAATTATTAAATCCATAGATACCATTTAACTGAAGGTTTAAAACGATCATTTTTTCACCCACCTTTCATTTGTTCGTATTTTACGAAATAATAATAGCATATTTCGCAATACATTTCAAGGAGGTTCATGCGTACTTGTACCAAGCCACATCTACCCGCGTTTTTTTCTATAAAACCCAAAACCGGAGTAGGTTACACGCACAGAACAACACAAAACCAACAGAAAGAAAACCACCTTATTCATAGCAATCTTTCAAGCAGCTTATACACATCAGTAAAAGGATTAACATCTACACCAAAGGCAACATACAACTAGCTTGCAAATGATGCTGTTCGGCACGCTTCGCATTCTCTACTGCTGTTTTCGTTCTATCATTTATCAGCTCATAAACATCCGCTGTCTTCATATTTTTGCAGCAAGCTCCTCATATCAGCATAATCTTTGATGAAGCAAAATGCTCAAAATACTTCGGCTCTGTTTGAGAGCCTTCAGTTACAATCAAAATAATCGGTTTTACATTTCTGCGTTTAACTCCTCTTTTCTCAATCTTTCCCTTAGCCATTTAGAAGCCCTCCATGAATAAACGGTATCGCCCCATAGCGGTCTAAAAGATAACCTTTTTCAACCTTAGCATCTTTGCGTATTGAAAAATCATAAAGAGAAAATAAATCCGTAGCTGCTGTCAAATTATCTTTTTCTGTAAACCATATCTGATCTCTACGAAGAATATCTAAATCAAGCAGATTAGTATTATGAGAAGTAAAAATAAGCTGTGCACCATTAGGATTAGTATCGCTATTATTGAACAGCATTACCAGATGTTTGGTTAGCAGCGGATGCAGATGAGCATCTATTTCATCAGCCACTAGCAATGTCCCCTGCTCCAAAGCTTTCTTGATAACCCCTATAGGCTTAAAATAGCTGTTTGTCCCATCAGATTCCTCTGCCATATTAAGCACATACGTATTCGTTTCGCCAGCATCATCTTGAACTGTATGCACCGTTTCTACATTCAGATAACTCATTGCTCCTTTAGACAGCTTCAACAACGGATCTACATCTCTGACCTGCAATGACTGAATACCAAAATCAGCTACCTTCAGCATAGAAGCTATCGCACTGCAATAATCACTATCCTTGAGCTGCTCTGCATTAACACCATACGCATCTGCTACTGAATTTTTAGTAATAATCTGGCACGAAGCAAACCACTCCAAAACAGGTATTACCTTGCTATAGCTCCAATTTGAAGCAACAGAAAGATATAACTTATTAGCTGATGTACGCTCTTTCAGCACCGTCTGCTCCTCTATATCGCTCGTAAAACGGTACTCAGAGCAGTTGTTCCGCTCAAATATAAGTGCTTACCTGCCGTTAGGATAATAATATAAGTATTCTTCTACTACTTCCTTATCCGTAACAGCAAAACCATAGGTATATCTTATACCTTGAGCAATAAAGATAACCTCAAATCTAGTCGGCTGGCTTGGGGTAAGCTTGTCAAATTTAAAAGGAATACGCTCAATGCTCTTATGCAGCTGTTTTTCGTGCGAAGTCAGAACGTAATTAACCATAAACCAAAATGCATTAAGGACATTTGACTTGCCAGACGCATTAGCTCCAAAAATAACAGTTGATTTTAGATACCGTTTGCCTCTATCCTCAATCAAAGCTTCTTCATGCTCATTATCCTTGCTTGCCAGCATAGACAAGTCAATTTCTTTTTTTATGGACAGATAATTCTCCACGCTAAACTTAATAAGCACAATTCTCACCTCCAAAACACTATATACTATAATTATAGAGTTATTTTTGTGAGATTTTAACGAATTTTTAGTTTAAATCAGCGATTTAAGCGTAATAAGCTATTAGTTATTCGATTTATGTGACTTGCTAAATTTAATCAGCTAACTTTTTAGCAATCCAATCGTCAACATTCTTCTTATCGCCAGATATGCCCTGCGCTTTATCTTCAGCAGCATCATAGATAATAGCAAGCACATGCTCATTATCTTTCAATGCTAAAAGTCCAATTTTAGAAGCGTTATAGCCTGCAATTTAGACAAATAAGAAACACCTTATTTTCATCTAAATTTGAAAATAAGGTGCGGAAATGAAAAAAGCGGTTTTCCAAAATCTGGAAAACCGCATGGTTACTGGTGATCCCGGCCAGAATCGAACTGGCGACCTACCGCTTAGGAGGCGGTTGCTCTATCCTACTGAGCTACGGAACCATAACAACAGCTCAGGCAGAACTCAAGCCTTTCCGCCCAAGCTGTATTAAATATTATACCGCAAAAACAGTCTACTGGCAATGCGGAAACAGCAAGTTATGCGTCAGCAAGCTTCTCCTCTTTTTCCTTTGCCAAAAACTCCGCCACAGCAGGCAGATTATCAAAAATAAACTGTTGCGCTGCCTGCGGATAAAAGTTAATATAATAAATTTCTCCGGTAGCTTGTCTTACACGCTTTTCGGTAACAATACCCAACTCAGAACCCTTTTCTGTCGGAATTTTATTGCGCCCATCTTCCGGCAACTGCAGATAACCTGCATGTTCCAACCATCTGCCAAGCTCCACCGTGGTAAGATTATGCATTTCCTTATCTGCAAAGGTATCATTAATATATTTTACAAGCTTTGTGATATTGGTAGCTTCAGTCATAGGCTGCAGCCTGCTCAGGTCATCCTGTTCCACAACAAAGCTGCTTTTAACTGCCTTAGAAGTTTTGGGTGCAACCTTAAAGCTCGTGCTCTGCGAAACCAGATTCATAATCTTGCCGTAAACAGCAATAACTTCTGCGGCATCGGTAAGCGCCTCCTGTACCTGCGCGCTCTGTACAGCCTCCAGTGAAAGCTCCTCCTCGGCAAAAGGATGTCTGTTTTGGCTCATACGGTGAATAACATTGTAAGCATTGCGTAATTTGTTGATATCCAGCATCTGCATTTCTCCTATTCTTCACACAATTTTTATAAACAAAAAGGCAGACTCTACTACATAAAGAGTCTGCCCTCAAACAAGCAGCAGTTAATGTGCCTCTGCCAGCACCTCAGCGGCGATATCGTCAGCCATTCCCGGAGGCATGCTCCATTCAACACGCACGCCGGTTTTACCCCAAAGACGGGTAAGCGCTACCTGAAACGCCTCCTTACTGGAAAGCGGCTCCAGCGTTATCGTAGCAAAATCACGGATAGTATCACCCTGCGGTACATCCAGGCTCAACGGAGTTGCCAGATACTTTTCGACAGCAGCCTTAGCTTCGGCAACAGCCTCCGGCAAGGTTACTACGGCAGTCTTATCCGCTTCGTTATATTCTACATAGCCATAATGGCAATTATAATTCAAGGTTACAGCATAATTACTCATTTTAATCCCCCTCTGCTCTTGTTACTAATTATAACAACTTAAGCACATAATATCAATATAAGGATTTAAGTAAGCAATTAAAATATAAGTCTTTTTTAGCTCATAATCCTTGATAAATATAATGCGGCACTATTATCTGCGGCTGAATACAGGCTGCAGACGCTTTTCCATCGGCAGCTTGTCGGCAGTCACCGCCAGCTGCGCCATCTCGTACAAGGTGCTTTGCGCGCTCACAGGCTCCAGCTTGTTGCGTACACGGCGATAGGTACCGTTGGACTGCATCATGTGCGCGCCCACGTTATCGCGCAGATACAAATCGAGCAGCGCCTTGATGCGATGGATATGCTCCTCGGTTTCTACTGGGAAGAACAGCTCTACGCGGTCGTTAAGGTTACGCGGCATCCAGTCGGCACTGGACAGATACAGCTGCTCCTCGCCGCCGTTGGCAAACCAGAAGATACGGCTGTGCTCCAGCTGACGGCCAACAATGCTGCGGACCGTAATATTGTCGCTGATGCCCTCGATGCCCGTGCGCAGGCCGCAGATACCGCGCACAATCAGGTCAATATGTACGCCTGCGGCAGAAGCCTCGTACAGCTTCTGGATTACGGGCTGGTCAATAAGCGAGTTCATCTTGGCGATGATATGTCCCTCACGGCCGGCACGCACCATAGCAATTTCATTATCAATCAGCGCGTAAATTTTCTCGCGCAGTCCCAGCGGCGCCATAACCAGCTTGTTCCATACCGGTGGCTCGCTGTAACCGCTGAGCAGATTGAAGAACGCCGAAGCATCGCTGCCGAACTCATCATTCGCCGTCATCAGGCCAAGGTCGGTGTATAATTTTGCGGTGCTGTCGTTATAGTTGCCTGTACCCAGATGCAGATAACGCCTGATGCCGTTATCCTCCTTGCGCACAATCAGAATAATTTTGGCATGTGTCTTTAAGCCTACCAAACCGTAGATAACATGGCAGCCTGCTTTTTCCAGACGGCGCGCCCAGAGGATATTATTTTCCTCGTCGAAACGTGCCTTCAGCTCTACCAGTACCGTTACCTGCTTGCCATTTTCCGCAGCACGCGCCAGCGCAGCAACAATCGGGCTGTTGCCGCTCACACGGTACAGCGTCTGCTTAATCGCCAGCACCTGCGGATCATCGGCAGCATCGCTCACCAGCTTAACTACCGGGTCAAAGCTTTCATAGGGGTGATGCAGCAAAATATCATTTTCACGGATAGCGGCAAACAAATCGCTGTCATTCGGCAGCTCCAGCGGACGCTGTGGCACAAAGGGCTCATACAGCCACGGCCACATGCCCTTCATACCGATAAATTTAAAGAAGCAGGTCGGGTCCAGAGGTCCGTTGATTTCATAAACCTCCATCTCCGTAACATCCAGATTTTCCTCGAGGAACCTTTTAATACGATTGTTATTCGTTTTGAAGATTTCCAGACGTACAGCAGCGCCGCGCTTACGCTTACGCAGCGATTCCTCAACCTCCTTCATCAGGTCAACGCTGTCATCCTCTTCCAAGTCAAGGTCACTGTCACGCGTTACTCTGAAGGACACCATATCCAGAATATGGCAACCCTTGAACAGATCGTGGCAATGGCTGGCGATAATATCCTCCAAAAATACGAAGGTACGCTTGCCCTCAGGCTCAACCTCCACAATGCGGTCCAGCACGCTCGGCACCTGAATCAGGCCCATGCTGTGCTCGCCGTCGGCCTTAATCAGCTCAACAGCAAGGTTCAGTGTTTTATTGGCCAAAAACGGGAAGGGACGCGAAGCATCTACCGCCATCGGTGTTAAGACCGGGAAAACAACCTCGCGGTAATATTCCTCCAGCCAGTCCTTGCCCAGCTCGCTCAAATCCTTAACACGACGGAAATGCAGCTTCACCGCATCCATTTCTGCCATCAGCGCAATCAGCGATTTTGTCTGAGTGCGCACCTGCTCATGCGCTGCCTGCGAAATAGCCACCAGCTGCTCATGCACCGACATGCCGGAGGCATCGCGCTTTTCTACGCCGCTGTCAAAATTGCTCCACAAACTGGCTACGCGCACCATAAAGAATTCATCTAAGTTAGAGGCCGAAATGGCGATAAACTTCAGGCGCTCCAGCAGCGGTGTGTCCTTAACCATTGCTTCCTTCAGCACGCGCAGATTAAATTTCAGCCAGCTCAGCTCGCGGTTATAAAAATACTCAGGCTTTGTCAAATCTAATTTTTCCATTACTTATTCACCCGTTCCAAAATCGGTTCAATACCAAAAACTTCCTCAAAGAAAGTTGATTTATCATCAAATGTCCAGATTTCCAACGTTAAATCCTCTTTACTTGCTGCCAGAACCTTCAGCTTATTATCCTTCAGCGTTACAGTGCATCTGTGGATTTTTTGCATATAACTGCGGTCTAAGGCATCGGCCAGACGCACAATGGCAGCCAGCTTGGCTACAACCGGCACCAGCTCCTTTTCCACCTGCGGAGCACGCGTATTGGTCTTGTCAAACAACCTGTTGGCATGATAATACGAGGCCAGCGCTACGATTTTCTTATCCTTCTCGCTCAGGCCGATAATATCCGTAGACATAATCAGTTGATAGGTGTAGATAGAGTGACTGCGCATGCAGATATATTTGCCTATATCATGCAAAATGCAGGTAGCACGCAAAAGCAGGCGCTCATGCTCGCCCATGCCGTAAGCCTTGGAAATCTTGTCGAAAATAATCAACGACAGACGCTCCACCTGCTGGGCATGCTTCTTATCATACAGATAACGGGCACCGATGGTATGGAAAAGGCTGATAAGCTCCTGCTCCAGCTCCTTACGCATGACAGGATTCGTTTTATTGCCGATATGCAGCAGCTGGATACCGTCGATAAAGCGGTCTGCCGTAATAATAATTTCCTTGGCGGGAATCAGATGCAGCAGCTGTTCATAAAGCAACACCGTAGGCAGCACAAGCTCCGCAACATTTTCCGGCAGCTTATATACCTGAATCAGCTGCGGCAGGCTCATCTGACGCATACTGTCGAAAAAGGCATGGAAATCCGCTGCCTTGATGCGATGCACCTTCTGCTGCTCATCCAGACCCAGCATGCGCAGTAAAAGCTCGGTCTCTGTACCGGACAGTACCATATATCGCACCTTGCTGTCACCCAGCTCGTTTCTTACCGGTCCTATTGTACTGCTGAGGAACTCCGTCAGCGCCTTGTTAAAATGCATGCTTTCACGGCGGTTGCGCTCAAAGCTTTCCTTAATACGGATGATACCGATGTGGAAATTGCCCTGATAGCAGATTTTTTCATCGCGCACCAGCGTTACACCCAAACCGCCGGAGGAAATATCCATCATCAGCATGCCTTCACGTTCGGTAGAAATTTTTTCTGCCTTCAGCGTATTACGGATAGCCACAAATTTGGTGTAAATCTCCTTCGGCATATCAACAACATCGACAACAAGTCCCGTTTTGTTATAAATCTGATCCAGCAGAAAAACCTGATTGCTGGCCTCACGCACAGCAGTGGTCGCCTGCATAACATATTCCTCTACACCATATTCCTTCATCAGGCGCTTAAAGCCTATCAGAATTTCGCAGATTTCGGAAACCAGCGGAAAAGGAATTATTTTATTTTTAAAAGTTGCCTCACCCAGGCGGATGCGTCGGTTGCAGCACTCAATAATCTTATACCTTTCGGTATTGTGATATTCGGTAATCTGCATACTGAGCATCTCCGAGCCTAGATGAATAGCAGCAAAGGTTGTGTAATTTTTACGCTTCATTAACTAAGCCTCCAAAACAGTATGTTACTGTTATAATTCGGGTTTCTTAACAAAAATCCTGCGAAAAAATCGAGATTATACAGTAATTTAACAAATTAACACGAATTTTACTTTTTTACGCAGGATTTTTTCCGCTTATGGGTAATATAATAAATATATCGTTAAAATAGAATAATCGGAGTTTAGAGGAACACCCCACAAGGAGAAAAGGAAAATGCAACGAATCGCAATTATTGACATCGGCTCTAACTCGGCCCGGCTTGTTATCAGCCATATTTATAAGAATGGTGCTTATAATATGGTCTATAACCAAAAAGAAGCCCTGCGCCTCAGTCAGAAGGTCGACGAAAAAAACATGCTTACAGAAGTAGCCTTCAGCAGCACCATCGAAACCATGAAAAGCTTTGCCTATATGTGCAAAATTTATCAGGCTGACAAAACCATTGCCGTTGCTACCGCAGCCATCCGCAACGCTGCCAACGGCGCCGAGCTTGTTGCGCGCGTTGCCGAAGAAACAGGCATCCAGCTGCACATCATCTCCGGCAATACCGAAGCCTACATCAGCTACCTTGGCGTTATCAACACCCTCAACGTCAAGGACGGCATCATCTTTGACTTGGGCGGCGGCAGTACCGAGCTGATTCTGTTCAAGAACCGTAAAATTTTGGAAAGCGTATCCCTGCCTATCGGTGCAGTCAATACCACCTCCATGTTCAACACACGCAATGTCATGCCCGCCAATGTCTTCAGTGATGTCAGCTTTTTTATCATGAGCCGTCTGGAAAAGTACCCCTGGCTTAAGCAAAACGGACTGCCGCTTATCGGCGTTGGCGGTACAGCGCGTACCGTAGCCAAAATCATCCAGCGCGAAAAGAAGTACCCGGCGACTAAAATCCATAATTATTCCTATACAGCGCAAACCTATCGCAGCTTTTTCAACAGACTGCGCAACACAAATCTGGATCAGCGCAAAAAGATTTCCGGTCTCAGCAGCGAGCGCAGTGATATCATTCTGGCCGGCAGCAGCATTATCAGCTGCCTTTTGGAGGCCACCGGTGCCAAAAAGCTCATCACCTCCGGCTGCGGCCTGCGCGAAGGCCTGTTCTTCGATTATTATTCCAAAGAAAATCACGTGCCCATTATAGCGAAGGATATCCTTAAAATGAGCAGGGAAAATGTGTTAAACCTATATGAACCCGACCAGCAGCATTCCAGACACATCACCCATTTGGTGTTATCAATGTTTGACGGCTGGAGCGAGCTGCACGGCTTACGCAAAAATTACCGCCGCCTGCTGGAAACCGCTGCGCTGCTGCATGACATCGGCATCACCATCAACTTCTACAGTCACGCACGTCACAGTGCCTATATGATTTTAAATGCCAAGCTCTTTGGTCTGACGCACAAAGAGCAGGTTATCACGGCAGCTATCGCCGGCTGGCACAACGGTGTTTCCAAAAACTATTTCAAGGACCGTTTCTACAAGGAACTGCTTAGCGACGCCAACTGGAAAACAATCAACAAGCTGGCACTGCTGCTGGCCTTAGCTGAAAGCCTCGATTATACGGAAACATCCCAGATTCACGTTATTGAACCGAGCATCAGCAAAAAGAATGCTACCTTAAAGCTCTATGCTCAAGGCATTCCCAGTATTGAAATGCATCAGATTCAGGAGCATCTGTCATGGTTCAAAAAGACCTTCGGCGTAGAGCTGAAGGTGCAGCTGGCGACAGCAGAAGAAGAATAATGCAAAGCAGCCTCAGTATATGCTTGCGTATGCCAAGGCTGCTGTTCTTATTTTGCTCCGTATTTTTCTGTTTCTTCCTGAATGTAATGTGTTGTAAAAACAGGCATAAATCCGCCGCCTTCTTTTTTGACATACTCGCGCAAAATATTTTGCCAAGCACGCTTAGCATACAGAAAACGAATGACATAAACAGCACTTTCATCTTCGCGCACGACATAAAACAGCAGATAATTTTTCACGGGCACGAAGCGGATTCCCCACGCACGTAAAAATGCGTCGTTACATAAGGGATAAAGAGTCGGAAAAGAAGCAAGGCTATCTCCTTCGCCGAAAAAATTCTCTATTATACGATCTGACGCAGAGATATTACACAACTTGAGCTTTATATAACTAGCGACAGCATCTAAATCCGCCAATGCTTTTTGCGTATAAATTATCTTGTACGTCATCATATATTTGCTCCAGGATATTTCTTTCTGAACATCTCTTTAGCATCTTCTGCAGAAACTACTCTCCCCGCCTCAATATCATCTAAACCTTGTTTCAACGCACCATACAACTCAAACCTTGCTGTCAGCTCCTCGTAGGCTTCAATGCTCATGACAGCCAAATCGCCCTTGCCGTTTTTGGTAATAAAAACCGGCTCCTTGTACTGATGGCAGAAATTAGAAATCTCGTTATAGTTGTTGCGCAAATCTGCACTGGAAGTAATTTTCGGCATAATCGCACCTCCTTCGTATAGCTAAATTATACCTTAATTCGGCTATCCGGTCAATTTTCATAAGAAAAGGCCTGCATGCGTTTTGCACATGCAGGCCTTTTGCTATATACAGCGTTTGATTTTTTATTTTACCGCAGCCTTCAAAATACCATGTACCATCAGCGCAGTATTATACAAATCCTCTTCCTTGATGAATTCGTCAACAGTATGGACATTGCTCATGCCCGTGCCCAAGATTACGCTCGGCAGACCATAAGCATTCAGGAAGTTGGCATCACTGCCGCCGCCGGTAACCGTAATATCCGGCGTAAAGCCATGCATTGCGCAGGCATCCTTTGCCAGCGTCACAACATCGCTGTCCTCCGCAACAGAAAAGGAATCATACTTATTATCCACAAAGACTTCTGCCTTAGCGCCGTATTTTTCAGCGCTGGTTGCAATGGTGTCTACGATTTCCTTGCAGATAGCCTCCAGCTTTTCTTTGTTACGGCTGCGCGCATCGCCTTCAATGGTTACCAGATCAGGCACAATATTGGTTGCCTTACCGCCGCCGATAATGCCGATATTGCAGGTAGTTTCCTCATCAATACGGCCGTAGCGTTTAACATCGGCAAGAGCCTTGGCAGCAATCATAATGGAGTTGATGCCCTTTTCCGGCTCCAGTCCGCCATGCGCGGTTCTGCCGATAATGTCGATTTTATATTTCTTCTGGCCGGGAGCGCCGACAACAATCTCGCCCGGAGCGCCTTCACCGTCCAGTGCATAGCCAACATCGGCACGCAGCTTGGAGCGGTCGAGGCAACGGGAGCCGTTCACGCCGCCCTCCTCGCAAACTGTAAAGAGTATCTGGATATCACCATGCGGAGCGCCTTCCTCCAGCAGCAGGCGAATCCCCTCTAAAATACCCTCAACGCCGGATTTATCGTCGCCGCCGAGAATAGTGGTGCCGTCGCTGTATAAAACGCCGTCCTTTTGGATAACGGTAGTGCCGCCGCAGGGCTCAACACCATCCATATGTGCAGAAAGCAGCACGCGCACCGCACCTTCAACTCCTGCGCTGGCAGGCAAAAATGCCCACAGATTACCGCAGTTGCCGCCCAGCTTTTCACCAGCATCATCCTCTTCCACCGTAAAGCCAAGTGCCTCTAATTTGCCTTTGAGCAGTTCGAATACCGGACGCTCCTGCAGGCTATGACAAGGCAGAGCAACAATTTCCTTAAATTCTGCGAGCATACGCTCCTTATTTACTTGCGTCATGTGTATCTTCCTTATATAATGTATTTAGGTTGATAAAGGTAACCTATAACCCTTATTGACTGTA
>OJRS01000753.1_pt1 | contig 15839 bp, 7 predicted proteins | sample 1599261 | NCBI WGS metagenome assembly OJRS01 (sample SAMN03922531, study PRJEB24848) | human gut metagenome | isolation source: stool sample | host: Homo sapiens | place: Germany | collected 2010-05 | reverse complement strand
GATTGGTGTTATAATCTAGGTAGTTTCCTGTACAGGAAGTTAGTAACGTTGTTATAATTCCTCCTAACAAAATATGTTTTATAATAGAATTGTTCATATTAACCATATTCTTAATTAAAATTTAAATCTCACATTAAATCCCATACTGCGTGCACTTGGTACCATAAAGTTATCAATTCCTTGATAATAATTACCTGTAGAAGCTACTGCTTCAGGATCGAAAGGGGCTTTACAGTAGATCATCCATAAGTTACGTCCTACTAGAGATACTGTTACATCTGCAATTCCCCAAAGTTTACTTTTAGGAATAGTGTATCCGATGGACGCTTCTTGTAAGCGCAAATTTGTTGCGCTATATGTATAGTATTGTGGTAAGTTGCTTTGACCTCCAACTACAGAATACCATTTTTGTGCATCTAGCATATCACTGTTGTTTACAAGTACACCTCCAAACTCACGTGCTTTAGCTGTTGTCTCTGATACACCATAATAGTCCAAGTATGCTTGGGTTGCAGAGTAAACAATTCCGCCGATACGTGCGGATAACATGAAGCCAAAGTTAAAATTCTTATAAGTAAAGTCATTACGCCACGACATGTTACATTTAGGGAATACACTGCCCAATTTGATATCTTCAGCTTTAGTGTTGCTTATAACTTCTCCATTAGCATTTACAAATATATTTCCATTGTTATCTTGTTGAAGTTTGGCTGTTGAGTAGAGATCTCCCAAACTACCTCCTTTTTTCAGCACGAAACGTGCATAGCCTAGTCCACCAACATCCAAGCGTTCCAAAGTTATTTTCTCATGAGTAATTGGATTTTCATAATTCTCCATTAATTCGAGTATTTCATTTTTATTGGCACTGAATGTAAAGTTAGAACTCCAACTGAAATTGTTATTCCAAGTGTTATGATAACCGAGTGATAATTCAATACCTTTATTATGTACACTACCTGTTTGCACGTACATGGTTGAATAGCCGGAAGACGGTGATATGCCCGGGTCAAATGTCTGATTATAAGTCTTGGTAGTATATAGTCCTAGGTCTAAACTAAAGTTCTTTAAGAATTTGGCAGTTATACCCAGTTCCCAAGAATCTGTTTTTTCAGGTTTCAAATCATACATTGGGTAGTTGGTTTTAGTTGTCCAAACTTTGTTTGTCTGGTCCCATTCATAAGTTGGGTTAGCTAAAAAGTGGGCAAAAGGTAAACCTACTGATGCAAATGAAGCCCTTAATTTTAAGAAAGAAATCTGTTCTGGCATTGGAATGATTTCAGATAAAATAACAGAACCTCCAATAGACGGATAGAAGAATGCACTTTTTACTGAATTGGGACCAGCCAATTGTGATGGCCAATCGGTGCGTCCGGTTAGAGTCAGGTAATAAGTGCTTTTATAACCTAATTCTGCACTAGCGAATATAGATTGTGTCTGATCGTGATAACCATATTGGTAACGTCGTGTCTTTACATCATCTAATTGGAATACGTTGAATACATTTGGAATTCCACTGTTACTAATTGGACCTTCGTTTTGAAATACATCTTGTTTCATATCGGAGTATGAAGCACCGATATTAGCACTTAAACTGAAAGTTTCTCCGAAGTTCTTATTGACATTAACCATTATGTCGGCATAGGTTTGTTTATCTGTTGTCTTGAATATACCATACAGACCATTATTGGACTCTTCTGTTAATGTTTTGTTACTGGTAGCATATAGCTTTTTAGTGTAGTCAGTTGTCGAATTATCCATACGTACACGACCACTTACACTTAACCAATCCAAAATTTTATAATTCAGACTTGCGCTCAACATATAACGGTCTTTATCATTTTCACGTAAGTTGCGATAAGCGATCCAGTATGGATTTTGTCCGGTCATACCAGAAAACATACTTTCAGGCCAATACTGCGTGTTGATTTTACGGGTTACGTCGTAACGTTCGTACATTTTGATATCATTCCAATCATTACCTCGTGGAAATAAATAAGCAGTGACAAGAGGATTGGAATATGTGCCTTGATTGACCATATTACGGTCATTTTGTTTGATATAACTTGAACTGACATCTAATGTCATTTTATCTTGCAAGAAAGAAGTTGTATTGCGGAAAGTGAAATTATAACGATTATAATTATTATTAGGAATCATTCCTTTTGAGTTAACCGCACTTGCAGAGAAATAGGTTTGATTACGCTCTGTTCCAGTGGAAAGAGTTACACTTTCTGTCGCAACAACACCTGTTTGTAGGAAATCACTAATAGGATTATAACCCATATAATTGGAACTGTTTAATCTGTTTCCCCAGCTTTTTTCTACAGAACCGGAGTTCAGTGAATTATCTCCTGTTCCGTAGCGGTTTTGGAATTCTGGGGTTCTGAATGGGCGCATAAACTCTGTGTTCTGGCTGACTGTAAGTTGTAAACGTCCTTCTTTCCCTTTTTTAGTCGTAATAACGATTGCGCCATTTGCGGCGTTACTACCATACAATGCCGCAGCTGCTGCACCGGTTAGAACAGACATAGATTCAATATCTTCAGGATTGATGTCAGCAATGGCTTCCGTACTACCTTTTGAATCGTAACCTTGTCCTCCTTCACTCCCTAAATTGAACATTGGTACACCGTCAATGACATAAAGGGCATTACTGGATTGGTCGATACCTTTTGTTCCGCGCATTACCACTTTACTGGCACCTCCTACACCAGACGAACTACTATTAATTGTGACACCTGCTACTTTTCCTGATAATGCGTTGATAAAATTGGCGTCTTTATTAGTTAATAGTTCTTCGCTTTTAACTTCTTGTACATTATAGCTCAATGCTTTTGTTGCCCGTTTGATACCCAATGCGGTAACAACAACTTCTTCGATGACTTGTGTGTCATCTTGTAAAATGACATTGATGCTGGTTTGTTCGTTCAAAGGAATCTCCTGTGACTTATAACCGATATAAGAGAATACAATAATTGGATTGGCTTCATTGGTAGAAACTTTATAGTTACCATCAAAGTCGGTGATACTACCACTTGTTGTTCCTTTTATCAGAACACTGACACCAATAAGAGGTTCTCCTTTGGAGTCTACTACGTTTCCACTAACGGTGCGTTCTTTACCAACCTGTTGTTGAGGAACTTGGGACTCTTCTTTGTCAGAAAGGTAAACGATGTTTTCTTCCACCTTGTAAGAGATGTTCTTTCCTTTCAGTAGCCTATTCAATACATTTGTTAAAGAGGCATCTTTTACTTGTAATGCATCTACTGTGACGGATGATAGTTTGTCACTATAGAAGAATTGATACTTGGATTGTGACTGAATTTGTTTGATGACTATTCCTAGAGTAGTGCGTGGAGTCGATAAGGTCAATTGCGCCACCGCCCATTGCATCGGAACTGCCATAAACAAAAGAATCAATAAAGTTCGAACAAATTTCGTTTTTCGAATCAAATGATTGCTTTTCATACTTTTAATTTAATGGTTGTAGAATTTATTAATACACAAAGACAGTTGTTGATTTTCCGTCTTTGATAATAAAACAATGCTAATTAAATAAACACTTAGTCTAAATCTTCTTTTTTTGAAGAAATATTCTAAAATCTTAATTATTATCTTGTATATATGTTTGAGTAAGCGGTTTATGATATGTTTTAGATTCTATATTTTAGATTGTAGAGTATGGACTCGACGTATTATGGTATTGTGTTGCTTCTTGAACTTAAGTTAATATTAGTTTGTGCCATCGTATTGGCACGACTGTGCCACGTTGATGTCACTGTTGTGCCAATACGGTGGCACAGCTGTGCCAACAAGATGTGACAATCATCTCATTTAGCTATAAAAGTGGTGTCGATTTGTTATACTAGTCGTACCAAGCCGATGTTCTAATTGTGACATTTAGAAAACAATGTCACCAATCATAGTCTTCAATATATGCATCAAACTTTTCCGGATAGGTTACTCCGCAGTTTTTAAGAATGTTCAAGATATGTTGTTGTTCGGCGGAGGAGAGTAAACGTTCTCCTTTACGGGTGCGGTAATAGGTTCTACGGCTTAGATAACCCATCAAGTGGGCAACAACAGTCTGCATCTGTTTATGAGGGATACAGTCTAAGATTCCTATAAAACCTTTGGCATATCGCACTTTTGTATTGGAACGATAATGAGGGCAATCTCCTTTTATGTTGGCCAAAAGTTTTGGACTGATAATAACCCAATGCTCGATATTTTCTGGTACACTTTGTTCTGTGAGTTGTCTTAGACAAGTATTTGCTTGAGGACATTGTCGGTTTAGGCACATTGCATATTGATAAGGCACTTTTGCAAAGTCAATCTTTTCTTTCATGATTTATATGTAGTTTGTTATGCAAAAGTAGTGAAAACTATTAAAAACAATAGCCTGAAAGCAGACTTCTTTGCTTTCAGGCTATTGTTTTTAACTGTTCCCTTGATGGACAACCCTCTTCCGAAGATAGCTGGTAGCTGAAACAGGGATAAAAACTTAAAATATAGGGTGGAGACTATTGCTCTTTAGAGAAAGAATAGGGCATATCTTCTTCTTTAGTTCCTCTATTCTGATTAGGTTGATTACTCATTTCAACATTGATCGTACCTCCCTTGAGCAAGTTTTCGTGTCGGAGATAATTTTTAGTGTAATCAGCACCATTGACATTCATCGAATTGACATAAAAATTCTTCTTACTATTATTCGGAGCATCAATAACCAAACTATTGCCATTCTCAAAATGGAGTGTAGCTTTCTTGAATAACGGAGCACCTATAATATATTCATCCGTTCCCGGACAAACAGGATAGAAACCTAATGCCGAGAATACATACCAGGCAGAAGTTTGTCCGTTGTCCTCGTCGCCACAATAGCCGTCCGGAGTAGGAGAGTACATACGATCCATTACTTGACGCAACCAGTATTGGGCTTTCCAAGGTTGTCCTGCATAGTCATATAAATAAATCATGTGCTGAATCGGTTGATTGCCATGTGCATAGTTACCCATATTCATCACAGTCATTTCACGGATTTCATGAATCACTTGGCCGTAGTAGCTATCATCAAAAATAGGAGGTACGGCAAAAACAGAATCCATCATGGTGATAAACATCTCTTTTCCACCCATCAAGTCAATCAATCCTTGAGGATCGTGGAATACAGACCAAGTATAGTGCCAGCTATTTCCTTCCGTAAAGGCGTCCCCCCATTTCAGCGGAGAGAAAGGAGATTGGAATGTACCATCTTCGTTGCGTCCACGCATTAACTTAGATTCCTTATCGAAAAGATTCTTGTAGTTCATGGCACGTTTTGCGAAAAGATTAATCTCTTTTTTCGGACGTTTAAGTTCCTTTGCAAGTTGGTAGATACACCAGTCATTGTATGCATATTCCAACGTGCGTGCGGCGTTCTCATTGATTTTTACATCATAAGGCACGTAACCCAGTCTATTGTAATATTCATATCCCAAACGTCCTGTTGATGATACTTGTGGATGTACATTCTCCGTTCCGTGAATCAGCCCTTCATACAATGTTTTTATATCGTCCACTTTCACTCCTTTCATGTAAGCATCCACTAAGACAGAAGCAGAATTGTTACCAACCATACAGCCTCTGTGCCCCGGACTTGCCCATTCCGGGAAGAAACCGCTCTCTTTATATGTATTGATCAGACCTTCCTGCATTTCTTTGTTGACTGACGGGTACATTAGATTCAATAACGGGAATAGGCAACGGAAAGTATCCCAAAAGCCTGTGTCGGTATACATATATCCCGGTAATACTTGCCCATTATAAGGACTGTAATGAACCGGTTGTCCGGCAGCATCCAGTTCGTAGAATTTGCGTGGGAAGAGCAATGAACGATATAAACAAGAATAGAATGTGCGATATTGATCGAGATTGCCTCCTTCTACTTCTATTTTGCCTAACACTTGGTTCCACGCTTCTTTTCCTTTCTTGGCTAGCTGTTCAATATTATCTTTGCCCAACTCTTTCATATTCAAAGCTGCCTGTTCAAAACTGATGAAAGAAGAAGCAATCCTTGCATGTACTTGTTCGCCTTTATGTGTTTGGAAACCAATAATGGCTCCGGCATGATCTGTTGTCTGTTCGGTAACATTTTCTTGCAGATTACCATTGGCTACCGTAGCTTTATAAGTGAAAGGTTTGTCGAATTCAATAATAAAGTAATTTTTAAAGTTTTCGGGAACTCCACCGCTGTTGCGAGTTGTGTAACCGATAATCTTGTTTTCTTCCGGAATAACCTTAATATACGATCCCTTATCAAAGGCATCCACTACAACATACGAATGATCGTTTTCCGGAAAAGTGAAACGGAAAAGAACGGCACGCTCGGTTGGAGCCATTTCTGTCACTACATCATGCTCTGCAAGATATACTTTATAATAATAAGGAGTGGCGGTTTCTCCTTTGTGGGCAAACCAACTGGCACGCTTCTTTTCATTGAATTCCGGTTTGCCTACTACGGGCATAATAGAGAATTGTCCGTAATCATTAATCCACGGACTGGGTTGATGTGTTTGTTTAAATCCACGAATCTTATTAGCCGTATAAGTGTATTGCCATCCGTCTCCCATCTTTCCTGTCTGTGGAGTCCAGAAATTCATCCCCCATGGACGGGCAATGGCCGGATAAGTATTACCTGTTGATAACTCGAAACTAGATTGAGAACCCATAAGCGGATTGACATACTGCGTCCAGTCTTTAGCTTTTGCAAAGACGATACAACTTAATGCACATACTAATAGGAGATACTTTTTCATGGTCTTATTTATTATTTATGGCTCAATCGAATCAGAAATCAATTGAGCCAATTTCTTTTTCAAGGTTTTGTTTTTTTATTCAATTTGAACAGCCAGTAGTACCAACTCATTCCTCTTTTTTGGAGGAGAGAGCCGGAGAGAGAACTCCCCATTTCGTAGGATGATCGGTCATCTTGATTTCCATCGTTCCTCCATTCGCAATATCCTGATGGTTAAAGAATGGAATGTTTAGAGCCTTACCGTTCAGCGATACACTTTCAATGTATTTATTCTTTTTCCCATTATTCTTTACTACAATACTGAAAGTCTTTCCTTCAGGCAGATTGATAACTGCTTTGTCGAAGGCAGGACGTCCGATGGAATATACCGGCTTGCCGGGACATACTTGATAGAATCCCATAGAGTTGAGTATATACCAGGCAGACATCTGACCGCAGTCCTCATTACCCGAAAGACCCTCTATACTGTTGGCATACTGGCTCCGGTAAACACTATCTACCAACTCTTGAGTTCTCCAAGGGCGGTTAACGTAGTTATACAAATGGATTACATGATGACTGGGTTCGTTTCCATGTGCATATTGCCCGATAAGTCCGCTGATATCTGATGAGGTTGTCTCACCTTCAAGTGATGAATCGGCCGAGAATAAGGAATCAAGTTTCTGTACAAAAGCATCTTCTCCACCCATCAGATTGACTAATCCTTCTACATCATGCGGCACAAACCAAGTCCATTGCCAAGCTGTTCCTTCACAATAATCATCGCTACGGTGAGTAGATGCGCGCGGATTGAATGGAGTACGCCATTCACCTTTTGAATCTAATCCACGCATGAAGCGGATTGACTTGTCGAAATAAAATTCGTACGCCTTGGCGAAGCGTTCATACTTTGCTTTGGATTCAAAATCACTCATCGCTTCTGCAAAGATAGAGATACACCAGTCATCATACGCATATTCTAACGCTTTGGCCACTGATTCGTTTTCGCGGTCACAAGGGATATATCCGATGGCATTCTTATAATATTTTGCTTTAGGCATGAGATGAGGCAATACCAAATCCGGACATTTGATGCCGGTAGTGTCATATTCGGCGGCACGCAGGCAGGCTTTATAAGCCTCTTTGGTATCAAAATTGCGATACCCTTTCATGTAGGCATCCACGATGACCGGAACAGCATGATAGCCAATCATAGTGCCGGTGTAATTGGAAGCCAAGTCCCACATGGGGTATATCCCACCTTCCTGATGTTTCTTAATTAACGAATTGATAAAGTGATTATTCAGATCGGGATCAATGATAGTCATTAGCGGATGTAGCGCACGGAAAGTATCCCATAAAGAAAAGACAGTGTATATCGGATTAAGGGTGTCTCCTTGATGTACTTCAAGATCCATTCCTAAATAACGTCCGTCTGCATCAGTGAACAGATTTGGACTGATTCCCGTGTGATAGAGGGCCGTGTAGAAGATGGCTTTATCTTCTTTATCGGAAGTTGTAATATCAATTTTGGAAAGATATTCATTCCATGCCGTACGTGCGTCTTTACGTACTTTTTCGAAATCCCATCCGGGAATTTCTAATTCAACGTTCTTCCGTGCACCGGCAATATCGACAGCGGACACACCTACTTTAACAAGAACCTGCTCGTCTTTACTGGTGTTGAAATGCAATAATGCTTTGCAGACAGGAAGTCGTTTACCATTATCCATGGTGATAGAGTCCGTAACGAGCGTATAAGAGAATGGTTTGGAAAATTTAGCGTAGAAGTTGATATATTGGTCGAAAGCCCAATAAGTTGTTTTCTTATGTCCACAGATTTCCGTATCGCTTATTACTTCTATTTCCATCTCGGAGTTAGTCTGTCGTTGTAGGCTGTAATCCAGGTCGATGATAAATCCGGATTCGGTGTTTTCGGGAAAAGTATAGCGATGGATTGCTCCTCGTTTGGTGGATGAAATTTCAGCTTTCACCTGATAAGTATCGAGAAAGACAGAATAATATCCTGGTTCTGCAATCTCATTCTTGTGCGAGAAAGAGGAAGCGTATGCCAGTCGCTGGCTTTGGGGATCGGTTGTTCGATATTGTTGTTTACCTACGGTTGGCATGAGCAAGACATCTCCATAGTCGCAACAACCTGTACCGCTGACGTGTGTGTGTGAGAAGCCATTGATGGTAGAGTCGGCATAATAATAACCGGAACAAGCATCCCAACCATCGATCCGGGTGTCCGGACTGGGCTGAATCATCCCGTGGGGAACTACCGCTCCGGGGAAGGTATGACCATGTCCACCGGTACCGATGAAAGGGTTGACGTAAGCACTATAGTCTTTTACATTAGTGGGGGCTGTACAGGAGCTAAGTGTGAATAAACCTCCTAAACATCCTACTATTAGGAATGTTTTTAATTTCATGGTATTAATAGCTTTTAAGTTTTAGCCGGTTCATCTTTTACTTCTTATTTGGGAGAAATGAAGATATTGTTTCCGACAATTTTATAATCAATAGGTATAGAGTTTTGCAATGATTTTAACACTGACTCGATATTCGATTTCCTTTTCAGTACACCGGAGTAAGTTTTACCCGTCTGAATGTCAGGAGATAGAATGATTTTCACATCATAGAAACGCTCCAGCGCTTTGGTGATGGTGAAGATATCTGCTTTTTGGAATGGAATCAGATTATCGTGCCAAACAGCATCCAACTTGGCATCCACTTGTTTCACGGTCAATCGTCCATTATTTTTGTTCAGTTCCGCACGTTGCCCTGGAGTGAGGATAATCTGCCCCTCTTCCTTATTGCCTTTTACTTCAATCTCACCTTCAATAAGTGTCGCCTCCGCTATCCGGCAACGCTTATCGGATTTTAAATTGAACGTAGTTCCCAGTACGCGTACACGTATTGCATCACTTTGAACGGTGAATGGCTTATGGCGGTTTTTGGTGACCTCAAAATAAGCTTCTCCTTCCAGGTAGACATTGCGTTCCTTTTCGGAGAACTCACGTGGATATTTCAAGGTTGCTGCATTGTTCAGCCAAACCTTGCTACCATCCGGCAAGACTACCTCCTTAACAATGCCTTCGCTGGCTACTGCGACCATCATTTGTTGATTGTTTCCGCTTTGATAGAACCAATATCCGATTCCACCACCCATGACCAACATTGCAGCAATCACTGCGGCATATTTCATCCAGCGATGCATGCTTAGTATTTTGCTCTGTTTACCTTTCTCTTCGTCCAGCTTTTTATAGAGTTGTTTTTCCGCACGAAGTATCCGTTGTTCATCAGTGTATTGGTCGAATTTACCCAAATGATAAATTTCTTCCATACGAAAGAGCTGGCGGGCGTTTTCTTCCGATTCCTTCATCCAGGCATTGACCTCGATAAGCTCTTCTTCAGAACACTGTCCTGTCAGATATCTGTTTATTATTTCTTCACTCAGATTACTCATTTTCTTTTCCTTCATATTAGTAATACAATTCAAAACGCAAAAACACTTATTATAATCGCCATAAAAATAAGAAAAGAATCGCCCAAAGAGGATCGAGTCGGCCACGCAAGTATTTTAAAGCCTTATACATATGGGCTTCCACCGTGCGGAGTGAAACTCCGAGAATATCGGCTATTTCCTTGTTTTTCATATCATGCAGATAGCTAAGTTTGAAAACCTCTTTGCATTTGTCAGGGAGCTCATTAATTGCATCATGAATTTCCTTGCGGAGTTCCTTGTCTTCGATCCTCCGAATCACTTCGTTGTTGTCCGGTTGATAGAATTTTGCGCGTCTTTGGTTGATTTCTTCCATGGCAACACAATAACCGTCTTCCACACTGCGGTGTTTCAAGACATTAAGGGCACGGGTGTAAACGGCACGATAGAGAAAGGCCTGGATTTGGTCGCCTATCTCTATGTGGTCTTTCCGCTTCCATAATTCTACAAATACGTCCTGCACTACATCCTCTGCTTCTTCTTCTCCCACCAAACGGGTTGCATAGAAAATCAGGCTGGGATAGTACCGTCGAAATAGTGCTTTATAGGTTACATCAAAGTTTTCATTCATTCTCTCGATGGACTAAGTTCATGTTTCGTTTATGGGTTTTTATCTTCGAATATGACTCCAATTGCTTTAGGGGTGTTACTCATTTCGAATTCGACAGTCGCTCCACTCATGATTTGCTCGTGAGTAAGATATGTTTTGTCATACGGTTTTCCATCTATTTTGATGGATTGGATATAGATATTTTCTTTGTTTACTTTGGGGGCCAATACGGTGAAAGTCTTTCCATTTGCCAGATGTAATTGCATTTCCGGGAATAGGGGAGTACCTATCTCATATTTTCCACTGACGGGATTGACGGGGTAGAATCCCATCGCACTGAATACATACCATGCTGACATCTGTCCGCAATCTTCGTTGCCACAAAGACCGGCTGGTTCGTTCTTGTAGAGCTCGTTCATCACTTTGGCCACATATTCTTGTGTGCGATTTTCGTGTCCTATAGCATTGAACAGATAAATAACGTGATGGCTTGGCTCATTGCCATGCGCATATTGTCCTATCATGCCCGTGCTGAAGATCGGAAGTTCGTCATCTGCTGCCGGATGATAGGTGAACATACTGTCCAGTTTTTCGGCAAATCGGTTTTTACCTCCTACAAGGTTGATCAGTCCGTTAATGTCATGCTGAACAGACCAAAAGTATTGCCATCCGTTGCTTTCGCAAATGTGTGGTGTATAGTCATCGGCCTTGAAGTCCTTGATGAAGATGCCTTTGTCGTCACGTGGCTGCATGAAAGAAGTAGCGGGGTTATAAACATTCTTGTAGTTTTGAGAACGTTTGTAAAATTCGTCCGCAATGTCTTGTTTGCCCATCTTCTTCGCCATTTCGGCAATGCAATAGTCATCGAAAGCGTATTCCAGTGTTTTGGATAACGACCAGTTTTCTGCGTTGTAGTGGTCTGTTACGTTGTAAGGTATGTATCCTAATTCTTTATAGAGTCCAATGCCACGATAATTATCCAGATTAGCCGTTGCTATGCAAGCATCCACGGCTTTCTTTGCGTCGAAGTCGCCGATTCCTTTCAGATAGGCGTCTACAATAACAGGAACAGCATGATAACCGATCATCATGTCTGTTTCACTTCCGTAGAAGTTCCACACCGGTAGGCGGCCATTCTGTTCGTAGAAGGCGATGAAGGATTTCACCATGTCGTTTACACGCTCGGGTTCGGTATAAGTAAAGAGCGGGTGGGCGGCACGGTATGTATCCCATAGGGAGAAAGTGCTATAATTAACCCAGCCGTTGGCCTGGTGTACTTTCTTATCGGGGCCGTAGTAAGCTCCGTCTACATCACTGTAAATAGTTGGAGCAATCATTGAGTGATAGAGAGCGGTGTAGAAGTTCACTTTATCGTTCTCATTATCACCTTTTATTTCAATCTTTCCGAGCTGGCGATTCCAGTTTGCTTTTGTTTCCGCCAAGTATTTGTCGAAGTCATTTTCGGGGACTTCAGCTTGTAGGTTTTTGGCTGCTCCTTCCATACTGACACCGGAAATGGCAGTGTTTACCAATATCTGTTCATCCTTTTGGGTATTGAAATCGAAGCGGGCGATAACAGCTGTGCCGATACGTTTATTGTCTTTGATGATGGCAGTTGTGTCCAGTTCCATTTTCTCAAAAGGCCTGGAGAATCGGGTGCGGAAATAGATGTGTTGATCGCGTGCCCAGCCGTTGGAGAAACGGTAACCTTGAATGGTGACGGAGTCTACGACTTCGATATGAGAATCGTTGGTAAAATCCCAGTTCATGGCTTTCTTCAGATTTAAGAAGATAGCAGATTGGGCTTCCGGAAACGTATAACGTTGGATACCACAACGCTCGGTGGCAGTCAGTTCGACGTTGATGTTATAATCAGTCAGGCGTACTTGATAATAACCGGCATGAGCACTTTCATCCTTGTGGGAGAATTTAGAATGGATGCCAAGTGGTGCTTCCGCTTCTTTGTAGGGAAGAGTGACAGGCATGAAAGAGATGTCATACAAATCTCCCGCTCCAGTGCCGGAAAGATGTGTGTGGCTGAAACCGGCAATCGTACTGTCCGGATAGAAATAACCGGAGATACGGTCCCATCCGGGGAGTCCGTTGTCCGGGCTAAGTTGCACCATGCCGAAAGGAGCTTGGGCACCAGGATAAGTGTTTCCAGTGAAGTCTGTTCCGATAAATGGATTTACATAAGATGTGTAATCTATTTCGTGTTTTTCTTGCGTAGGGGTACAAGAAATGAGCATGCAGGTTAACAGCAGGCATAGATAAGCAGGTGTTCTCATCATTCTTTAGGTATTAGTGATTACTTATTTTATTTATTTGAAGGATAAGAAAAATAATTAATCTGGTCACAAAGGTAGAAAAAAACTGTGACAAGCCTAAATTATAGGCTTAATATTTTTTAAGAGAGACAAATAGACTTCTACATCCGGTCGATATTCCTCGGTGCCGGACAGTGCTTATCGGTGCCTCGATTAGTGTAATATTTAGGCGCGGATTTCGTAGATTACACGGTTTTAAGAATAAAAAATCCGTGTAATTCGCGTAATCTGCGCCTAATTTTAAATCTTTATGTAAAACGAGCCTATTATCTTTTTATTAGACTCCTTTTCATTTACTTTTAGATTCCTGCTAGCTCCAGTACTTTTTCAACAGCTGCCGGTAGTCCGTCAGTGTTTTTACCTCCTGCGGTTGCAAAGTGAGGCTGACCACCGCCACCGCCTTGAATTAGTTTGGCAGCTTCTTTCACTAAATTGCCAGCTTTCAGACCACTCGCAACCAGATTGTCGCTAAGCATGACTGTCAGCATCGGTTTTCCGTTATCTATATTTCCGGCAACGAAGAACAAGTTTTCTGTAATCTCACCACGAAGTTGGAAAGCGATATTCTTCACTACTTCTGCCGGTAGCGGAGCACAGAACTTAACCACTTTGATGCCGTGAATTTCTTGTATATTCTTCAACAGTCTTTCCTTCAGCGCTGCTTCTTTTTCTTTCATGAAGTCTTCCACCTGCTTCTTCAATCCTGCATTTTCATCCAGATATTTGCGGATTGCAATACCCAAATCAGGAGCATTGTTGAAGAGAGCCTTCAAGTCGCTAAGTGTATCTTGTATTGTATCCAGCATTTCTTCCACGCGTGCTCCGGTATAAGCTTCAATACGGCGAACGCCGGCAGCAACAGAACTTTCGGAGATGATTTTTACCATACCGATATTTCCGGTTGCAGCTACGTGTGTACCACCGCAGAACTCGATAGAAGTGCCGAACTGGATCACACGAACTCTGTCGCCATACTTTTCACCAAAGAGAGCGATAGCCCCCAACTCCTTAGCTTCCTCGATAGGAATATTGCGATATTCTTTCAATGGGATATTAGCGCGGATTCTTGCATTGACGATATGTTCAACTTTACGGATTTCTTCATCGGTCACTTTTTGGAAGTGAGAGAAGTCGAAACGTAATGAATCCGGTGTAACCAATGAACCTTTCTGTTCGATGTGTTCACCCAATACTTCACGTAAAGCAGCATCCAGCAAGTGGGTCGCCGAGTGATTAGCTGCGCAGGCAGCACGTTTGTCGGTATCTACACAAGCCATCATCGGAGCTTCCGGATGTTCGGGTAACTTTTTGGTAATATGTATCGGAAGATTATTCTCTTTCTTTGTATCGACCACTTCAATCGTTTCGAATTCGCTTACCAATACACCGGTATCACCGACCTGACCACCACTTTCTGCATAGAATGGAGTATAGTCGAGTACAATCTGATATAATGTCTGGTTCTTTTGTTTGATCTGACGGTAACGAAGGATAGAAGCCTCGTATTCAGTGTAATCGTAACCAACGAATTCAGTAGTCCCTTCTTTCAGTACAATCCAGTCACTTGTTTCGATGGCGGCGGCATTACGTGCACGCTGTTTCTGTTGCTGCATTTCTTCATTGAACTCTTCAATGTTGACAGTCATTCCGTTTTCACGGAGAATCAGCTCTGTCAAGTCGAGCGGGAAACCGAATGTATCATATAAAGTAAAGGCATCTTTACCGCTGATTTCAGTTTTTCCATTGGCTTTGGTATCTTCCATTGTCTTATCCAATAGACGGATACCAGTTTCCAAAGTGCGGAGGAATGATTCTTCTTCTTCCTTGATTACTTTTTCAATCAGTGTCTTTTGTGCAACCAGCTCAGGATAAGCTTCTCCCATGTTATCAATCAATACAGGAAGCAACTTATACATAAATGCCTGTTTCTGTCCGAGGAAAGTATATCCGTAACGAACAGCACGGCGAAGGATACGGCGGATCACATAACCAGCTTTCGCGTTAGAAGGCAACTGACCGTCTGTGATAGAGAATGCAATAGTACGGATATGGTCGGCAATTACACGCATGGCGATGTCCTGCTGCTTATCTTTTCCGTATTCTGTACCCGACATAGCTGCAATAGCTTTCAGCATTGGCTGGAATACGTCTGTATCGTAGTTGGATGTTTTTCCTTGTAAAGCCATACAAAGGCGTTCGAATCCCATACCGGTGTCAATAACCTTTGCAGGAAGCGGCTCAAGGCTGCCATCTGCTTTGCGGTTGTATTGCATGAATACGAGATTCCAGATTTCAATTACCTGCGGATGATCGTGGTTCACGAGGTCGCGACCGGAGATCTTGGCGCGTTCTTCAGCAGGACGGAGGTCGATATGGATTTCGGAACAAGGTCCGCAAGGTCCTGTATCACCCATTTCCCAGAAGTTGTCGTGTTTGTTACCGTTGATGATGTGATCCTTTGGCAAGAACTGTTCCCAATAAGAAGCAGCTTCGTCGTCACGGCTCAATCCTTCTTCGGGACTTCCTTCAAATACGGTTGCATAGAGATGTTCCGGATTCAGTTTCAAGACTTCTACCAGATATTCCCACGCCCAGCTGATCGCTTCTTTCTTGAAGTAATCGCCGAACGACCAGTTACCAAGCATTTCAAACATGGTGTGGTGGTACGTATCGTGTCCCACT
>OJRS01000746.1_pt1 | contig 15934 bp, 8 predicted proteins | sample 1599261 | NCBI WGS metagenome assembly OJRS01 (sample SAMN03922531, study PRJEB24848) | human gut metagenome | isolation source: stool sample | host: Homo sapiens | place: Germany | collected 2010-05 | reverse complement strand
TGTATCATGAAAACAATAGATTAGAAAATGAAGAAACCTTTATTGTATTTGCTTATTTTATTAGTGACTGTTTTCAGCACTTCCTGTTCCCAATCTTCGAAAGAGACATTTGAAATAGGGGACAAGACATTTTTACTTAACGGAAAACCGTTTGTGGTAAAAGCAGCCGAAATTCATTATCCCCGTATACCAAAAGAGTATTGGGAGCATCGTATCAAAATGTGTAAGGCATTAGGTATGAATACCATTTGTCTTTATGTCTTTTGGAATTTTCATGAGCCGGAAGAGGGAAAATATGACTTTACCGGTCAAAAAGATATTGCGGCTTTCTGTCGGCTGGCGCAGGAAAACGGAATGTATGTGATCGTTCGTCCCGGACCGTATGTTTGTGCAGAGTGGGAGATGGGTGGATTACCTTGGTGGTTGTTGAAGAAGAAGGACATCAAGCTTCGTGAACAGGATCCGTATTATATGGAGCGGGTGAAATTGTTCATGAACGAAGTGGGTAAACAGCTTACTGATCTTCAGATTAGTAAAGGTGGTAATATCATTATGGTACAAGTTGAGAATGAATATGGATCATTCGGGATAGACAAGCCATACATTGCTGAAATACGTGATATTGTAAAACAGGCAGGTTTCACAGGAGTTCCTTTATTCCAATGTGACTGGAATTCGAACTTTGAGAATAATGCATTGGATGATTTGCTTTGGACAATCAATTTTGGTACAGGAGCCAATATTGACGATCAATTTAAGCGTTTGCAGGAACTTCGTCCCGATATACCGTTGATGTGTAGTGAGTTTTGGTCCGGATGGTTTGACCATTGGGGAGCGAAGCATGAGACACGCAGTGCGGAGGATTTGGTAAAAGGAATGAAAGAAATGCTTGACCGAAATATTTCATTTAGTTTGTATATGACCCATGGAGGTACTAGTTTCGGGCATTGGGGAGGAGCAAATTTCCCTAATTTCTCTCCGACGTGTACGTCTTATGATTATGATGCACCCATCAATGAATCAGGAAAAGTCACTCCCAAATATTTTGAAGTACGTAATTTGCTAAGTAACTACTTGCCGGAAGGTGAATCATTGTCAGAAATTCCGGATTCTATTCCGACTATTGCCATTCCTTCATTTAAATTGAATGAAGTGGCGATACTGTTTGATAATTTGCCGGAGCCGAAGATTAGCGAAAATATTCAGTCAATGGAGGCGTTCGATCAGGGATGGGGAAGTATTCTGTACCGGACCACACTACCGGCATCTAAAGAAGAACAGACGTTGACAATCACAGAGGCTCATGACTGGGCACAGGTTTTCTTGGATGGTAAGAAATTAGCTACGTTAAGTCGTTTAAAAGGTGAAGGTACGGTTATTCTTCCTCCAATGAAAGAAGGGGCCCAGCTGGATATTTTGGTAGAAGCAATGGGACGTATGAATTTTGGTAAAGGCATTTATGATTGGAAGGGTATTACTGAAAAAGTTGAAATCCAGTCGAATAACGGTGTTATTACTTCATTAAAGAACTGGAAAGTTTATAATATCCCGGTTGATTATGCTTTTGCGCAAAATAAGGAATTTATGAAGCAGGATAATCCCCTAAAATATCCTGCCTACTATCGAGGGACCTTTACGTTGGACAAAACAGGTGATACTTTCTTGAATATGACTAACTGGAGTAAAGGCATGGTTTGGGTGAATGGTTATGCTATTGGACGTTACTGGGAAATCGGGCCACAACAAACCTTATATGTGCCGGGATGCTGGTTGAAAAAAGGGGAGAACGAAGTGATCATATTGGATATGGCTGGTCCTGTACAACCACAGATGGAAGGATTGCAACAACCTATTCTTGATAACCTGCGTGTACACGGTGCTGCCTATGCACATCGTAAGGTCGGTGAAAATTTGGATTTAACAGGGGAAGAACCTGTTTATGTAGGGACTTTCAAATCCGGTAACGGTTGGCAGCATGTGAAATTCGGAAAGGAAGTGGAAACTCGTTTCTTCTGTCTCGAAGCATTGAATGCTCATGATGGAAAAGATTTTGCAGCTATTGCAGAGTTGGAATTGTTAGGAGCCGATGGTAAACCATTGTCACGCCAGCATTGGAAGGTTATTTATGCAGATAGTGAAGAAACTGAAGAGGCAAATAATATTGCAACGAACGTGTTTGACTTACAGGAGTCTACTTTCTGGCATACTAGTTATTCTTCAGCTGCTAAACATAAATTTCCACATCAGATTGTGATTAATCTTGGTGAGGATAAGGTAGTGACGGGATTTTCTTATTTGCCAAGAGCGGAAGCCGGCAAGACGGGAATGATAAAGGATTATCGGGTATATTTAAAGATGATGCCTTTCAAACTTTAAGAAAGGATAATTTTATGTTTGTGATACGTACTTAAGATATTTAAGTCAAAGGTTGATTATTAAGTTTGTTCATTAAGTTATAGGAAAGTAAAAGAATAACTTCCACGTGAGTGAAGGTTTTCTTTTACTTTTCTTTTTTATATTGGTTGAAATCATAAAGTAGCTTACTTTTGTTCTTTCTCTTATTATTGTATAATCTAAAATAACTAGTGATGCAAATGATGAATAAAAATGGATTTAGCCAATGTGCCGGAGCGTACATTGAGCGTTTGCGGAAAGAAGGGCGATATTCTACCGCTCATGTTTATAAGAATGCTCTTTTTTCTTTTAGTAAGTTTTGTGGAACATTGAACATATCGTTCAGGCAAGTCACGCGGGAATGTTTACGTTGCTATGGACAGCATCTTTACGAGTCCGGATTAAAGCTCAATACGATTTCTACTTATATGCGTATGCTTCGTAGTATCTACAATCGGGGAGTAGAAGCGGGAAGTGCTCCTTATGTTCCCCGGTTGTTTCATGATGTTTATACAGGCGTGGATATCCGGCAAAAGAAAGCATTGTCTGTGACCGAGTTACACAAACTTCTATATGAGGACCCGAAATCCGAACGTTTGCGTCGTACGCAGACGATTGCCGCTTTAATGTTTCAGTTTTGTGGAATGTCATTCGCAGATTTGGCGCATTTAGAGAAGTCGGCTTTAGACCGGAATGTGCTTCAATATAATCGTATCAAGACTAAAACACCAATGAGCCTGGAAATTCTCGAAAGTGCAAAGGAGATGATGAATCAGCTTCGAAGCAATAAACCTGCTCTTCCTGATTGTCCCGACTATTTATTCGATATTTTACATAGTGATAAGAAGCGAAAAGATGAAAAAGCATATAAGGAATATCAGTCTGCTCTTCGTAGATTTAATAATTGTTTGAAGGATTTGGCGAGAGCGTTGCGCTTAAATTCGCCTGTCACTTCATATACTTTCCGACATTCTTGGGCCACTACTGCCAAATACCGCGGAGTTTCTATTGAAATGATAAGTGAATCGTTGGGGCACAAATCTATTAAAACCACACAAATATATCTGAAAGGCTTTGGATTAAGAGAACGTACAGAAGTAAATAGAAAGAATTTATCTTACGTTAGAGATTGCAATGCAGGCAGGTAATATATAGACAAAACTTTAATAATCAGCATTTAAATGTATCTGTTACTTCTTAGGTAACGGAATTGAATATGACGCAAAGATAGACAAAAATATAAATAGCAAACAAATATTCTCCCATTTTTTTTCGTTTTATCTGATGCATACGGCAAAAAAAAATCCGAACATGAAATAATTATATCTTCATGCCCAATGATTTATATGTCCTGTTTTAAAAAGATTTTCCCCTTCGCTAAAGGCAAAAGCTCTTCTCTCACTGTAATTGTCGATGTTTTTCTCTGTTCTCATTCCGGTTGGTCTCGATTGTGTGTTTACTGTTACCTAAGAAGTAACAGAATTATATAAGGTAAAAATAGTAGATTAATCAAAACTTTGAGAATGTCTCTATTTAAAAGTATAACATACAAATAAAGATGAAACAAACTAAAGCAGCTTTTAGGAATAAGCCATTTATTTCATTAAAAGGTAGTATTCTATTTCTGATACTCATTCCGGTGACCGGTCTGGTTCATGCGCAATATTCCATGGGAACAACAGGACAGTTGATGATACCTACCGCTGAAATGCAAGAGACCGGTACATTTATGGGAGGAGTCAATTTCTTACCAGAACAGGTTACTCCATCGGTTTTCAGTTTCCCTACCATGAACTATTTTGTAGATATGACTCTTTTCTCTTTTATCGAATTCACTTATCGGATGACATTACTCAAAATGACAACCGGCACAGGCAGAACGGGGTATCATAATCAGGACCGTTCTAATACGATTCGCATTCGTCCAATAAAAGAAAGCCGCTATTTTCCGGCTGTTGTGATTGGTGGAGATGATCTTTTGACTGAGAAGAAGACTCCATATTGGGGAGCTTATTATGGTGTGTTGACAAAGACTATCGGATTTCGTTCAGGAGATCAATTGGCTGTCACAGCCGGATGGTATATTCATCAAGGCGATTGCCGGGTATTTAATAAAGGACCTTTCGGAGGTGTCCGTTACACGCCTTCTTTTTGCAAAGAATTGAAATTGATGGTGGAATATGATATGCATGGATGGAATATGGGGGCTGCCATGCGCTTTTGGAAGCATTTGTCCGTCAATGTGTTTACTCGTGAATTTACGTGTGTTTCCGCTGGTCTGCGGTATGAATGTACATTAATACATTAAAAGAAGATGAAAAGGATTGTTAGTGTGACTGCTGTTTTTCTCTGTGGTATTTCTTTGTTACAGGCACAGCCAGTTCGTGTGAGTGAGACACTGAAAGAATTGGAAATGGAGAATATTTCAGTTGTGGAGAAAAGGGACACGATAACTGCGGCTTTTGAGACCTCTGCCTATAGAGGTATTTATAATGGAATCGGTATTGCTATACGCCATTTGGTTGCTATACCGGAAATACCGACTTTGCAGCTACTTATATTAGATAATGCCCTACCACAATTATGTATAACTATCCCTGCAGATTTGATTCAAAAATGTCAGTCCGGCGAATGTACGTTGGATGAAGTGTATCGTAAGATGGGGATGACTACTTCTACCGAAACTGCTGTGCGTCAGCTGAAAGGTGTAAAACGAAAAGAAAGTTCTTTCGGTAAGGTAGATTTTGTGATATATCCCAACGTGATGTTAGTCAATAATGTAACTTATAAGTTGTATAAGGCGGCACTCGAGTTGCAACCTGCCCTGGAAATGCAATTATGGAAAGGAGCTTCGCTACGGATGCAGGTTTCTTTGCCTATTGTAAGTAATGAAGATGGTAAGTGGAACTGCGTTCGCTTGGGATTCATGGCTTTGCGTCAGGATTTTCGCTTGGCTAACCATTGGAAAGGATACCTCACTGGCGGTAGTTTCTCTAATGACCGTCAGGGACTTTCTGCAGGAATCGGCTATTTTTCAGCAAACGGCAGGTGGACGGTAGAAGGTGGAGGAGGAATTACCGGTTCTTCCCATTTCTATGGCAGTGACTGGAAAATGAGTAAGTGGAAAAGAGTCAATGGACAGATTAGCGTAGGATATTATGTGCCGGAAGTGAATACCTTGGTGAAAGTAGAAGGGGCCCGCTTTATTTATGGAGATTATGGAGTACGCGGAACTCTTTCACGCTATTTCGGCGAATATATTGTAGGTATATATGGTATGCACACAGATGGAGCAACGAATGCAGGGTTTAATTTCTCTATTCCATTACCGGGAAAGAAACGCAGGCGACATCTGCTACGGGTGATGCTTCCCGAATATTTTGCTTTTCAGTATGATATGCGTAGCGGGAATGAATACGCCCATCGTTCATTGGGCGAAAGTTATAGTGTTGAACCTAAGTCGGCAGAGAATTCACACTTCTGGCAGCCGGATTATATTCGATATTATTTGATTAGAACGAGTGAGAAGTGAAACATGATTGATATTTAAACTAGTATTTTTAACAAATTTGAACATTATGAAAAGTGTAAAATGGTTTTATGTGGGTGCCATGGCGATAGCCTTGGGTATGTTAACTTTTGCGACAGTAGCCTGTCACGATGATGATGACGATCCGAAACCGGCAGAAGGGGAAGTTGTTGAAACTCCGAAACCGGTTGTAGAGTATTACATTATGGGGACGGTGACTTCCGGAGGAGCAGCAATGGATGGGGCAAAGGTAAAAGTGGGTAGTAAAAATTACACAACCGACTCGAATGGTAAGTTCTCTGTTACAGAAAGTGCTACAGGTACTTATAGTATTGAAGCGTCTTCTAATGGATATCTTTCACAGAAAACGTCAGTTGTCATTGCAAATAATGCAGAGAATCGTAGTGTGGTAACGGTAGCTCTGGCTTTGACAAAGGAGAGTCCGAAAACTGCTGTGTCAATAGAGGCTACAGGAGAAACTAAAGTAGAGGATAATAGTGAATCGAATCAGGCAATTGAAAAGCCGGGAGAAGTTGCTCCGGAAGAAGTGGTAGAGGATAAACCGCTCGTGAAAGTCGAACTGACAATACCGAAAGATGCAATTGAGGCATCTCAACAACAAGCAGGAATTGTTGAAAATGGTAAAGTCAACATTAGTGTGACAACCTTTGTTCCTGCTCCTGAAGAAGTGACTACTGAAGTAAAGGCGGAGGACGTGAATAAAGATGTACCTAAAAGCATACCTTTAGCTGCTGCTAAATTTGAACCGTCTGGTTTGAAATTTAAGAAGTCTGTTACGATTTCTATTCCTAATCCTATCCCTGGAATAACATTCGCTGATGCTGATATGATACTTACTTATCAGAATCCAAATACAGGAGAATGGGGGGATGCAAAAGATAATAATGGAAATGTAATTAAAAATATATCTTCTACTACAGAAAGTGGAGCTGTCACTGCATATACAGCCGAAGTCGATCACTTCTCTGCTTATGCTATAGAGAATAAAGTATATAGCAAGATTAGTAATGAAACTGTGACAACTAATATTCTAGGACAAGCTAGTCGTGATAATAGCGAGAATGCTAAAGCGGTGACTGGCATTGAACTGAAATATAAGGAAAAGTCTGGTTGGGACTATGATAAGAATGATGCTGGTCTTGTTGCTGAAGTTAAATCGCAATTAGGAGCTGGTGCTAGTGCTGAAGATACAAAAACGGTGAATGCAATGGTTGCTTTTATGAAAACTCGTATGTTCTCATTAATGGGATCGGTATCTGGCATTACGGAAACTGAACGTGTTTATAACACTGTAAATGTAAACGGATATACTACCATGAGTTATACTTGCTATGCAAAAGTCCGTACTACCACGTTGACGGCTAATGTAAAGTTTAAGGGTACTGCAAAGTCTGTTTCGATTACAGCAACTCGTTATACCGGTACGGACCATCAATATAAAACGGTTACTTATAATCCGACACATAGCGGTGGTAAGGGTGGTAGTATCTAAGATAAAACCCTTTTGAATATGCTCCTTTTCCAATAAACCCTTTGGGGCATGTTCATATAGAGTATAGAAGGAGGAGGTCACTGTGAAGCGGTCTCCTCTTTTGCTTTTCGAAAATACTGTATTACATTAGAAGTAATACCCTAAATTCACAAAGCAACTTCCTTTGTCCGTCTGATTGGAATATCCCAATGATATTTCCAATGGCCCGAAGATACTGTCCATTCCATAGCCTGCACTGATACCGAATAATTGCTTGCCTTTCAATATATCGAAGAAATTACTATCCGTTAGTCCGTAGTTACCCGTCAGTGTAAGATAATGAATGGCTCCCATGCGTTGTCTGAACTTAATAGATGCAATCATAATGGTGTTATCCATCAATTCCAGATTGGTAACCCCGGCAAATGGTAATTGTTGTGGAATATAGAAACCAGGTACGTCACCGCCAATGGCATTTTGCAGCGGGTAGGGAAAATCTCTTCCGATCAGGATACGTCCATAAATGGAAGGAATGATAGAGAAACGGCGGGTTACAGGAATGACGCTTGCCCACGAAGCATTCAGTGCTGAAAATGGAGCGTGTTCGTTGTATTGTGCCATATTATCCGTATAGAGTGAATATGCGGCTCTGAAGTCACTTCCTTTAGAAGGGAAACGTCCTTTATCATAGGTATTATATTGCACTTGGGCAAAATAACTTAGAAAGTGTTCGGATTCTACTTTCAGGTCGGAAATTTCAGGTTTCTTGAACAGGAAATCCTTGTATTTGTAATATTCAAAACGAAGACCGAGTCCGAAACGGAAATTCTTGTACCATACATCAGAGAAGCCGAATTCGGCCAGATGATATTTGTAAGTTGTATTATAGGCACGGTCGCCTTCCTCGTAAATATTGATATCATTGTATTGGAACATATACGAGAAGTTGAAATTACGCTGTTGCATTGGTTCCAGCGTATAGTCTATGCGGGCAGCATATCGTTTACCCAACCGACCGGTAAGAGCCAGCCGGGAAGGAATACGAGTTTTGAGGTCTGCTGTTGCATTGACCAACAAAGATGCGATCTCTTCCGAATCGAAACGTATACCCAGATTGATTCTTCTTTCATATTTTTCCTGTAACAGGAAGTTGAGGTGATAACCTTCAGGTGTCTCTTTCAACGTATAACTGGCACTGGAGTAGGACTGAGTACCGCGTAACTGATACAGGGCCTGTTCTATTTGTTGAGTGGAAATATCGCTGTTTTCTTTCAGATTACATTTCTTCATCAACCATTTTTTATCATCCACCTCTACACCGGAAAATGAGATGTCCGTCACATAAACCGTACGCGCATTAGAAAGAGAAGAATAAGGACCATGTTGTTTCGGGGTATAATCTTCGGCTATTCCTATTTTCTTTTTCAAAGCAAGCAATGAACCCCATTGGGCTTTTGCTGCTTCTTCGCCTCTACGCATCAGGGTATCAATGGCGGCTGGAGTAAAACTGGCGGATGAATATCCATCTACATTGACACGAATATAGGTATCTGTGAGGTCTACATTTTTTTCATGGTTAGACTGACAGGTGATATCTACAATCTGCCCCAGAATGTCGGGTACACTATTGAGCTTGTCGGCTTTCTTAAGAGCATTCTGTACGTCTACCCCGATAATAATATCGGCTCCCATTGCTTTCACTACATCCGCCGGATAGTTGTTTACAATACCACCGTCCACTAATACCATACTGTCTTGCCGTACCGGAGTAAATACACCGGGGATAGCCATACTGGCACGCATGGCAGTAGAGAGTATTCCGTCATGGAATACAATTTGTTCTCCATTAACAACATTGGCTGCTACACAGGCAAAAGGAATGGGAAGTTTATTAAAGTCGATAGAGTCATGATACCCTACGGTAAGGTCTGAAAATAGATTAGCCAGATTCTGTCCTTTCATGATTCCTCCGGTAGCGGCATCTTTGGGAGTTTTGGTGAAAGGAATAGAGACTGTATATTTTTCAGATCGCTCACGATCTGTTAATGACATGGCACTTCTTTTGATACGGTCACTCAATAGGAATGTCCAATCTTGTTTTCGTACCATACTATCCAATTGTTCCGGAGTATAACCGATGGCATAAAGACCGCCTACGATAGCTCCCATGCTGGTGCCGGCTATATAATCAATAGGAATTCCGGCTTCTTCGATCACTTGCAGTGCTTTGATGTGTGCCATTCCTTTAGCACCGCCGCCGCTTAGAACGACACCTACCTTTTTTCTTTGTTCCTGAGAATGCAAAGAAAAAGGCAATAAGATGCCAATTGATAAAACTAATGTTGAAAAGATTTGTTTTTTCATTAGGACATGGTCTAGTGTTGATGTTTAATATAATACAAATGTAGAGCATAATTTGTTTAGTTGTTGAAATGGGAATTAAAAAAAATGTTCCAAAAGTCGGAAATGTGGATAATTTCTACATTTTATCTGGTGGATTCTACATTTCTACATTTCTTAAGACAAAATATAATAGACTGAATACCAGTAAATAATAGGTGTAATGAATTTTGGCATACTAATTGCAAGAAAGAGTATAGAACAAACATAAGTTAAATTAAATAATAAGATTCGATATGAGATTATTCTTTTCGAAACATGAGTTGAAACTGAGGAGAAAGAGAACCATTGCTGCTATTATATGTGTGGTAGTTGTGTTGGGTGTGTATTGGATACTGACCCGACCTCAGAAGGCTGCGCCGGAAATGCCGACAGTCATTGTAGAACCGGTAGTGAAAGATGATGTAGAGATATACGGGGAGTATGTAGGGCGTATTCGTGCCCAACAGTTCGTCGAAGTCCGTGCCCGGGTGGAAGGCTATCTGGAAAATATGCTTTTTGCCGAAGGTACATATGTTAATAAGAATCAGGTTTTGTTTGTCATTAATCAGGACCAGTATCGTGCCAAAGCTGATAAGGCCAGAGCGCAGTTGAAAAAAGACGAAGCGCAGGCTTTGAAGGCGGAGCGTGATTTAAAACGTATCCGTCCGTTGTTTGAGCAGAATGCTGCAAGCCAGTTGGATTTGGATAATGCGGAAGCTGCTTATGAAAGTGCTGAGGCAACGGTAGCCATGAGTGAGGCGGATTTGGCACAGGCTGAATTGGAGCTGGGCTACACCATTGTCCGTTCGCCTTTGTCGGGACACATTAGTGAAAGAAATGTGGATTTGGGTACGTTAGTGGGACCCGGGGGAAAATCATTGCTTGCTACTATAGTGAAGAGTGATACGGTGTTGGTTGATTTTAGTATGACGGCACTCGATTATCTGAAGAGTAAAGAAAGAAATATTAATTTGGGACAGCAGGATTCTACCCGTTCCTGGCAGCCCAATATTACCATAACATTGGCAGATAACACAGTCTATCCATTCAAAGGATACGTGGATTTTGCCGAACCCCAGGTGGATCCTCAAACCGGTACTTTCTCTGTACGTGCAGAAATGCCTAATCCGAAACAAGTATTGTTGCCGGGACAGTTTACAAAGGTGAAATTGTTGCTGGATGTTCGTGAAGGAGCACTCGTTGTTCCAATGAAAGCCGTTACCATCGAAAAGGGTGGAGCATATATTTATACCATGCGCAGGGATAATGCAGTAGAGAAACGTTTTATCGAATTAGGACCGGAAGTCGGGAATAATGTGGTGGTAGAGAGAGGATTGGCAGAAGGAGAAATGGTAGTTGTAGAAGGGTTCCATAAGTTGACTCCGGGTATGAAAGTACGGGTGAGCCAACCGGATGCAGAAGCCCAGGATAGTATAACTGCAACAAAAAATGAAGTGGCCGGGGCGAAAGAAAATGTTACCGGAACGAAGGATAACACGAAAGGAGAATAAACGATGAAAGTTACTTTTTTTATAGATAGGCCGGTTTTTTCGGCTGTAATCTCCATCGTGATTGTGATTGTCGGTATTATTGGTCTGACGATGCTTCCGGTGGATCAATACCCGCAGATTACTCCTCCGGTGGTGAAGATTAGTGCTTCTTATCCGGGTGCGAGTGCACTTACTGTATCACAGGCAGTAGCTACTCCGATTGAGCAGGAAATCAATGGTACTCCGGGGATGCTTTATATGGAATCAAATAGTTCTAACTCCGGAGGTTTTTCGGCAACAGTTACTTTTGATGTATCTGCTGATCCGGATTTGGCAGCTGTTGAGATTCAGAATCGTGTGAAACTGGCAGAATCCCGTTTGCCGGCGGAAGTGATTCAGAATGGTATTTCGGTAGAAAAACAGGCTCCCAGTCAGTTGATGACGCTTTGTTTGACTTCTACCGACCCAAAGTTCGATGAGATTTACTTGAGTAACTTTGCTACCATCAATGTGCTCGATGTGATTCGCCGTATTCCCGGAGTGGGACGTGTATCCAATATCGGTAGCCGTTATTATGCCATGCAGATATGGGCGCAGCCGGATAAGCTGGCAAACTTCGGACTGACCGTACAGGATTTGCAGAATGCATTGAAAGATCAGAATCGTGAATCAGCAGCGGGTGTGCTGGGACAACAGCCTGTACAAGGATTGGATATCACGATTCCTATCACGACACAGGGACGTCTTTCCACTGTAGGACAATTTGAAGATATCGTAGTACGTGCCAATGCGAATGGTTCTATCATTCGATTGAAAGATGTGGCACGTGTATCGCTGGAAGCTTCTTCGTATAATACAGAGAGTGGTATCAACGGTGAAAATGCTGCCGTGCTTGGTATTTATATGTTACCGGGTGCCAATGCGATGGAAGTGGCCGAGAGAGTAAAAGAGGCAATGGATGAGATTAGTAAGAACTTTCCGGAGGGATTGAGCTATGAGATTCCGTTCGATATGACGACTTATATTTCCGAATCTATTCATGAAGTATATAAGACGTTGTTTGAAGCGTTGGTATTGGTGGTTCTGGTAGTTTATTTATCCTTGCAGAGCTGGCGTGCAACGTTGATTCCGGTAGTGGCGGTGCCTATTTCATTGATCGGTACTTTCGGATTCATGTTGATTTTCGGTTTCTCATTGAATATCCTTACATTGCTCGGATTGATCCTTGCGATCGGTATTGTGGTGGATGATGCGATTGTGGTGGTGGAAGGTGTGGAACATATCATGGAAACGGAGCATCTAAGTCCTTATGAAGCTACGAAAAAAGCGATGAACGGACTTGCCAGTGCTTTGATTGCCACTTCGCTGGTATTGGCGGCTGTGTTCGTCCCGGTTAGCTTTTTAAGTGGGATTACAGGACAGTTGTATCGCCAGTTTACGGTGACAATTGTAGTATCCGTGCTTATTTCTACGGTCGTGGCTCTGACATTGAGTCCGGTGATGTGTTCGCTGATTCTGAAACCGGATAGCGGGAAGAAAAAGAATATCGTTTTCCGGAAGATTAATGAATGGCTGGGTATCGGTAGTAATAAGTATGTAGCTGCCGTAACTCGTACAATTAAGCATCCTCGTCGAGTTTTGAGTGCTTTTGGTATGGTGTTGATTGCTATCATGTTGATTCATCGCATTATTCCGACCAGTTTCTTACCTGTGGAAGATCAGGGATATTTCAAGATTGAATTGGAACTGCCGGAAGGGGCTACTCTGGAACGTACCCGTATCGTGACAGAGCGTGCCATTGCTTATCTGGAAAAGAACCCGTACATTGAGTATATACAGAATGTAACGGGAAGTAGTCCGCGTGTCGGAAGTAACCAGGGACGTGCAGAACTGACAGTGATCCTGAAACCTTGGGAGGAACGGAAGAGTACCACTATTGAAAAGATCATGCATACGGTAGAGAAACATCTTGAGGAATATCCGGAATGTAAAGTCTATCTGTCCACTCCTCCGGTTATTCCGGGGCTCGGTAGTTCGGGAGGTTTTGAGATGCAGCTGGAAGCTCGTGGAGAAGCCACTTTTGATAATTTGGTAGACGCGACAGATACATTAATGTACTACGCATCCAAACGCAAAGAGTTGGCGGGCTTGTCATCTTCTTTGCAGTCGGAAATCCCACAACTCTATTTTGATGTGGATCGAGACAAAGTGAAGATGCTGGGTGTACCTTTGGCTGATGTGTTTTCTACCATGAAGGCTTATACCGGTTCGGTTTATGTGAACGACTTTAATATGTTCAACCGTATATATAAGGTTTATATTCAGGCAGAAGCTCCTTATCGCGAACACAAAGACAATATTAATTTGTTTTTTGTGAAAGCCTCCAATGGAGCGATGGTACCATTGACTTCTCTGGGAAATGCATCATATACCACAGGACCGGGAAGTATCAAACGTTTCAATATGTTTACTACGGCCGTTATTCGTGGAGCAGCTGCGCAAGGATATAGTTCCGGACAGGCGATGGAGATCATGGAACAGATTGCCCGCGATCATCTTCCCGATAATATCGGACTGGAATGGAGCGGCCTTTCCTATCAGGAGAAGCAGGCGGGAGGTCAGACGGGTATGGTGATGGCACTGGTATTCTTGTTCGTTTTCCTCTTCCTTGCTGCACAATACGAAAGTTGGACAGTGCCTATTGCTGTGTTGCTTTCTTTACCTGTGGCTGCTTTGGGAGCCTATTTGGGAGTCTGGGTTTGCGGATTGGAAAACGATGTCTATTTCCAGATTGGCTTGGTTATGTTGGTCGGACTTGCCGCTAAGAATGCAATTTTGATTGTAGAGTTCGCAAAGGTGCAGGTAGATAAAGGTGAAGACTTGGTGCAATCGGCCATATACGCAGCCAAATTGCGTTTCCGTCCGATTCTGATGACCTCTCTTGCCTTTGTGCTCGGTATGCTTCCGATGGTACTGGCAAGTGGTCCGGGTTCGGCAAGCCGGCAGGCAATCGGTACAGGTGTATTTTTCGGAATGATATTTGCCATCGTATTTGGTATCATTCTTGTGCCGTTCTTCTTTGTGATGGTGTATAAAACAAAGTCGAAAATCTTAAAACATAAGAAATAATGAAACGAAAGAAACTATATATTGCTATCCTGTTACTTGCCGGAGTACTGACTTCCTGCAAGGTAGGGAAAAGCTATGTCCGTCCTGATCTTCATTTACCCGACAGCTTGGAAAGATCACAGGATTCGGTCAGCTTCGGTGACCAGGACTGGAGGGATATTTATACGGATGCTACATTGAGAAGTCTGATAGAGCGTGCGCTGGATCATAATAAAGATATGCTGATTGCTGCTGCCCGTGTGAAAGAAATGGCTGCACAGAAACGAATTTCTACGGCTGCATTGCTTCCGGATATTAAAGGAAAAGTGACAGGGGAACGCGAACTCGAGAATCATGGAGGAGATGCTTTCAAGAGATCGGATACCTTTGAAGCACAATTCCTCGTTTCGTGGGAAGTCGATCTTTGGGGAAATCTGCGTTGGGCGCGTTCGGCCAGCATTGCCGAGTATCTGCAATCTATTGAAGCACAACGTGCATTGCAGATGACGATTGTGGCTGAAGTGGCACAGGCTTACTATGAACTGGTAGCTTTGGATACAGAGCTTGATATTGTCAAACAGACATTGAAAGCCCGTGAAGAAGGAGTGCGCCTGGCACGTATCCGGTTTGCCGGCGGATTGACTTCCGAGACTTCCTATCGACAGGCACAAGTGGAGTTGGCACGTACGGCCACTCTGGTTCCTGACTTGGAACGTAAAATCTCCCTGAAAGAGAACGATATTGCTTATCTTGCGGGTGAATATCCTAATAAGATAGCCCGTTCCCGTTTGCTTCAGGAGTTTAACTCTCCGGAAACACTTCCTGTAGGGTTGCCGTCTACTTTGTTGGAACGCCGTCCCGACATTCGTCAGGCAGAGCAGAAATTGATTGCTGCCAATGCAAAAGTAGGAGTGGCCTATACGAATATGTTCCCACGTCTTGCCCTGACAGGCGGTTTCGGTAGTGAAAGTACTTCTTTGTCGGAACTTCTAAAATCTCCCTATGCAGTGATGGAAGGAGCTTTATTAACTCCTATCTTTGGTTGGGGAAAGAACCGTGCGGCATTGAAAGCGAAAAAGGCTGCTTATGAGGCTGAAGTACATAGTTATGAGAAATCCGTACTGGAAGCTTTCAAGGAAACACGTAATGCGATTGTCAACTTCAACAAGAACAAGGAAGTGTACGAACTTCGTGCCAATCTGGAACGTTCGGCCAAGAGCTACATGGACTTGGCACAATTGCAGTACATCAATGGAGTCATCAACTATCTGGATGTGTTGGATGCCCAACGTGGATACTTTGATGCCCAAATCGGATTGAGTAATGCCATTCGTGACGAGTTGATTGCGGTGGTTCAACTTTATAAGGCTCTTGGCGGAGGCTGGGAGCAGAATCCCTAGAATTATATTATAAATTAGCTCGCTGAAGAAAACGTAAAGGCTATCTCCTACGTCGGGAGATAGCCTTAATTTTTCTTTCTTCTTTCTTTTGTCTTAAAAACAACAGAAGAAGAATTTTTATAATTCGGAAAAAAATGCG
>OJRS01000498.1_pt1 | contig 22637 bp, 9 predicted proteins | sample 1599261 | NCBI WGS metagenome assembly OJRS01 (sample SAMN03922531, study PRJEB24848) | human gut metagenome | isolation source: stool sample | host: Homo sapiens | place: Germany | collected 2010-05 | reverse complement strand
CAAAGAGGTGATCCTGCTTGCCTACCGCTATACCCCGGCAGAATTTATAGAGGGAACGGCCTTGTCCATCCAGAGCGTACTGGACGGCTACTCGGTTGAGACCAGCGGCACATTGTTCATCGTGCAGAACAATCAGGTCATTGCCTCCAACCGCCCGGAGCTCATCGGGCAGGATGCTGCGGACAGTCTGCCGGTGCGGGAGATCCGCAAAGCCGGGGCTGCCGAAACGCTGACCCATACCCACGATTGGAACGGCTCCGGCTGCTATTTTGGAATGTACTGCCACGGAAGGTCTTTCGATCTCTATGCGTATACGGATGAAAGATCCGTCTTCCGTGAATCGTTTCCGCTGATTTTGATGGCGCTGGCCGGTTACATCCTGCTTGTAATGGTCCTTCGGGTGCTGCGCAGACGCTCCGTGCAGGAGATGGAGCAGCAGAAGAAAGAGCAGGAGAAGAAGTATCAGGCTCAGCTGGAGGAACAGAACCGCAAACTGGAGATCGCACTCCAGCACGAGGGTGCGGCAAACCGTGCCAAGCGGGAGTTCCTGTTCAATATGAGCCACGATATTCGCACCCCGATGAACGCCATCATCGGCTTCACCTCGCTGGCTGCGACCCATATTGATAATAAGGAACAGGTGCTGGACTACCTAAAAAAGATCTCTACCTCCAGCCAGCATCTGCTTTCCCTCATCAATGATGTGCTGGATATGAGCCGCATCGAGAGCGGAAAAGTAAAAATTGAAGAAAAAGCGGTGCATCTGCCGGACCTCGTCCACGATGTGCGCTCCATCATCCAACCCGATGTTTCGGCAAAGCGGCTGTCGCTTTTCATTGATACTATGGACGTAGAGAACGAGGACATCATCACCGACCCGCTGCGGCTGAACCAGATCCTGCTGAACATTTTGTCCAACGCCATCAAGTTCACTCCTACAGGCGGTACGATCAGCATCCGCATTGCCCAGAAGAACGGTGCGCCCAAGGGCCGTGGCTGCTATGAGTTCCGCATCAAGGACAATGGCATTGGTATGAGCGAAGCGTTCCAGAAGCACATCTTTGAGGCGTTCAGCCGGGAGGAAAGCTCCACCGTCAGCGGCATTCAGGGTACCGGCCTGGGTATGTCCATCGCCAAGAACATTGTGGATATGATGGGCGGCACCATTGCGATTGAAAGTGAACCGGGCAAGGGCAGCGAATTCATCGTAGATCTCTGCTTCGCACTCAGCGGACAAAGGGTGGAGCCCAAGCAGCTCCCACAGTTGGAAGGGCTGCGCGCATTGGTAGCAGACGACGATACCGACACCTGCCTGAGCGTCAGCACCATGCTGTCCAAGATCGGGATGCGGCCGGAGTGGACGATCTCCGGCCGGGAAGCGGTGATCCGCACCCGATACGCCATGGAGCAGGGCGACGAATTCAGCGTCTACATCATCGACTGGCTCATCCCCGATATGAACGGCATCGAGGTCGTGCGGCAGATCCGCAAGGTGATCGGGAAAAGCTGCCCTATCATCATTCTGACGGCCTACGATTGGACGGATATTGAAGAGGAAGCCCGCGCTGCCGGAGTGACCGCCTTCTGCGAAAAGCCGCTGTTCCTTTCCGAACTGCTCAGAGTGCTGGCAGAACCGTACGGTGCAGAGCCTGCCTGTAAGCCAGCGCAGCCAGATGCCTCCGAGCTCAAGAGAAAGAAACTTTTGCTGGTGGAGGACAATGCCTTGAACCGTGAGCTCGCACTGGAGATCCTGAAGGAAGCGGGCTTTGCGGTAGACACTGCTGAGGATGGCGAGATCGCTGTCCAGAAGATGAAGCAGGCGGCCCCCGGGCAGTACGATTTGATCTTAATGGACATCCAGATGCCCAAGATGGACGGTTACGAGGCAACGCGGCAGATCCGCGCCCTGCCGGATGCTGCAAAGGCAGGCATTCCCATCTTTGCAATGACGGCAAATGCCTTTGAAGAAGACCGTCAGAATGCATTGAAGGCCGGTATGGACGGCCACATTGCAAAGCCGCTGGATATTCCGCATCTGCTGCAGGTCCTCGCAGATGTACTGAAATCATAACGGCTGCCAGCCGACAAAAGCAAAAGCACCCGCAGCAGGCTTCGCAGAGGCTCTTGACCTCTGGAAGCGAATGCTGCGGGTGCTTTATTTATTATTTTTTGTCTGACAGGCGTTTGGCTCACAAAATTTTGTGCAGCTCCTGCATAAGGTCGCCGATCACGATGGGCTTGGACAAAAAGCCGTTCATGCCGCTTTCCAATGCGTTGCGGCGGTCCTCGTCGAAGGCGTTGGCGGTCATGGCAAGGATGGGGAGCTTTGCCCGGGCAGGGTCATCCAGTGCGCGGATCTTCCGGGTGGCGGTGTAGCCGTCCATCACCGGCATCTGCACATCCATCAGCACCAGATCATAGCTGCCCGGCGCTGCGGTGCTCACCTTTTCCACCGCCACTTCACCGTTTTCCGCCGTATCGACCCGGAAGCCGTACTCGCGCAGGATCTCCTGCGCGATCTCGCGGTTCAGCTCGTTGTCCTCTACCAGCAGGATGTGTCTGTCCTTGAAGTCGGCGTTCTTTTCCGGCAGAATCTCCTGCGACGCATCTGTCAGCTTCTGGCCGAGAGCGCTCATCAGGGTCTCGCGCAGGTCGGACAAGAACATGGGCTTGGAGCAGAAGGCGGTCACACCGGCGGCCTTTGCCTCCACCTCAATGTCAGACCAGTCATAGGCCGTCAGGATGATGATGGGGGTATCGTCGTTCAGACTGCGTATCTGGCGGGTGACCTCGATGCCGTTCATATCCGGCAGCCGCCAGTCGATGATATAGGCGTGGTAGACATCGCTCATCTCGATGGACTGCCGCGCGCGCAGCACCGCTTCCTTGCCGGAAAGGGTCCACTCCGCCCGCATTCCTACCTTGACCAGCATCTTTGTCACGCTGTCGCAGGTGTTGAAATCGTCGTCCACCACCAGAGCCTTCAGACCTTCCAGTTCAGCAATCTTTTCCACCGGGCGGTGCTCTGCCTGCACCCGCAGCGGCACACGAATGATAAACTCGCTGCCCTTGCTCTGCGCTGTCTGCACCTCGATGGTGCCGCCCATCATATCCACGATGTTTTTGGTGATGGCCATGCCAAGGCCGGTGCCTTGGATACGGCTGACCGTGGAGGTGCGCTCCCGCTCAAACGGCTCAAAGATTTTTTTGGCAAATTCCGGGCTCATGCCGATGCCGTTATCCTTGATGCGGAACTCGTACTGCCCGCAGCCGCGCACCTGCCCGGCAAGCTGGCTCACCCGCACCGAGACCGTGCCGCCCGCCGGGGTGAACTTGATGGCGTTGGACAGCAGGTTCAGCAGGATCTGGTTCAGCCGGGTCTTATCGCAGTAGACATCCTCGTCGGTCACATCCATCGCATCCATATAAAGCTCCAGCTGTTTTGCGTAGATCTGCCCGCTGACGATGGTTTTCAGATCGTGCAGCACCTCCGAAAGGTTGACTTCCACCTCTTCCAGATGGATCTTTCCGCTTTCGATGCGGCTCATATCCAGCACATCGTTGATGAGGGAGAGCAGATGGTTGCTGGAAGCAAGGGTCTTGGCCAGATAATCCTTCACCCGCTCCTTGTCGTCGATATTGCTGATCGCCAGTGTGGTAAAGCCGATGATGGCGTTCATGGGGGTGCGGATGTCGTGGGACATATTGGAAAGGAAGGTGCTCTTGGCGCGGTTGGCAGTCTCGGCGGCGGCAACGGCATCCGAAAGCGCCTGATTCACCTGTTTGTCGGCGGTGCGGTCGGACATGACAAGGATGTATTTGGTCCTGCCCTCCACCTCGCTGCCTATGGCGATGTTATGGAACCAGCGGCGCTCTTTGGTTTCCAGATGCTCAAACTCGAGATCCCATTCCCGCTGCTGCCCGCTGAGAAGCCCATCCAGAAAGTTTTTGCCCTGCTCCGGGGCGCCCAGCTTGTCCAGAGCATGGACATCCTGCCGGACTTCTCTCCACGGGATGCCCAGCAGCCGCTCAATGTTCGGGCTGACGTAATCCGTCTGGGAGGTTTTTGCGTCCAGCATCAGGAAAACATCGTCCACGTTCAGCGAGAGCTTCTGGAACAACTCGTCCCGGTACCGGATCTCGGTATCCTTCCGGCGCAGGGTGACATGGCTTCTGCACACAATGAGCAGAATGGCCAGCACCGCAAGACCTGCGGCGATGCCCGCCACAATCTGCGCCGTGCGGAACCACAGTTCGTCCAGATTAGCATTGACGATGCTGACCGGCACAAGCCCCACCATCGTCCAGCTCTGGACCGCTGTGCCCTCGTAGACCAGATAATAGCTGGTGTCGCCCAGTTTGACCCTCAGGTTTCCGCTGCTGCCCTGTGCAAAGGCATTGGACAGATCCAGGATCTGCGCCTCGGAAAGATCGGAATGGTCGCGCAGCATCGCAATGAAATTGTAAATGGTCTCCTTGCGGTTTACAGAACTGTCGATGACCACCCGCCCGTCCGGGTAGATGACATAGTTGCTGGCATTGCCCTCAAAGGCAGAGCTGTCCAGCAATCTAAGCACCGCATCATTATAATAAGAGATGGCAACGGCATCGTAGGCAAAGCCCCGGTAGCTGCCCTGCGTTTCGGGACAGATGAACGCCAGCATCTGGGGCTTGCCGGGCAGCGCCGTGTTCACGACGACATCCTCATCGTGAGCGAGCTTTTCGTCCAGATTGGTCTGCAGGCCAAGATAGCCGGTCTCCCCCGTCACGGTCATGTAGTTGCCGTCATAGGTAAGAAAGTAGAATTCGGCAAACCCGGCCTCCTGCTGTGCCGCCCTGATATACGCCTGTATTTCGGCCTCATCCGAGGCAGTTTCCAGAAAGCCGTTGTACAGATGCAGGTAGCTCACATTTTTGCGCACCAGCTCTTTCAGCATATTATTGGATTTATGCAGCACCTCTTCCAGATGCGAGGTACTTTCCTGATAGATGGTCTGGGACACAAACGAGATGTACCGAACACTGAAACCTGCTATCAGCAAGACCAGAAGAAGGATGGCCGCAACAGGGAGCCACTTTTGCCGGGGATGGCAGTTTCGTTTGGATCCGTGCTTTTCGTCTTCCATCCCGCTCACCTCAATGTCATGTAGTTTTCAGGCTCTGCAAGCGCTGCGCCGCCGCCGGAGAGATGATCGCGCCATCTGTTTTTTACCCATGTATCTCCGTCCAAAGACCTGCCGCTCTCGCTCGCAAGCAGCGCTTCCATCTGATTTTCCGCTGCCAGACAGGTCACGGTAACGGTGTCGTCGTCCCGGAGCGGCTGTCCGTTCCGGGTGATGCCGGTCAGGGTATAGCTGCCGCCTGCCTCTTTGACCTCCACGGCAATGCCGCTGACCACCGGCAGAGAGCCGCGGTTGAAGGGCACAAACCCGCCCTCGCAGCCCTCCACAAAGGCGCGGACGGTCTCCTTCAGCTCTGCGCCGGTCATAGTGCGCTGGCGGGACATCAGACCGTTGGGCATGATCATGGAAGCGGCCATTTTCTTGTTATAATCTGCCTGCAGCACACTGCCGGTAAAGCTGTTTGCGGTGGCAAGCAGCACATCGGTGCCATAAACGCCCCGCAGCGTGTTCGCCATAACGGAGAAGGAGGCGCTGCCGCCGTTTGCGTGGAAGACATTGGAATAGCTCTTCCCGGAGGTCAGCACGATCTCGTCATCGGCAGGCGTTTCTTCGGCAAGAAGCTGGGCATTGAACGCACGATAAGCCTGCTGTGCCGTGTACTCGCCCGCGATCATTTTGGAGACAACGTCCTTGGAGACGGCAAAGAAATCGTTGGAGGCGATGCGGATATACATGTGGTTTTCTTCCACCACATCGCGCACATCCTTCATGCACTCGGTCAGGCGCAGGGGGACGTTCTGGCTGTAGCTCAGCAGGTCCTGTCCATCGGAGATAATGCGGCTCTGCGCCTCCTCAGAGAGCATGACGTTCAGCACCTTCATGGCTTTTTCGCGGCGCGCGGTGTCCTGCTCGAGGTCACGGTTCAGAGCGATCTGGAAATACGGAGTGGTCATGATCCACTTTTCGCCGTTCTGGCTGAAGAAGGGCATAAATATCGTGTCGATGCCCTCATCCCGAAACATCTTGACACCGGCAGAGCTGCCAAAGTACATGGCAACTTCTCCGTTCCGGAACATCCCGATCACATCGTCATAATTCAACGCAAGATCGTCTGCCGTGAGGTGGGTATCCTGAATGAACTGCGCCATCCGCTCAAACGCCCCCGGCCACACGGTGTCGTCCAGACCCACCCGTGCGGTGCTGGCAGGGTCGCTGTAAGCAGTGCGCCACTTACGCCCATCAGTCGTGGTAAGCTCGGCAGCGGAAAGCCCCTGCAGCGTTTCCATGCAGGTGTAGTCGTAGGTATAATCGGCGGTAAAGCCGCGGATGCCCACCTTCTCAAACGCCTGACAGGCCGAAACGAAGCTCTCGTAATCGGTGGGCAGAGGAATATCGTACTGCTCAAAAAGGCCGCGGTTGACCACAAAGCCGTGGGCATCGGCGCAGACCGGCAGCCAGTTCACGCTGCCGTCCTCGTTTTTGAAGCTGTTGAGGTAGGTGTTGTACACAGCGCCCGCCTCGTTGGTCAAGGCAAGGTTCATCAGGCTGTCCTTCAAGGGAGCCGCATCGTGCAGCGAGAAGCGGCAGCTGGTGATAATATCCGGCAGACCGCCGTTCTCCTGCAAAAACTTGTAAAAATCCAGATCGTTGTTTCCCACGATGAATTCAATATTTACATCCGGCAGCTGGGACTGGATATAAGGCGCATAGGTCTCGTACAGGCTTGTACTCCACAGATACACCTGAATGGTCTGAGCATCCTCCTGCTTTTTCACATTTTCGGCGGTTTTTGTTCCGCAGCCGGTCAGCAGGGAGACCGCCATCACCAGTGCTATAAGCACGGAAAACAGGCGGCGCAATGTTCTTTTGTTCATCAAATCGTTCTCCTCACAACTCTTGGGCAGCTGCCGTTCTGCACTCCCGAATACCGCAAAAAGGCATCGATACAGCATGACAGAACTATAGGATAATTTTACCACCGCCATGATGGATTTTCAATAAAAATTCATATATTGATACTGCTTATGTTCTATTATTATCCCTTGACAAAAAGGCAGCTTTGGCCAGTTGGGTTATTTTGCTCCCCGTGGCCCGAGCAGGCCCTGCGGGCCAACATCCACTGCCAGATCTCGCTGGCTCTCAACCGCATCTACACCGAGTGGTACCCCAGCAAGGGCTACAGTTTCAACATCACCAATTCCACCAGCTACGACCAATACTACGTCCATGGCCGGACGGTGTTCGACGTCATGGTGCGGCTGACGGACGACATCTTCAACACCTATATCCGCAAGACCGGCACCGTGAACCCCTACTACGCTGAATATTGCGACGGCAAATCCGTCACCTGCCCCGGCCTCAAGCAGTGGGGGACGGTCACTCTGGCCAATCAGGGCCGCAACGCACTGAGCATCCTCAAATACTACTACGGCAGCAACATCGAGATCATCCGCACCAACAACATCCAGTCCATCCCCCAGAGCTACCCCGGAAGCCCTCTGCGGCAGGGCAGCACCGGAGCGGCGGTGTTCACCCTGCAGCGGCAGCTCAACCGCATCACCAAAGACTACCCCTTCCTCGGCCTGCTGACGGTGGACGGCATCTTCGGCCGCAAGATGACCGAGACGGTCAAAAAGTTCCAGAGGCAGTTCAACCTCACCGCCGACGGCGTGGTGGGCCGCATCACCTGGTATAAGATCAGCTATATCTACGTCTCGGTGAAGGACCTCGCCGAGCTGACCAGTGAAGGCGAGACATTCAGCGGCACCCTCCCGGACGGCCCATGGAACTTCGGCAGCAGCGTCCTTAAACAGGGCTCCACCGGCAGCGAGGTAGAGCAGGTGCAGTTCTGGCTGAGTACGCTGGCTCAGTATGAGAGCCGCATCCCCTCTGTCACGGTGGATGGCGTCTACGGCAGCGGCACAGCGGCGGCTGTCCGGGCGTTCCAGCGGCTCTACGGCCTGACGGTGGACGGCATCGTGGGCCTCACCACATGGACCGAGCTGTACGACCAGTTCCGCAGCATCCAGTCCGACAACGGCACCCCCAACGCCTACCCCGGCACCGCCCTGCGCCAGGGCAGCAGCGGCCAGAACGTCCGGCTGGTACAGTTCTGGCTGAAGATCGCGCGGACGGTCTATTCCAGTCTCAACAACATCACCGTGGACGGCATCTTCGGCTCGTCTACCGCAGCGGCCGTGCGGCGGTTCCAGACCTACTTCGGCCTCACCAGCGACGGCGTCGTGGGCCGGACGACATGGAACAAGCTCTACGAAGTCTACAACGACATCGCCAACCGCCTGCTTTCGCCCAGCCTGCGGCCCGGCGAGTACCCGGGCGTGCTGCGCAATGGCTCCACCGGCACCGCCGTCCGAGAGCTGCAATTCTACCTCTACCTCATGAGCGCCTACCAGAGCAGCATCCCCTCTGTCTCCATTGATGGCCGTTTCGGCGCGGCCACCGAGGCCGCCGTGCGGGCCTACCAGCGGTTCGCCGGGCTGACGGTGGACGGCATCGTAGGACGGAAGACATGGGATTCGCTCTACGGCAAAGCGTCGGCCCTCCGCTCGTCCGGGCCGGTGGTCACCCTCAAGCGTCTCCCCTACCCCGGCACGCCGCTCACCGTCGGCACCGACAGCAGCGCCGTGCTCTACTACACCCTGCTTTTGCAGCGCATCGCCTACTACTACGACAGTGTAGCGTCCCCCGCGCTTTCCAGACAGTACACACAGGAGACCGCGGACGCCACCGCCAGCGCGCAGGAGCTTCTGGGCCTGCCCGCCACCGGCGTGGCAGACGCCGAAACGTGGACAGCAGTGGAAGCCCTCAGCTTACAGCTGGCGGCCTTCACCCCCAACCCCGACCGGCATCCCGAGCAGGGGCCGGACTACCCGGACCGGGCCATGAAGGAGGGCAGCGCAGGGCCTGACGTCAGCCTCATCGAGGGCTGGCTCAATGACCGCTCCCAGCTCTACTGCGAGGAGGACTACGTCGCCGACAACGCTACCTTCGGCCCGGAGGACACCGCCGCTGTAAAAGACACGCAGCGCCGGGCCAGCCTTGAGCCAAACGGCGTCGTGGACCGGCCCACCTGGGCCGCACTCCGCGCCCAGAGCCATACTGCCTGCGACAGCTGCACCGAGGAGGGATGAGAGATGGCACGCTTACTGGTCTATGACGCCTATGAGAACAAAGTCTACACCTATTCGAACCTGCGCGAGAACGACCCCATGCCCTACAGCACCGGCAGGACTCTGACCGTGCGGGAGTTCCGGGGCAAATCGAACAGCCCGGTGCTCTGGACGACCATCGCGGCAATGGAAGCGTGGAACCTCACCCGCCGCAAATACGGCAGGGGCATCCCGGTGGGATACGCCTTCCGCCGCATCTGGGAGGGAGGCCACGGCACCCGCAGCCAGCACTACGCCGGCGTGGCCTTCGACGTGGGGCAGAGCCTCAGCCAGGCCCAGCGCACCGCCATCTACAGCGCCGCCCGCTCCACCGGGGCGTGGGGCTATGTCGAGCCGCTGAGCCAGACCCCCACATGGGTCCACTTCGACCGCCGCTACGGCACGCCTGCCTGCAGAGGCACCACGGCAGGCTACCCCACCCTCCGCCGGGGCAGCCGGGGCTGCTACGTCATGATCCTCCAAGACGCCCTCTCGACGCTGGGCTACCAGACCGGGAACCGCATCGACGGCATCTTCGGCAGCCGGACGGAAGAAGCCCTCAAGGGCTACCAGCGGCGCACCAGTCTGCGCGTCGACGGCGTCTGCGGCTGCAACAGCTGGAAGAAGATCTCCACCGCCGTGCTGGGTGTTGGACGGACGAAGACGACGATCGATTGATTTTATAGTAGTGTAAAATAAAAAGGCTGCTGCAAAGTATGACCTCTCTGTCACGGCTTCGCCGTGCCGGAGAGGCTGCTTGCAGCGGCCTCTTATTTTTTATAATTCAGTCGTCCAGCACAACATCCTCGCTGAGCACCTGTCCGATGGGCTTTGCAATGCACAGATCGGCCTCGGCGTCCGCATTGGTGGGCTGCATATTGATGACCACGAGGTGGTCGCCCCGGAAGTACCGGATGAGTCCCGCCGCCGGGTAGACCACAAGGCTGGTACCGCCGATGATGAGGGTATCAGCGCGGCGGATAGCCGAGACTGCGCCGGACAATACCTGCTCATCCAGCCCCTCTTCGTAGAGGACGACGTCCGGCTTGATGATACCGCCGCATTTGGGGCAGCGCGGCACACCGGTGCTATTGGCGATAAAGTCCACATCGTAGAACGCGCCGCACTTGACGCAGTAGTTGCGCAGGGTGCTGCCGTGGAGCTCGTACACCGTCTTGGAGCCTGCCGCCTGATGGAGGCCGTCGATGTTCTGGGTGATGACGGCTTTCAGCTTGCCCTCCCGCTCGAGCTTCGCCAGACGCAGATGCGCCGCGTTGGGCTTTGCTCCCTTGACGATGAGCTTATCGCGGTAGAAGCGGTAGAACTCCTCGGGGCGCTCTTCCCAGAAGGTGTGGCTCAAGATCGTCTCGGGCGGGTAATCGTATTTCTGATGGTAGAGGCCGTCCACACTGCGGAAGTCCGGGATGCCGCTCTCGGTGGACACGCCGGCACCACCGAAAAAGACGATGTTCTGGCTCTGCGAAATGATTTTTTCCAACTTTTCAACCATATTCAACACCTCTTTTGTATCTATCGACGGAAATCAGTGCAAAATTTTATGTATTCTGCATTTTGTTTTTCACATTTCAACGGTCATTTTCCGCAAACATCTGCCCCAGATGGGCGAAAATATCCTGCGGGAGCATCCCGTACTCGCCTTTTTGGCGGGCGGCACGGTCAGCGGCGGCACCGTGGAGCCAGACCGCACAGGCGGCGGCTTCGCAGGCGGACAGACCGCAGGCCAGCAGGGCCGACATCATACCGGCCAGCACATCGCCGCTCCCACCCCGGGCAAGACCGGGATTGCCGGTGGGGTTGACGCAGACGCGGCCATCCGGGGCGGCGACCACGGTCCGCGCCCCTTTCAGCACCACCACCGCATTCCACTGAGCGGCATACCGCCGGGCGACGCCCTCCCGGTCGGCCTGAACGGCCTCCACCGAAAGCCCCGTCAGCCGGGACATCTCCCCCGGGTGGGGCGTCAAAATCAGCTCTTTGGCCGGGCGCGGAAGTTCCTCACCCGCGTTCATGAGGCTGGCGGCGGCGTTGAGGCCATCGGCGTCCAGCACCGCACTGCCCGAAAAGCCGGTGAGCAGCTTCTTCACCAGCGTCCGCGTCTCGGCGGCGCGGGCCGTGCTCTGGGCAAGATAGCCCAGCCCCGGCCCGATGAGCAGGACGGTGGCCTTCTGCCGGAGGATGCGGGGGATGCTCTGGGGGGAGATGCCCCCTTCTGCCCCCGGCTCACAGGGGCAGAGACAGCATTCCGGCAGGCGCGCCGACACCGCCGCCAACACCGGCTCGACGCTTGCCAGTGTGACGATGCCTGCGCCGGTGCGCAGAGCGCCCTCGACGGTCAGCGACGCCGCACCGCGGTAGCAGGCGCTTCCCGCCACAGCCAACACCGCGCCGAAGCTGCCCTTGTTGCTCTCCCTCGGGCGTTTTGGGATGTGTGACCAGACAGATTCAGCCGTAATTTCGGGTGTCATGCTCACGCCTCCCCCTGAATGCAGCGCCTTATCTCTTTTTCCACGTCCTGCACCTCTTCGTGGAACATCCGGGCCGAGACGCGGAGGGCGCCGTGGCCCAGAATGATGACCTGTTCCATGCCGTCGGAGGTCGCCACCCGGACCCGGCGGTTTTTGCCGATCTCGTGGGTGACGCGCTCGATGAACATATCCGCCGTCTCGGCCTCTTTGGTGTAGACGACGTGGATGTTGTGGTACTGCTCGATGCTGCCGGGACTGCCCGGCACACGGTAGGCATCGAACACGAGGATGAGGACGCACTTTTTGAAGCCCTGATAGTTGCAGAGAATGTCCATCAGCCGGTGGCGGGCGGCGTCGAGGCTCTCCTTGGAGAGGGCGTTCAGCTCGTCCCACGCAAAGATGATGTTGTAGCCATCCACCAACAGGTATTCGGGGGCGATCTCCCACTGCTCGGCGGCGAAATCGGGCCGTTCCCGCTTCTGCACCGGGCGGAACGCCGCCAGCGGGTCCCGTTTGATGGGGCCGTAGGTGCGCTCAAAAATTTTCAGCAGTTCGGCATCCTCTTCCAGCGTAGCGCGGTAAGCCGCCATCCGGCGGGGACGGGCAGCGGTCTCTTCTGCTGTCGGGGCGGTGCGGCCCCAGCCGCTGTCCACGTGCATATGGCTGCGCACCTGCTCCCACGGCACCACAAAGCCCGCACCGTGGGAGCAGAACACCGAGTCCGCCGGGTTGTCCAGATCATGCTCCGGCTCATAGTCCGCCGCCGCGATGACCTCCGCTGCGTTGTGGCAGGGGCGGTATCCGTCCAGCGTCAGGCTCAGGTGTCCCCTGCCCCGGGTGTAGCTGACCACCTCCATGGGGTAGCTGCGCATGGCAGCCACCGGTGCAAAACCGGTGAGGACGGCGGTCTGGCCGTCCGGTGCCGTCTCGGGCGGGTCAAAGCTGCCCTCCATCCGCTGGACGTCGCTCATGGCGCGGCCAATGTTCTCCGCAGGCACTTCCAGCCGGAAGGAATACCACGGCTCGAGGAGCTGGGTCTTTTTGATTTGGTTTGCCATCATGAGGCCCTGCCGCACGGCGCGGTAGGTGGCCTGCCGGAAGTCGCCGCCCTCGGTATGCTTGAGATGGGCGCGGCCCGCGATGAGGGTGATCTTCATATCCGTCAGCGGCGCGCCGATGAGGACGCCGAGGTGCTGCTTTTCTTCCAGATGGGTCAGCACGAGGCGCTGCCAGTTTTTGTCCAGCTCTTCCTCCCGGCAGTTGGCGGCAAACTGCATCCCGCTGCCCCGGGGCAGCGGCTCGAGCTTCAGATGCACCTCGGCATAGTGGCGCAGAGGCTCATAATGGCCCACGCCCTCGATGGCCTCGGTGATGGTTTCCTTATATAATATGCCGCCGGAGTCGAACTCCACGTCCAGCCCGTACCGCTCGGCCAGCAGGCTCTTGAGCACCTCGAGCTGTATCTCGCCCATGAGCTGGACGTGGATCTCGCCCAGCGTCTCGTTCCAGACGACGTGGAGCTGAGGCTCTTCCTCTTCCAGACGGTGGAGCTTGCCCAATGCGGCATGAACATCCGCGCCCTCGGGCAGACACACCCGGTAACTCAACACCGGTTCCAGCACCGGGAGGTCACTGTCCCGCTCGGCCCCGAGGCCGGTGCCGGGCTTCGCCCGGGTCAGTCCGGTGACGGCGCAGACCTGCCCCGGGCCGATAGCCTCTGCCAGCGTATATTTTGCGCCGGAGTAAAGCCGCAGCTGGTTGGCCTTTTCGGCCCAGGGCTCGCCGTCCGCTTCGCCGGTGAGCTGGGCTTTGACTTTCAGCTCACCGCCGGTGACGCGCAGCCAGGTCAGCCGCTCGCCCCGCTCATCCTGCGAGACTTTGAACACCCGCGCACCGAAAGCTTCCAGCGCCGGGGCGGCGCGGGTGTATTCGTCGAGGCCGGCCAGCAGCTCGTCCACACCCTGTAAGCCGCCGGCATTCTCCCTCTGCAGAGCCACGCCAAACCAGCAGGGAAAGACGTGCCGCCGGGCGATGGCCGGGATGATGTCCTCCGCCGTCAGGCTGCCCGCGTCCAGCATCTTTTCCATCAGGCGCTCGTCGCAGAGGGCCAGCGCCTCGTCCCGTTCGGCCTGCTCTGCGCCGAAATCCACGAATCCGTCGCCCAGACGGTGGGAAAGCTGGCTCAGCAGCGCCTCTTTGCCCGGGCCGGGCAGGTCCATTTTATTGATGAACACGAAGGTCGGGATATGATACCGCCGCAGCAGACGCCAGAGCGTCTCGGTATGGCTCTGGACGCCGTCGGTGCCGCTGATGACCAGCACTGCGTAGTCGAGCACCTGCAACGTGCGCTCCGTCTCGGTGGAAAAGTCCACATGGCCGGGGGTGTCCAGCAGGGTGATATTCGTACTTCCCGTTTTCAGCAGGGCCTGCTTGGAAAAGATGGTGATGCCACGCGCCTTTTCCAGCGTGTCGGTGTCGAGAAAGGCATCTTTGTTATCTACCCGGCCCAGCTTGCGGATGCTGCCCGCGCGGTAGAGCATTGCCTCGGAGAGGGTGGTCTTGCCGGAGTCTACATGGGCAAGGATGCCCACCACCAGCTGTTTTTCGCTTTTTTCTGCCATATCCGCTGCCCTCACACTGCGCCTGCGATGAGTCCGATGATGAGCAGCGCTCCGCCCAGGAGCAGATTCGAGAGCATACTGCAATAGGTGCGCTCTTCCGGTTCCAGCTCCTCGAAGGAGACGATGCGCTCATCAGCAAAATCCACGATGGACTTGGTGGAGTGGAACTTCTTCTTTTTGCCCATATCCTTGAACTCTTCGCCCAGATGATGGATGGTCACACCGTCCAGACGCAGGTAGTTCACCCACGCCCACGCCAGCAGCACGACGCCCAGCAGCAGGGCCGGGGCCTGCCACATGGTAAACGTGCCGTCGCTGACGTAGCGGTCCCACAGCAGCATCAGCACAGCCACCACCGACACCCGGGTGACGGATTTATACAGAATGGGGCGGAACATATATTTTTGATACATCGAAACCAGCTTTTTCATCCAAGGACGCTCCTTTTATGGAAGTAACATTCTTTTTTATTGTAGCATGATTTTGTGAAAAAAGATAGCCGCTTTGCGTTTTCCAACTTTCGTTGTATCCATTCGTCATCTTGTAAAGGTATGACTTCTTTCCATCCTTTACCGTTTTTTTGCCGTCATTTTTCAGAAAAAAGCATCCGTTACCATTTTGTTTCTATTTCAGCGCTGTATGTCATTGACTTCTTTTGCCCACAATGTTAGAATACGAAAGGTGCGGTCCCGGGCGCTTTGTGCGTTTTTGGCACCCGGAGCGCGCCGTTTTTTGCATTTAGGATAGGAAAAAAGGAAAACAATATCTCGGAGGAGCGTATCTCAATGAACATCGATTTTGAGTCCCGCAACATCACCCGCCGCAGCTTCCTGAAGGGCGCAGGCGTCGTGGGTGCCGCCGGCCTGCTGTCCGCCTGCGGCGGCAGCAAGTCCAACAACTCCGGCAGCACGGCTGCTTCCGGCGCACAGGCCCCCAACTCTACCGGTGCCACCCCCCTCAAGGAGTACATCTCCTGGGAGTCTGCCAACCGCGAGATCGAGAGCTGGAACCTGCTGTACAGCCAGACCCTCACCGACGCCAACGTCGTCACCAACCTGTGGGACGGCCTGATGAGCTTCGACTGCTACGGCAAGCTGGTACCCGCCATCGCCACCAGCTGGGAGGCCAACGAGGACTCCACCGTCTGGACCTTCCACCTGCGTGACGATGTGGACTGGGTGGACTGCAACGGCGAGGTGAAGGAGCACATCACCGCCACCGATTTTCTGGTCGGTCTGGAGTGGGTGCTGAACGCCTCCAAGAACGAGGCCAACAACACCTCCATGCCCACCCTGTACATCGTGGGCGCTGAGGAGTACTACGAGAAGACCAAGGATATGGGCGCTGCCGCCGCCGACCTGCGCTATCAGGATATGCTGGACGCAGGCGTGGGCATCGAGGCTCCCGACGACTACACTCTGGTGTTCACCTGCAAGCACTCCTGCCCCTACTTTGATACCGTGGCCTCCTACACCAGCTTCTACCCTGCCTCTCATGTGCTGATCGACGAGCTGGGCATCGAGACCTTCCGTGGCTGCGACAACACCAATATGTGGTACTGCGGTCCCTATATCGTCGAGGAGTATATCCAGGGCAACACCAAGAGCTATATCCCCAACCCCCACTACTACAATGCTGCCAACGTCAGCCGCTTCGAGCGTCTGACCGTGACCATGATCTCCGATCAGGCCATCGCATTCCAGCTCTACCAGAACCGCGAGCTGGACGAGATTGACCTGAACGAGAGCACCATCACCACCATCACCTCCGACCCCAACAACGAGTACAACAGCCAGCTCTGTGAGAAGCGCGCCCGCCCCTCTGCCTACGCCATGCACTTCAACTACCAGAAGAACAACGCCGACGGCACCCCCGATGTGAACTGGAACAAGGCCATCGCCAACACCGCTTTCCGTCAGTGCTTCTACCGCGGCCTGGACCTGAAGGCATGGTTCTCCCGCTACAACAAGATCAACCCCCTGAAGTGCGAGAACGACTACTACACCATGAAGGGTCTGTGCTACAACACGCAGGGCGCTGAGTACACCACTCTGGTGGCCAAGGAGATGGGCTTCGACGCTGAGAAGTACGACGGCGAGACCATGATCCGTCTGCGTGCCAACGGCGGCGACATCTCCGCCCTGAAGAAGCAGGCCATGGAGGAGCTGAGCGCCATCGGCGTCACCTTCCCCGTCAAGGCTACCTACTTCATCATCGCCAGCAGCACCTCCGCACTGGACAACGCCACCATCCTCAAGCAGTGCTTCTCCGACAGCTTCGGCGATGACTTCATCAAGCTGGACATCCAGACCTACGTTTCCAGCCTGACCCAGGAGGTCCGCACTCCTCAGCTCCAGAGCTTTGTCATCAACGGCTGGAGCGCCGACTTCGGCGACCCCGTCAACTTCCTCGGTCAGGAGACCCTCCACGACGACAATGCTTTCTACTCACACTACTACTCCAACATCGCCCGGGTGGCTGAGGCTCCTGCCGACTACCAGAAGGACCTGATGGATGCTTTCGAGCAGTACACCGATCTGGTCAACGCCGCCAACGCCATCGTTAACGACACCGACGCCCGCTACGAGGCCTTCGCCAAGGCTGAGGCCTATCTGCTGGAGAACGTGCTGGTCAGCCCCACCTACTACGACATTGCATGGTCCCTGACCCACGCCAACGAGTACAGCAAGATCAACGCCATGTACGGCGGCTGCAACTACAAGGCTGTCAACTGGGAGACTTCCGAGGAAGCCTACACTACCGTCCAGTACGAGCAGTTTGCCAAGGCTTTCGACGCTGCTATTCAGGGCTAAGCAGACACAAAAGTCATTCTATTTCAGTCAGCACATGAAATCTTTTCATTTTTATGTGTTTGCTGAATCAATAAGATTCAATCCGTACCAGAGTGGTTTTTCTTGACTTCCCGCCTGTGGGATGATAGAATATTTGCAATCGATACGGGTTCTGCAATGGCGCAGAAACAGATCAATAAAATCTGTCTCTGCGCCCTTTTTGTACCCTTTTTTAGGTAAAGTAGTATGGACAGGATAGGGATTTTGGAAACGCAGAGCCGTACCAGTCATTACAGGAGGGAAAGAATATGTACCACGATTTTGAGTCTCACACCATCACCCGCCGCAGCTTCCTCAAGGGTGCCGGCGCTGTTGGCGCAGCCGGTCTGCTGGCTGCCTGCGGCGGCTCTTCTTCCAGCACCGCAGCCAGTGCTTCGTCGGCTTCTTCCGGTGCAGCTGCTTCCGGCAAGGGCCTGAGCGAGCTGTTTACTTACGAGACTTCTGGCCGTGAGATCGAGAGCTGGAATATGCTTTACAGCCAGCAGGCCATCGACTTCAACGTGACGACCAACATCATCGACGGTCTTATCAGCTTCGACAACTACGGCAAGCCTGTGCCGGCTCTGGCTAAGAGCTGGGAGCACAACGAGGACTCCACTGTCTGGACCTTCCACCTCCGTGACGACGTGGACTGGGTGGACATGAACGGCGAGGTGCAGGACCACCTGACCAGCAAAGACTTCCTCGTGGGCTTCGAGTGGGTGCTGAACGCAAAGAAGAATCAGGCCGCCAACACCTCCATGCCCTCCACCACCGTCGTGGGCGCAGCCGATTACTACGACAAGACCTATGCGATGGACGACGCAGCCGCCGAGGCCCTGACCTACGACGATATGCTGGCCGCAGGCGTCGGCATCGACGTACCGGACGACTACACCGTCGTCTTTACCTGCCTGAACCCCTGCCCCTACTTCGACACCGTGGCTTCCTACGTCTGCTGCTATCCGGCACCCCCGGCTCTGGTGGAAAAGCTGGGCGTCGAGGGCTTCCGCGGCGTGGACTACACCCAGCAGTGGTGCTGCGGCCCCTACCTCATCGAGGAATTTGTGGCCGACAACTCCAAGCGGTTCATCCCGAACCCTCATTATTATGCAGCTGACGAGTGCAGCCGCTTCGAGCGCGTGTCCCTGAGCATGATCACCGACCTGACCGTAGGCTACCAGCTGTATCAGAACCGTGAGCTGGATGAGCTGGAGCTGAGCGAGAGCACCCTGACCACCATCACTTCCGACACTTCCAACGCCTACAACGACCAGCTCTGTGAGAAGCGCCCCACCAAGTACGCCTACGACTTCCATTTCAACTTCTACTGCCTCAACACCGACGGCACCCCCAACGAGAACTGGAACAAGGCCGTGGCTAACCGGGCATTCCGCCGCTGCTTCCAGGAGGGTCTGAACCTCATTCCCTACTACGCACGCTTCAACAAGATCAACCCCCTCAAGTGTGAGAACAACTACTACACCATGAAGGGCGTCTGCTACAACTCCAAAGGCACCGATTATGTTGACCTTGTGGCCAAGGAGCTGGGCATCGACGGCGAGAAGTATGACGGCAAGACCATGGTCCATCTGCGCAAGTCCACCGCCGACTCCATCGCCGCTCTCAAGAAGCAGGCCATGGATGAGCTGACTGCCATCGGTGTCACCTTCCCGGTCAAGGCGCCCTTCTTCTTCGTGGCCGGCAACACCGTGGCTCAGGACAACGCCACTGTTCTGAAGCAGTGCTTCACCGACAGCTTCGGCGACGACTTCATCCAGCTGGACCTCGGCACCTATGTTTCCAGCCTTGCAAAGGAAGTCCGCATCCCCAAGCTGCACGGCTTCGTCATCAACGGCTGGGGCGCAGACTTCGGCGACCCCGTCAACTTTGTGGGGCAGGAGATCCTGCACGACTCCAACGCCTACTACGCCGTCAACTACTCCAACATCCAGCTGGTGGCGGAGGAGCCCGCCGATTACCAGAAGGAGCTGGTAGACGAGTTCGAACAGTTCACCGACCTGGTCAACGCAGCCAACGCCATCGTGGACGACACCGACGCCCGCTATGAGGCTTTCGCAAAGGCCGAGGCCTACATGATCAACAACTCGCTGGCCGTCCCCTGCTACTACGATGTCCGCTGGTGCCTGACCCACGTCAACGAGTACACCAAGATCAACGCCATGTTCGGCCCCTGCAACTTCAAGTACGTCAACTGGGAGACCAGCGAGGACGCCTACACCACCGCTCAGTACGAGGAGTTTGCCAAGGCTTTCGACGCCGCAAAATCTTAACTTTTTCTTAACTCTTTTCCGCCGGGAGTTCCTGCTTCCGGCCCGTATCCCACACTCGGGAGCTGTTCTTAATCCAAGAACAGCTCCCGTTGTTTTGTTTTTGGGCCTGTTTATCTTATTTTCGTCACTCTTCATCACAGTAAAGTAAATTTATTTCATCTCTATGCAGGGTACGGCTTTCTTTTAGAAGAAAAAGCGATTTCCATTCCATTGACAACCATTTATTTCGATGGTACAATATATGTCGTGTTAAGGATTTTACGGGAGGAGCACAGACACAGACAGAGGGGTCTGTTTCTGCGCTCTTTTGTATTCTCTGGTAATACAGAGGGGCAGATAATCTCGTAGGAGTGGGAAATCGGCAGGGCAAGGTACCCTGCGCCATAGAGCCGAGACACGAAAAAATAATTGGGAGGAAAACACAATGAACGCAAATTTTGAGTCTCATTCCATCAGCCGCCGCAGCTTCCTCAAGGCTTCCGGCGTCGTGGGCGCTGCAAGCATCCTGGCCGCTTGCGGTGGTTCTTCCAGCAGCACTGCTGCCAGCACCTCCGGTGCTGCCTCCGGCGCAGCTGCACCCGCAGCCGACGCCATCACCGATTACGTCTCCTTCGAGACTGCCAACCGTGAGCTGGAGACCTGGAACTTCCTGTACAGCCAGTCCGCTTCCGACCTGAACGTCATCACCAACTGCTGGGACGGTCTGCTGAGCTTCGACTGCTACGGCAAGGCAGCCCCCGCCATCGCATCCAGCTGGGAGCACAACGAGGACTCCACCGTCTGGACCTTCCACCTGCGCGACGATGTCGATTGGTGCGACGTCAACGGCGAGGTCAAGTCTCACCTGACCTCCAAGGACTTCCTCGTGGGCTTCGAGTGGGTCCTGAACGCGCTCAAGAACGAGGCCTTCAACACCTCCATGCCCTCTGAGACCGTCGTGGGCGCTGCTGAGTACTACGACCTGACCAAGGACAAGGGCGACGCTGCTGCTGACATGACCTACGAGGATATGCTGGCTGCCGGTGTCGGCGTCGAGGCACCGGACGACTACACTCTGGTCTTCACCTGCAAGAACCCCTGCCCCTACTTCGATACCGTCGCTGCCTACAACAGCTTCTACCCCGCCTCTGAGGACCTCATCAAGGAGCTGGGCATCGATGGCTTCCGTGCCTGCGATTACTCCACCATGTGGTACAATGGTCCGTACCTCATCGAGGAGTACATCCAGCAGAACACCAAGAGCTTCATCCCCAACCCCAACTACTACGCTGCAAACGACTGCACCCGTTTCGAGCATCACACCATCACCATGATCCCCGACCTGTCCATGGGTCTGCAGCTGTACGAGAACGGCGAGGTCGATAACATCGACCTGACCGAGTCCAACCTGACCACCATCACCTCCGACCCCAACAACGAGCACAACAAGTTCCTGTGCGAGAAGCGCCCCACCAAGTTCAGCTACCAGATGCACCTGAACTTCCAGCGCAAGGATGAGAACGGCAATCTGGACGAGAACTGGAACAAGGCTGTTTCCAACCGCGCGTTCCGTCAGTGCTTCTACAAGGGCCTCAACTTCGCCAACTACTACGCCCGCACCAACAAGATCAACCCCCTGAAGTGCGAGAACGACTACTACACCATGCCCGGTGTCTGCTACAACACCAAGGGTGAGGAGTACACCACTCTGGTCGCCAAGGAGATGGGCTTCGACAGTCAGTCTTACGACGGCAAGACCATGATCCGCCTCCGCGACAACGGCGGCGACATCGCTGACCTGAAGAAGCAGGCCATGGAAGAGCTGAGCGCTATCGGCGTCACCTTCCCCGTCCACTGCTACCACTACATCAAGAGCGGCGACACCACTGCTCTGGATACCGCCACCGTTCTGAAGCAGTGCTTCTCCGAGAGCCTGGGCGATGACTTCGTCGTTCTGGACATCGGCACCTACGTCTCTTCTCTTTATAAGGAAGTCCGTAACGTCCAGCTGCACTCCATCCTGCAGAACGGCTGGGGCGCTGACTTCGGCGACCCCGTCAACTTCCTGGGTCAGGAAGTTCTGAGCGACGACAACGCTTACTACGCTCAGACCACCTCCTGGATCGCAGCCGTTGAGAAGGACCCGAAGGACTACCAGAAGGAGCTGCTGGCAGATTATCAGGAGTTCACCGATCTGGTCACTGAGGCAAAGGCCATCGTCACCGATACCGATGCACGCTATGCCGCATTCGCAAAGGCTGAGGCTTCCATGCTGAACAACGCACTGTGCATCCCCTGCCTGTACGAGGTGCTCTGGTGCCTGACCCACGTCAACGAGTACACCAAGATCAACGCCATGTACGGTCCCTGCAACTACAAGGCCGTCAACTGGGAGACCCGTCAGGGCGACGGCTACACCACCGAGGAGTACGAGGCTTTCTCCGCTGCTTTCAATGCAGCAACCAAAGCCTGATGATTATTTTATAAAGGTTTGGTTATCATGTTAAAATACACCGTCAAGCGGCTGGCTCAGTCGCTCGTCACGATCTTATTGATCGCAACCATCGTCTTTTTGCTGATGCGCTGCCTGCCTACGGACTACTACTTCACGGAAGAACAGCTCATGAAGTTTACCGAAGAGCAGAAATACGCCGCGCTGGAAGCCGCCGGTCTGACCGACCCCATCGGCACCCAGCTGCTGCACTTCTACAACGACCTGCTCCATCTGGACTTCGGCACTTCCCGCCGCATCCAGAATGGCGCTTCCGTCGTGAAGGTGATCGGCAAGAAATTCGGCGTCTCCATGCGCCTCGGCCTGATCTCCGCCGGCATCTCTCTGCTGGTGGGCATCATGCTGGGCATCCTGCAGACCGCCTTCAAGGACAAGGTCTTTGACTGGATCGGCACTGCCTACACCGTTTTCGTCAACGCTGTGCCTTCTCTGGTCTCCTATTCGCTGGTGCTGGTCTTCGGCTCCAAATACCTGGGTTTCCCCACGCTGTACTCCACCCGTAATGTCGGCCCGTCCAGCGTGCTGCCCATCGTCTGCCTGTCGCTGGCGTCTATCGCAGGCTACGCTCTGTGGACCCGCCGCTACATGGTGGACGAGCTGACCCGCGATTATATCAAGCTGG
>OJRS01000473.1_pt1 | contig 23659 bp, 19 predicted proteins | sample 1599261 | NCBI WGS metagenome assembly OJRS01 (sample SAMN03922531, study PRJEB24848) | human gut metagenome | isolation source: stool sample | host: Homo sapiens | place: Germany | collected 2010-05 | reverse complement strand
CCAGCCCCAGCAGGGCCGGGTTGACGAGACTGCCCGCGTAGATGATGCAGTCGGCATCGGCCAGCAGGGCCACGCCCCGCCGGGTGATGAGGTCGGGCGCGCCCGGCCCGGCTCCTACAAAATGGACCATATCTTACCCCTCCTTCACCAAAATCGTTGCGAAATAGCCCGCCGACCGGGCCGGGTCGTAATCGGTCAGGTCGGGCCAGACCTCCTCGTTCGGCAGGCCGCAGTTACAGACCATCGCGCTCCGGCTCAGAAGCCCGGCGTCGGCCAGCGCGGCCAGCGTCTCGGGCAGCTGACGGCCCGATTTCATCAGCACTTTCGCGCCCGGTGCGGCCAGCACCTCAGCGGCGCAGCGCCCCGGGGCGATGGTCAGCGGTTGCTCCATGCCGCCCGTCAGGGACTGGCCCAGCCGGGCCGCAGCGGCGCAGAAGCTCGTCACACCGGGGAGCATCACGGTCTTGCAGCCCTCGGCCTCCAGGATCTCCTGTAAATAACCGAACGTGGCGTAGACGGACAGGTCGCCGAGGTTGAGCATGGCGACATCCTGCCCGGCGTCGAGATATTCTTTCACGGCCCGGGCCGCCTCGATGTGGGCGGCTTTCTGCACCGCCGGGTCAAGGCTCATGGCGAAGCGCAGCGGCAGGATGGTCTTGCCGCTCAGATCCACCGCACCTTTTGCGATGTCCAGCGCCAGCATCCCGCCCTTCGGGGTCTGGGGCGCGGCGATGACCGGGCAGTTTTCGAGGCGGCGGACAGCCTGCAGGGTCATGAGCTCCGGGTCGCCCGGGCCGACGCTGACGCCGTAAAAAGTGCCTATCCGTTTTTCCATTCGTCCAGCAGCTCCTTTGCAGTTCTGGTCTGGCCCAGCGGGCCATATTGGTTCGAGAAGAGCACCGCACCCACCCGGAACGCCCCGGCGGCGCGGCGGTCGAGGTGGAGCTGGATGGCGTCCAGCAGACTGGACAGCACCGGCTCTCTCATCTCTGCTCCGTCTAAGATCTCCATGCAGGCGTCGGTGGTGGCCGCGTTCATCAGGGCCGCGCAGACGTCCCGGGACGCGCCGCAGAGGGCGGCGTGGGCGCAGAGCAGCTCGGTGCGGCAGTCGGCCGTGCGGGAGTGGGTGTTCATGACGCCGCCCGCCAGCTTGACCAGCTTGCCGATGTGGCCCACCAGCACCACCTCTTCGAAGTGAGATGCCGCCGCCATATCCATCGTATCCCCGATGAAGTTCGAGGTCTTGACCACCGGGATATTCTTTAGGGCGGGCATCTTCTCGTGGAGATAGTCGAGGCCGTAGTTGCCCGGGGCGAGGATGAGCCGCCGGGGGCTGACCGCCCGAAGCGCCGCCTGCCCCATTTCCAGCTGGATGGTGTCGAGGATGGCCTGCTGGCTCATGGGCTCCACGATGCCGCTGGTGCCGAGGACGCTGAGTCCCCCTTCCACGCCCATGTGGGGGTTGAAGGTGCGCTTCGCCGTCTCAGCCCCGCCTTCGATGGAGATGGTGACGTCAAAGCCGCCCGCGTACCCGGCAGATTCGGCCTCTTTTTCCAGCGCTTCCTTTATCATGGCCCGGGGGACGTGGTTGATGGCAGCTTCGCCCACGGGCTGGTCGAGACCGGGCTTTGTCACCCGGCCCACGCCCTCACCGCCGTGGATGCGCACCTCGCCGGACAGCTCGGGCCGGAGGGCGACACTGGCGATGACCGGCAGACCGGTGGTCACGTCCACATCGTCGCCGCCGTCCTTCCGGATAGCGCACTCGGCCCCCTCGCCGGACAGGCGGCAGAAGATAGGCTCTACCTCCACCACGATGCCCTTCGGGGTGCGGAGGGCCACCGTCTCGGAGGTGCGGCCGGTGAGCAGCAGCCGTGCTGCGCCCGCCGCGCCCAGCGCCGCACAGGTGCCGGTGGTATAGCCGCAGCGCAGGAGTTTCTGGCCGCTGCGGACGTAGTGCTCAAAGAGCGGGCGCTTTTCCTCCGGCGCTTTTTCTTCGCCGTAGAGGAATGCGTACTGCTCATCGGTCAGAGCATAAATTTTGCAGATGTTTTCCCGGGCAAAGGCCTCTTCCGGCGTCATGACATCCGAGACGCCCGCCGCCGAGACGCAGACGACCTTGTCGGAAACTTTCTGCGCCAGCTCCAGCTCGTGGAGGCTCAGGATGACGGCCATCTTCTTGTCCCGGGCGAGGCTTTTCAGGATGGCCAGCAATTCGGCCTTGCCCTTGATGTCGAGGAAAGACGTAGGTTCGTCCAATAATATCAGCTCCGGCTGCTGGCAGATGGCCCGAGCCAGCAGGACGCGCTGGCGCTGGCCGTCGCTGATGCGGTTGAAGTCCCGGCCCGCCAGCGCCTCGGCCCCCACGAGGGCCAGCGCGGCATGGACCTGGCGCTTATCTTCCGCCGAGAGGACACCCAGCCGCCCCGTGTAGGGGTAGCGCCCGGCGGACGCCATCTCGAAGCAGGTGGTCAGCTCGGTGCGGCGGGTGTGAGGCACCATCAGGGCCATTTTGCGGGCGCGCTCCGGGCCGGAGTAGTCCGCGAGATCTTTGCCGTCCAGCAGCACAGCGCCCCCCTGGGGGGCCAGCTGCGCTGCCAGCGTCTTGAGCAGGGTGGATTTGCCCGCGCCGTTGGGGCCGATGAGGGTGAGAATGCTCCCCTTCTCGACGCCGAGGCCGATGTGCTCCATCAGGGGCGTTTTGCCGTAGCCGATGGCAAGGTCCTCGGCGCGGCAGTAGAATTTCGGATCGCTCATTCCCGGCCCTCCTGTGTCTGGCGGCGCACCAGCAGCCAGATGACCACCGGCGCACCGAAAACCGCCGTCACCGAGCTGATGGACAGCTCAGTGGGCGCGAACAGGCTGCGGGCGATGAGGTCGCAGAGCAGACAGAACGCTGCCCCGCCCAGACAGCAGCCCGGCAGGACATAAAGGGGCTTTGCGCTGCCCAGCAGGTTCTTGACCAGATGCGGCACCGCGATGCCCACAAAGGAGATGGGGCCTGCAAAGGCCGTCACGCAGGCGGAAAGCAGGCTGGACAGCAGCACGAGGGCCGTCGAGAAAGCCCGCACCGGCACGCCGACGCTCCTGGCGTAGCTCTCGCCCATCTGGTAGGCTGCCATGGGCTTCGAGAGCAGGAACGCCGCCGCCAGCGCGGGCAGCACCACGCAGGCCGCTGCACCCACGTTGGCCCAGGTCATGCCGGAAAAGCTGCCCATCGACCAGTTGTGGAGATTGACGATGTTGGAGTCCTGCGCGAAAGTCACCACGATGTCGGTGACAGCCGAGCAGATATAACCGATCATGATGCCGCAGATGACGAGGATGCTCATCCGCGGCACCCGCCGGGCCACCACCAGCACAAAGGCCATCGCCGCCATCGAGCCTGCAAAGGCGGCGATGATGAGGGTGGCCGAGCCGGTGAGCAGCCCCTGCTGTAAGAACACCACCATCGTCAGGGCCACCGCCAGCTTTGCGCCGCTGGACACGCCCATGACGAAGGGGCCGGCGATGGGGTTGGCGAAGAAGGTCTGCAGGAGGTAGCCCGCCGCCGAGAGGGCCGCGCCCAGCAGCACGACCATGACCGCCCGGGGCAGACGGAGCTGGAGCACGATGCCCACGGCCAGCGCATCTTCGCCCCGGCCCAGCAGAGCCGCCGCCACCGCGCCGGGCGTCAGGGACACACTGCCCCAGAACAAATTGAGTGCAAACAGCACCGCGACCCCCGCTGTGAGGGCGAGGTACGCGAGGCTGAGGCGGCGGGTGGTGGTCATGACAAAGCTCCTTTTATACGATGCGCTGTAAGAAACGGAGGGACGCCGGGTCGGGCGAGCCCTCGGTGAAGACGAGGTTCATATCCGAGATGAGGTCGGCCAGCTCCATGCTCTGCTGGAAGAGGCTCTGGGCCGTACACCAGCAGTCGCCGGACTGGACGGCCTTGAAATCTGCCAGCATCGGGCATTTTTCGATGAGCTGGTCACGGGTCTCCATCACGCCCTCGATGGTACTGTTGTAGATGAGGACGTCGGCGTCCCTGGCCCGGGCATAGAAGGTCTCCAGCGGCAGTTTGATGGTGGACTGGGCCGACGTCTCCCCCTCGAGGTCGTCGAAGATGTAGACGCCGCCGGCCATCCCCACCATCTGGGCCACATAGTCGCTGGTGCGGCGGACGGTGATGAGGTTATTGGTGGTGATGGAGAAGAAGGCCGCGGTCTTGCCCGTGTTCTCCTGCTCGAGGATGGGGGCCACCTGCTCCACCTTCTGGCGGAAGACCTCTTCCGCCATCTCAGTCTTATTCAGCAGGATGCCGTAGAGCTTGAGCCACTCCATCCGGGCCAGCGGGCCGCTCTCGTAACTCGAGCGCTCGATGAGCACTGGCACGCCGAACTTTTCCAGCTGCTCCTTGACCTCGGGGTCGTGGAGCACCATGGTGTTTTCAATGGCGAGGGTGCAGCCGGCGGCAAGGATGCGCTCATAGTCCGGGGCGCTGTACTTGCCCGCGTAGGCGATGCGGCCCTCCTGCATGGCCTGTTTGGCCTCTTCCACATACCAGCCCTCGGCCTTCGTGCCGGAGAGGGCGATGCTGTCCAGGGCGTCCAGATGGACGAAGAGGTCCATCACCGAGGTGGAGACGAGATAAATATGATCCAGCGGCTGGCGCAGCAGAACGACGTCCTCGGGCAGGTCGTCCACCTCGGCGGCCCCCTCGGGGACGACGAGGAACCGCCCGGCGTCCGGGATGTCGATCATCACATAGCCGCCCTCATAGCAGTCGGCGGAAAACTGGGTGGCATAGTCCAGCGGGTAGCTGTGGTCGAACACGAGGGATGCTGTATTGGCCGGGGCAGTCCTGTTCTGCCCGCAGCCCGCAAGGGTGAGGGCGGCGGCAGGCAGGGCTTTCAGAAAATTGCGGCGTTTCATCGTTACTTTGCCTCGATCAGGGATGCAGAGGCGAAGGTCAGCGTATACTCGATCTCATGCGGGGTGCTCATGGCGACGGTATCGCCCACCACATCCAGCGGGGTGTCGAGAGCAGTGACGGGGATTTCGAAGGTAGAGTTGCCCTCGGTGTTGGTGGGCAGATACTTCTCGCCGTCCACCAGCATATAGTCGTAGTTGGGGCTGGACCAGACGATGGTGGCGGTCATCCTGCCGTCGGCCACGGTCAGGGCAGCGGGGCTGTCCACGGTGGCACGGCCGGAGCCGCCCTCAAGGGTCACGTCGCAGGTGTAGGTTCCGTCGGCAGGTGCTTCCGCCGCAGCAGGCTGGGCGTTGGCAACACGGACGGTATGGTCGTACCACTTGCCCTTGGTGCCGAGGATGGCCAGCTGGAAGTCCTCGTCCAGAGCCTCCACCGGGATGTCAAAGCCGTAGACCTCATCCGAAGTGCCGTCGCTGTAGGTGACGGTGTCGGTGGTGGGCTGGAGCCAGTCCCCCTCGTGGGCCTCGGCGTCAGCGGCCATGCCGACGTAGAGGTTGACGATCTTCTTGGAGGCGAGGCTGACGTGGAAGGTCATCTGACCGTCCTTCACGGTCAGGGTTCCCTTGCCGTCATTGGCCTCGTTGGCATGGAACATGGAGCTGTCGGTGTCAAAGTCGGCGGTGTAGACGCCGTCGGGCAGAGCGGCCTCTGCCGCCGGTTCGGAAGCTGCCTCGCTCACGGCAGAGGAAGCCGCAGCCTCGGAGGAAGCGGCAGAGCTGGCCGGGGCGCCGGATGCGCCGCAGCCGGTGAGAGAACCAGCCAGCACAGCACCGGCCAGCAGAAGAGCGAATTTATGGTTCAGTTTCATGATGATATACCTCGAAGTATCTATTTTACAGAAAAGATTATAACACGCAATGGCCCGAATTCAAAGCAGGCCGAAAAAGAAATTGCCCGAAAAGGCACTCCTTTCCGGGCAATCATAAACTTATGCTCAGCCGTTCAGGGAATCGACAGCGGCCTTGGTGTGTGCGACGTAGAGCTGCTGGATGTCAGCGACCTCGCCCAGACCTGCGATCTGGCAATCGACAGAATCGAATTCGCCGGAGGCTTCGAACTGGCTCTTCCAGGAATCCTCGTCGTCGCCCGCCATATCATTGTTGGCGTGGTCGCCTGCAACGACCATCAGGGGACGCAGGACGACCTTGGTGTAACCGGCGGCCTTGACAGCCTCGATGACGTTCTCGCAGGCAGTCTCCTCCGGCTCACCCTCGACGGTGCCGATGAAGACATTCTTGTAGCCCAGAGCGTTCATCTGAGACTGCATCTGGGTGTAGCTCACCTTTGCGGTGTGAGAGGTGCCGTGGCCCATGAAGACGAAGGCGGTGCCGTCCTCAGCAGCGGCGTCCAGACTGTCGAAACCGGCGGTCTTGACGGCCTCGGCGGTGATGGCCTTGGCGACAGCTTCCTTGTCGGCGTTGATGACGGTGGCATCGCTGCCCACCTCGCCCAGCAGAGGCTCGGCGATGGCGACGGACTCGAACTTATCGCGGTAGCTGTCCACCATCTCCATCATCTCGTCGTACTCAGCGCCATGCATCAGGTGGGTGGGCTGGACGACCAGATTCTTCACGCCGTTAGCAACAGCGCGCTCCAGAGCCTGCTCCATGTTGTCGATCTTCTCGCCGTCACGGGCCTGAACATGGTTGATGATGATCTGTGCGGTGAAGGCGCGGCGGACAGACCAGTCGGGGTAAGCGGCCTGGATGGCGTCCTCGATGCCCTTGATGTCCGCTGCGCGGCTGTTGTTGAAGGAGGTGCCGAAGCTGACGACCAGGATCTCGTTGTCGCCGATGTTGTCCTGGTTGCGGGCGTCGTCCTTAGAGGCGTCGCCGGTGTCGCGGCCAAAGTAATCGGGGTCAGCCTCTTCACCCTCGACCAGCTCCTTCTGAGCGTCGGTCAGAGCGTCCCATGCTGCCTTTGCGGCCTCGCACTGGGCGTCGGTGTTCTCGTTGCGCTCCTGCACATAGATGGCGTCGATGAGATCTGCCACGTTCTTTGCTGCCATTTCATCGGCCTCCTCGCTGCTCATTTCGCTGGCGGCGGCAGAGCTTGCGGCGGTGCTGCCGGCGGCGGTGGAAGAAGATGCACCGCAGCCGGTGAGGACACCGGCACACAGGGCCAGTGCGGCGGCAGCGGCGGTGACGCGCTGCCAGTTCTTGTTGGTTGCTTTACGCATTGTTTGAGTCCTTTCTGTTGTGTGGAATGTACGTTTCCGATAGAAAGGGTACGAAACGGGGGCCAGCTCAAACGAAAAAAGAGCCTTTTCACCGCGCGGAAGGCACAGCAAAAAGACCCTTTGAACTTTTGGGCTTTTTGGTACGACCAATTCCTCGTGATCCGGAGCCGGACGCTCCTGTACCAACAGCGGGCAGGTTTCCTGACTGAAAGCTCATCGCCCGCTGCCGCCTTCCCAGAGGCAAAGCCTCCAGTGACCGGCGCTGAGCGCCAAGGCAGCGGACTCCCTTATCACAGTGACGAGATCGCGCGGGACTCGCACCCGCTTCCCTTTTACCCTCCCGGCCGGGGACGAAGCCCCGGCGGCAGGCACCTGCTGTTTTCTATTCAGACGAGGTGAAGTATATCACACTCCGCCCTAAAATGCAATATCTCAGCCCTCCTGCGGCACGACCCAGACCATGCCCAGCGCTTCGAGCTTTGCGATGCGCTCCGCCGTCAGCTTTTTCTCGGCACAGGCGTAGTTTTCGCGCATCCGGCGGACCCAGTCGCCGAGGCAGAAGCCGTCTTCGGTCTTATAGTTCACCGGCACCAGCAGATTGCCGTGGGCGGCGCAGTACTCTTCGGCACGGCGGAACGCCCCGGCCCACTTGGCCTCCCGGGCGTCCCACTGCATCCCGATGGCATCCAGCAGGGCGATATGCTCCGGCGTCACCTGGAACGAGCCGGGCCGGGCCTTGCGGGCAGCCCGGAGGTTCGAGATCCAGACGCCCAGACGGAAGCCGTTCTCGTCCACGTATCCGGCAGGCACGAGGAGGCTGCCCTTCTTCTCGGCGTAGAGCCTGGCGCTCTGGTAGTTGTCCAGCCAGTTCTGCTCCCGCACGCTGTACGCGGGCGGCACCGGGGCGCTGAGGCGTCGGCCTTTTTCGCCCTTGAACAGCTCTTTCAGGGCCGCGCGGCGCTCGGCGGAGAGCTTTTTGCCCTCCCGCAGCATCTGCTTCTGACGGGACAGCCAGCTGCCCAGCCAGATGCCGTCCTCCGTCCGGTACTGGGCCGGAACGGCCAGACTGCCGTGCTCCTTTTTGTATTCCACGGCCAGCTCGTAGCGGTGCTGCCACGAGTCGGTCTTTTCCCAGTTCATGCCCAGCTCGTCCAGCAGAGCTTTCCGCTCCGGCGTCACCCGGGCGCTGCTGCGCTCGGGGTTCTGCCATGCGTACCGCTGGCGGGACACCCACTTGCCCAGCAGGATGCCGTCTTCGTCGGTGTACTCGGTGGGGACGTCGAGGTTCCCGTGGGCGGCGTGGTACTTCACGGCGGCCTCGTAGGCGGTCTGCCACTTGCGGTCGTTCCGGTTCGTCCAGTCCACTCCCAGCGCTTCCAGCTTTTCGATCTGGGCGTCGGTCAGCACACCTTCTTTATAAGCGGCACGCTGACTGCCCAGCCAGACGCCCAGCGCCATGCCGTCCGGCGTGACATACTTGACGGGAATTTCCAGCGTGTGATTTTCCAGATAATACTGGACGGCGGCGGCATAGCTCTTCTCCCAGAGGATGCTGCCGGTGTCCCACACCATGCCCAGTGCCTCGAGGCGTTCGACGCGGTCTGACGGCAGATTCCCGCTCAGATAGCGCTGGCGGTTGTAGACGATCCACTCGCCCAGTGCAAAGCCGTCCTTATCCTTATAATGGACCGGCACCAGCAGGTCGCTGTGGCTGCCGCGGTACCGCCGGGCCGAAGCACAGCCGTTCTCCCACGCCAGCTCGAGCCGCTTTTTCCAGTTCATGCCGATTTTGTCCAGCCGGGCGGCCTGCTCGGCGGTGAGGCGGCCCTTTTTCTTTCCGGCCCGGACAAGGCGCTGGTTTTCCAGCCAGCGGCCCACGGCCACGCCCCCGAAGCGGTAGGAGCGAGGCACGTCCAGCGTCTTTCCCTCTGCCGTCATCTGCTTTGCGGCGGCATAATAGCGCTCCCAGTCGGAGTCCAGCGCGCGGCGGAGCTGCCGGTAAGCCCGGCGGCAGGCAGAGAGAGGCTCTTCCAGCGGGAAGGCTTCTGCCCCCGCCGCGCTGCACTCCTTCCGCAGCTGCTGCACACAGGTCAGCGCCCCAAAGGCCGCGCTCAGCTCTGCCACCGGCACACTGCCGCAGGCTGCAAGGGCGCGGGCCAGCATCTGCCGGTATGCGGCCGGTCCAGCGCTGCGGCGCACCAGCACCACGCCCGAGATCCCGGCCAGAGGTGACTGCACCGCCGGGCCGTTGGCACAGACCAGCAGCCGGAGGGTGGCCGCTTCATCGGCCGCAAAGCCTTCTGCATCCTTATAAATATGTGTTCCTGCACCAAACAGCTTCTCGGCCTGCTCTGCGGTCTGCGCCGCCGCTGCATCATCCTCGCAGAGGACGAGGCAGCGCCCGGCAGCATCCGGGAGCCACTGCGCCAGCAGCTGTTCCACCGGCGGAAGCTTCTCTACGGCGAGGCTCAGAGCCCGATATTTCTCGGCGTTGGGGTCAGGGCAGCCCGGCAGATGGAGGTTTTTCACCTCAGCACGGAGGCGGGCCATCGCATCTTCCAGCGGCCAGAGCAGGGCCGTATAGGAGGCCGGCATGGGCAGCAGGCCCTCGGCCATCGCCCCGCCCAGCGCCAGCGGCTCCACGATGGCGTCGGCCAGCATCTCCTCGGCGGCGCGGCAGCTATCACCCGGGGCGTCCGGCTCCCCCAGAGCCAGCAGCTTTGCCCCCGGACAGAGGCGGAACAGAGGCTGGACAGAGTCGGTCCAGTCCTTTGCGCTCATCTCTCTCCAGCCGTCCAGTACCAGCAGGCCGGGCCGGAACTCAGCCAGCGCCACCCAGCCCAGCGCATTCTGCACGGCCAGCTGCTCGCAGCTCATCAGCCGCACCCGGCCGCCCAGCGTCCGGTCCAGCCGCTTTGTCAGGGCGCGGCGCAGCTCCAGACGGGCAGCGCAGGACACCACCCAGAGCACGCGCATCTCGGGGTGGGCGTCCAGCAGCTCCCACACGATGCAGCCTTTGCCCGTACCCGCCGGGCGCACCAGCGCAGCACAGTTTTTCTGCTGCAGTCCAGCCTCCGCTGCACGGCAGGCTGTTTTATTTGAATCATCTACCAAAATCGACATATCTTATCCTTTCTGCCCCTTCCGAGAGTTCAGAAATTCGCTTTTTCTGCAAAAAAGAAACGCGCCTGCGCAAAGCTGGCTTTCCTGCCTGCGCTGCGCCTGCGTTTTTCCTGCAAAAATGTTACTTTCATGCTCTATTTTTATCATAAAAGTTTATTTCTTGTCAAGATGATTTGCACAGATTTTTCCAAATAATTTTACATTCCCTTTTTCCGGAAATTCCGGGACCGTTCCCTGCTGCCCGTTGACGGCGGGGACAGTTGGTGGTAGACTTTTTTCATCGGCTCCCCTTTTGGCGGGAGACTCTCCTATTTATGATATGTGAGGTAATCGATATGAACATCATCAGCACCGAAAAAGCTCCCGGCGCCATCGGCCCCTACTCTCAGGGCTACACCGTGGGCGGTCTCGTCTTCACCTCCGGCCAGATCCCGGTAGACCCCGCCACCGGCGCAGTCGCCGAGGGCATCGCCGCACAGGCTGACCAGAGCTGCCGCAATGTGGGCGCTATCCTCGAAGCTGCCGGCGTGGGCTTTGACAAGGTGGTCAAGACCACCTGCTTCCTGGCCGACATCGCCGACTTTGCCGCTTTCAACGAGGTGTACGCCAGGTATTTCACCTCCAAGCCCGCCCGCAGCTGCGTGGCCGTGAAAGACCTGCCCAAGGGCGTGCTCTGCGAGATCGAAGCCATCGCTGAGGCCTAAGCCGTCTTTTCAGCACAAAGAGGGGCCGTCTGCACTCTATTCCAAGTGCGGACGGCCCCTTTTGTCTGTCTTCGATTCCAGTTTTTCATGCTGGCCAACTTTCCCAGCCGGAGAAATTGACTTCGTTTTTCGCTTTTGTTACAATAGAATCAAACTGTTGTAAAAGATTTCCGGTCAAATTTGAAAGAGAGGTCCCTGCCCATGTCCAATTCCCGTGTTGAAAGCCACAGCCGCGCCGAATTGCGCAACAAGATCATCAGCGCAGCCACCCTGCTCGAGATCCTGTTGTCCGGCCTCGTCCTCATCGGCCTGCTGCTGTCGATGGTGCCGCTGCTGCAGTGGATGCCCGGCCTGCTGTTCGACGGCAATGACGTCGAGGTGAGCATCTTCTTACAGCGGGCGCTGGACATCGTCATCGGCATCGAGTTCATCAAGATGCTGGCCAAGCACAGCCCCGGTTCCAGCCTCGAAGTGCTGCTCTACGCCATCGCCCGCCACATGGTGGTGGGTCACGAGTCCGCCATGGAGAACCTGCTGAGCGTGAGTGCCATCGCCCTCATCTTCATCGTGCGGAAGTTCTTCTTCGTGCCGGCCTTCGGCGCTCATCTGCCCGACGGCCACCCCGCACCCGACCTTTCCCCCAGCCAGAGCGGCATCCCGTCAGAGGAATTCGCCTCCCGGCTGCGCAAGCACCTGCATCATGACGACACCGACACGGAGCTTGAAGTCGCCATCGAAGACCCCAAGTACGAGGACAACACCGATACGCTGCTGGAAGCAGACCCGAAATGAGCCTGACAACGTAAAATGCCCCGCAGGACGCTCGTCGAGAGCTGCCTGCGGGGCATCTTTTTATGCTTAGTTGCTCTTGTGCTTCTGGCCGAAACGGTACTCCTTGCCGTCCCGGATGCGCTGGATGTTGGAACGGTGCATCCAGATGACCATGCCGCCCATGATGGCAGCGCCGACGGTGCAGACCACTACGTCCCGGGTCGGCAGGCCGCGCATGAGGCTGTACACCAGCGTCAGCACCGGGTAGGCCGCGGCCATGGTGATGCTGCCCAGCGACACCATGCCGGTGGGGACCAGGCAGACGAGGAAGACGAGTGCCAGCACCGGCAGCAGCACCGGCTGGACTGCCAGAATGGCACCGGCAGCCACCAGCACACCCTTGCCGCCCTTGAAGCCGAAGTAGATGGGCTTGGAGTGGCCCACCACGGCGAGGATAGCGGCGAGGTAGACGCCCAGATAGGGCGAGACGGCAGCGTCGGCGGGCAGATGGCCGAACAGCCACCGGCCAAGGCAGACGGCCACGACGCCCTTGAGCACATCGCCCACCGCCGTGAGGGCAGCGGCCTTCTTGCCGAAGGTGCGCAGCATGTTGGTCATACCGGCAGCTCCCGAGCCGTGGGTGCGGACGTCGTCATGGTACAGATACTTGCTGACGAGGATGCCGGTGTCCACGCTGCCCAGCAGATAGGCTTCGGCAGCGACCGCCAGCACAATGAGAAATGCGGTCATCGAACCAGTCTCCCTTCCTTATACGTCCTTCGCGCCCACCTCGCCGGAGCCGCGCTCACGCACGACAAGGCGGATGGGGGTGTGCTCCAGACCAAAGTTCTCGCGGATCTGGTTGATGATATACCGCTGATAGCTGAAGTGGAACAGGTGCTTTGCGTTGACGAAGGCCACGAACGTCGGCGGACGGGTGGAAGCCTGAGTCAGGTAGAAGATCTTCAGGCGGCGGCCCTTGTCGCTGGGCGGCTGCATCCGAGCGGTGGCACGGGCCAGCATCTCATTCAGCACACCGGTGGGCACACGGGCACCGTTCTGGCTGTCCACGTCGCGGATGAGCTGCATCAGCTTGTTGACGTTGTAGCCGGTCTGGGCCGAGATGAAGATGATGGGAGCGTAGCCCATGAAGCTGAAGCACTCGGCATAGCCCCGGCGCTGCAGTTCCATGGTGTTGGTCTCCTTGCCCTCCACGGCGTCCCACTTGTTGACGACGATGATGCAGGCCTTGCCCTGGTCGTGGGCGTAGCCGGCCACCTTGCTGTCCTGCTCGGTGAAGCCGACGGTGGCGTCCACGAGGATGAGTGCCACACGGCTGCGCTCGACAGCGGCCAGTGCGCGGACGACCATGTAGCGCTCGAGGCCGTCGGTGATGTTGCTGCGCTTGCGCAGACCGGCGGTATCGGTGAAGATGAACTTGCCGTAAGCGTTGTCCACGGGGGTATCGATGGCGTCGCGGGTGGTGCCGGCCTCGTTGGCCACGATCATGCGGTTCTCACCGAGGATGCGGTTGGTCAGGCTGGACTTGCCCACATTGGGGCGGCCGATGATGGCGACGGGGATGCGGTCTTCCTCCACGACAGTCTCGCTGAAATCGAGGTGGGCGCAGACGGCGTCCAGCAGGTCGCCGGTGCCGTGGCCGTGGACGGACGAGATGGGCATGACCTCGTCGAAGCCGAGGTTATAGAACTCGTAGAGCTCCATGGGGGTCTCGCCCACGTTGTCGCATTTGTTGACGGCGAGGATGATGGGCTTGTGGCTGCGGCGCAGCATATGGGCCACGTCCTCGTCGGCGGCGGTCAGGCCGTTGCGCACGTCCACCACCATGATGATGCAGTCGGCGGTGTCGATGGCGATCTGGGCCTGCTCGCGCATGTGGGCCAGAATGCCCTCGGTGGCCTTGGGCTCGATGCCGCCGGTATCCACCAGCAGGAACTCGTGGCCGCTCCACTCGCAGTTGGCGAAGATGCGGTCGCGGGTGATGCCCGGGGTATCCTCCACGATGGCCAGACGCTGGCCGCAGAGCTTATTGAACAGGGTGGACTTGCCCACGTTGGGGCGGCCCACCACAGCAACGATCGGTTTGCTCATAGGGGGTTCCTCCTTTCACAAAAGGGGTAAAATTACGGTCTTCTCCGGCGGGCGATATGCAGGCCGCTGCGCAGCAGGGCCTTGGCCTCGTCGCCGCCGCCGGTGGGCAGGACTTCCACCTTTACGCCGAGCCGCTGGCCCAGCTGCTCGATGGTCATATCATCGAGGAAGGTGTCCTTCTCCTCCCGCAGCATCACGGCAGGCACGCCCAGGGTGCCGCTGGACAGCCGGCCCTCGCACTGGGCGATGATGTCAGTCGCCGTGACGAGGCCCGCCACGCCGACGTTGCCGCCGAAGAAGTTGTTTTTGATGGGATGCACGTTTACTTCTATCATGGGGTACTGGCGGTGGAGCTCGTCCATCATCTCGGTGATGAGGGGCGCGGCCATGGTGCCGGTGACGACATCCATCTTTTTGGTGCCATAGATGCGGTGGGGCTTCTCCAGCTCGGCCAGAAATTCCTCCCGGAAGAGGCTCATCATGCCCACGCCGTTTTCCAGCTGGTCGTAGTCCTCATAGAACTCCGGCTCCGGGATGGGGCGGCCGGCCTTGAGGTACCACTCATCGCTGGGATAGATGATGCGCTTGCCGTGGCGGCGCTTGCACTCGTCGCCGAACTCTTCCATGATGTCGATGACGGCGGCGCTGGTCTCGGCGTCGTAGGGCGTCTGCTTGAAGAGGTTCTGGCGGTAGTCCGTCACGCCGCAGGGGACTGCCGCCACGCTCTGCACCATCGGGGTCAGCTCCAGCAGGTCGGTGAGGGTGCGGCGGAGCTCGTCGCCGTCGTTGATGCCCCGGCAGAGCACCAGCTGGCAGTTGACGGCGATGCCGCCCTCCACCAGGCGGGGCAGGTACTTCAGCACCTCGCCGCCCCGTTTATTCGCCAGCATCCGCACGCGGAGCTGGGGATTGGTGGTGTGGACCGAGATGTTGATGGGCGAGATATGCATCTTGATGATGCGGTCGATCTCGTGGTCCTGCATGTTGGTCATGGTGATATAGTTGCCGAACAAAAAGGACAGGCGCTCGTCGTCGTCCTTGAAGTAGAGGCTCTCACGCATCCCCGGGGGCAGCTGGTCGATGAAGCAGAACATGCAGTGGTTGGAACAGGAGTGCTTCTGGTCGCCCAGATAGGTGGAGAAGTCGCAGCCGAAGGGGCCGCGCTCTTCCCGCCGGACGTCCCACTCCCGGATGCCGTCCGCCACTCTCGCTTTGAGGTGGAAGCTCTTGCTGTCGGTATAAAAATCATAGTCCAGCGTGTCGTTCAGCTCGTTGCCGTCCACGCTCAGCAGCTCGTCGCCGCCGGCGAGGCCGAGGGCTTCCGCCTCGCTGCCCGCGTCCACGCGGTCGATCCTGATGGCCATGCTTTCACCTCACAATTTCGTTTTCAAGACAAAGCAAGAAGGGGAAGGCATTGCGCCCTCCCCTTCTGTACATAACACCAATGTGCCACCAATTCTGCGCAAATTAGCCCTTCTTGATGACTTCCTCGCCCTTGTAGTAACCGCAGTTGCCACATGCCTGGTGGGGGAGCTTCAGAGAGCCGCAGTTGCTGCACTTGACCAGTGCGGGGGCCTCCAGCTTCCAAACATTGCTGCGACGCTTGTCGCGGCGGGCCTTGGAAAGATGTCTCTTAGGTACTGCCATATTTTTGCACCTCCTTGATGGGTTTCTCAGTTCAGCAGTGATTTGAGTATCGCTAGCCTTGCGTCTGCGGGTTCGGCCTCAGCTTCTGCCGGAGGGCAGGTACATTCGGCCATCTTCTTCCCGCACCGGGGACACAAGCCCGGGCAGTCAGCGCTGCAAAGCAGCACCGTCGGTATCTGGAACATGAATTCCTGACAGAGCCATTCGTCCACATCCAGATGTCCTTTTTCGTTGAGGGGCAGGTCGAAATCCGGGTCATCCAGATCGCGCTCCCTGACCGTCCACTCTGCTTGCACCGTCTCTTCCCGTTCGACGGGGTCGAGGCAGCGGGCGCACTCTCCGTGCACCAATGCGTTTGCCCGCAGCGTCATCCGGATCTCCTCGCCATCTGGCACCGCCTCAAAGCGGGCCGTCACAGGCTGCTCGATCCTTGCACCGGCAAAATCCTTTGCAGACAAATCACACTGAAACTCTGCGGCGTAAGGTTTCGTGCCGGATACGATAAACTTTCTCAGGTCAAATTGCATAGTACACCTCATAAAAGGCTGCTTTGTTAGTATAGCGCCAACACAGCCCTTTGTCAACACCAAAACAGGCAGAAAACCGAAAAAATTTCAAATTCTCCGGTTTCCTGCCTGTCTGGGATGCTTCAAATCAGAAATTTCAGAGTTATGTTACAGGTACTTCTTCACATCGTGGGGCAGAGCAGCCTCATCAGCGCTGACAGTGACGGTGACCTTGATGGAGTCGCCGGCGGCAGCAGCGATCTCGTCCAGAACGACGCCCAGACGGTTGATGTCGTGATCCAGCACCTTCAGGATGCCGTCGATGTACAGGTCAGTGATGTCATAATTGCTTGCCAGCAGGCCGGCCACGAAGCCGTACAGCATCTCGCCGCCGGCGATCTTGTACTCGTCCAGGTCGATGAGACGGGCGGCGTTGGGGACCTCATAGGTCAGCTTCATGCCCTTCTCGACGACAACGACGTTGCCCTTGGAGGTCTTGACCGAATCATTGATCATGTCGATCATAGCCTTGGTCTTACCGGAGCCTTTGGTGCCAACAATCAGTTTAATCATAGTTCTGTCCTCCTGTATTTTCCACGCCTCACGGCGGGAGATCGTTTTTTGTTCCGCTTGCTCTTACTTCAGCTTCGCTTCCAGCTCGGCGGTCAGGTTCTCATAACCCGGCTTGCCCAGCAGAGCGAACATGTTCTTCTTATAGCTCTCGACGCCCGGCTGGTTGAAGGGGTTGACGCTCAGCAGGTAGCCGCTGCAGGCGCAGGCACGCCAGAAGAAGTAGATGAGATAGCCCACATTATAAGCGGACAGGTCGTCCACCTCGATGACCACCTCCGGCACGCCGCCGTCGGTGTGGGCGAGGATGGTGCCTTCCATGGCCTTGCGGTTGACCACGCTCATGTTCTGGTCCGCCAGGAAGTTCAGGCCGTCGAAGTTGCCCTCCAGCTTGTCGATGAAGAGGTCCTGTGCGGGCTTCTTGACATCCACGATGGTCTCGAACATGGTGCGGGAGCCTTCCTGGATGAACTGACCCATGGAGTGCAGGTCGGTGGAGAAGATGCAGCTTGCAGGGAACAGGCCCTTGTTGTCCTTGCCCTCGCTCTCACCGAACAGCTGCTTGTACCACTCGTTCATGAGGGTGAAGTTCGGCTCATAGCACTCGAGGATCTCGATGCTCTTGCCCTTGCGGTACAGGATGTTGCGGATGGCCGCATACTTGTAAGCGTCGTTGTCGGGGCTGAGCACGGAGAAGCGCTCCATCGCGTCGGCTGCGCCCTTCATGACATCGTCGATGCTGATGCCGGCAGCAGCGATGGGCAGCAGGCCCACAGCGGAAAGGACGGAGTAGCGGCCGCCGACATCGTCGGGGACGACGAAGGTGGGCCAGCCCTGGGCGTCAGCCAGCTGCTTGAGGGTGCCCTTGGCGCGGTCGGTGGTGGCGTAGATGCGCTTGTTGGCCTCTTCCACGCCCATCTCGTCTTCCAGCAGCCTGCGCAGCACACGGAAGGCCAGAGAGGTCTCGGTGGTGGTGCCGGACTTGGAGATGACGTTGATGGAGAAGCGCTTGCCCTTGCACAGCGCGATGATGTCATTCAGATAGGTGGGGCTGATGCTGTTGCCGCAGAAGTAGATCTTCAGGCCGTTGTCCAGCTCGTTGTGGTACATACCCTTGACGGCCTCGATGACGGCGCGTGCGCCCAGATAGCTGCCGCCGATGCCGGCGACCACCAGAACGTCGGAATCTTCACGGATCTTGGCAGCAGCTGCCTTGATGCGCTCGAACTCTTCCTTATCATAATCACGGGGCAGATACATCCAGCCCAAGAAGTCGCTGCCGGGGCCGTTCTTGGCTTCCAGCGTCTTGTGCGCGGCCTCTACCTGGGGGTAGATGGCCTTGTATTCCTCTTCGTTAATGAAACTGGAGAGGTGCTTTGTATTCAGAGCGAGACTCATTCTATCAAAACCTCCAAAACATTTTACGGGCTCTTTGCCCGGCGAGGGTTTTTCTTGGTATAAGTGTACCGTTCCCGCCGGGCAAAGTCAAGGCCAAAATCCTCGCTTTTCATACAATTTTAATAGTGTTGTTTTGTATGCTCTTACATCTTTTATACAAACGTCCAAGCCATTCTTTGCCCTCGCTGACCGTTTTTGACCGGTAGTGCGCAGTTTTCGGTCATGCCGCGCCGGTGAGGCTCTGCCACAGCAGACCGATGGCATCCCGGACGGTCATCCTCGGCGCATCGGCGGCAGCACGCACTTCGTACTCTTCCAGAAGTGCTTCGCCCTGATAGACGGCGGCTTTGCCCAGCGTCTGGCCCCGCTCCACCGGGGCTTCCAGCTCCTCGGGCAGGGTCAGCTCGGTATGCAGGGACGCCCCGCTCCCCTTCTCCACCAGTACCGTCTCCGGCAGGGCCGAGTAATCCAGCGGGACGCTGCCCGCCGCGCTGCCCCTGACCGTGATCTGGAGCGGCTGTGCCTCGAGTTTTGGCAGCGGCGCGGCCTCATAGGCCCCGAAGCCGTAGTCCAGCAGAGTCGTGGCGGCGTCGAAGCGGTCGGCGCTGGACGGTGCGCCCAATATCACCGCGATGAGGGAGAGGCCGTTCCGGGTGGCGCTGGCCGAGATGCAGATGCCCGCGCCGCCGGTAGTGCCGGTCTTGAGGCCGGTGATCCCCTCATACCGGCGGAGGAGCTTATTCGTATTGATCAGCTGGGTCGCCCCGCCCCGGAGGGTATCCGTCCAGATGCCGGTGTAGTGCAGCACCTCGGGGCAGGTGTTCAGGATGGTGCGGCTCATGGCGGCCACGTCCCGGGCCGTGGAGAGATGGCCTTCGGCGTCCAGCCCGCAGGCATTGCGGAAAGACGTCTGCTCCATCCCCAGCGAGGCGGCCCGGGCGTTCATCTGCTCCACGAAGGCCGGCTCACTGCCGCCCACCAGCTCGGCCACGGCCACTGCCGCGTCGTTGGCAGAGGAAACGCAGATGGCCTTTATCATCTCGTCCAATGTAAAGTGCTCCCCCGGCTCCAGCCAGATCTGACTGCCGCCCATGTGGTAGGCGTGCTCACTCACCGGCACCGGCGTCTCCATGGTCAGCCGCCCGTCGTGGACAGCCTCGAAGGCGAGCAGCAGGGTCATCACCTTGGTGATGGAGGCGATGGGGACCCGCTCGTCGGCGTTCTTCTCGTAGAGAACCCGTCCGCTCCCCTGCTCAATGAGGATGGCAGCGCGGCAGTTGAGGTCGAGCTGAGGCGCGGCAGCTGCGGCCGGCAGCAAAATTCCTTCCGCCGCTTCCTCGACGTCGGCGCTGACGGCCCGCTCTTCCGGGTGCATGACGGCCCGCAGGCCCACGCCCTCCGCCGTCCCAAGGGCCAGTGCAAACAGCCAGAAGCAGAGCACGGCTGCGCAGAGCACCGCAAAATTCTTTCGTTCCATCCCTTGTCCCTCCCCGCAATGTCTGTCTGATTGCATTCTATGCAAAAAAAGAGGCCGGAATGCTCTTTTCTCCCCGGGAAAAATCTGCTATAATAGGATGGTTTATTATAAGGTAATAACCTCTCAGTCTGCTTCGCAGCCAGCTTTCCCGACAGGGGAGCCAAATCGGAGAGGTTTTGGAAAGGACACCCCATGCGAGTTTGTTTTTATACCCTTGGCTGCAAGGTCAACTTAAACGAGACCGGTGCGCTGGAACAGATGTTCCGCTCCGCCGGTTTCACCATCGTGCCGGAGGGCGAAGAGGCCGACGTCTTTGTGGTGAACAGCTGCACCGTCACCAACTTCGGCGACCAGAAGAGCCGCAAGTGGCTCCGCCGGGCCAAGCGCGAGAACCCCGGTGCCGTCACCGTCCTCACCGGCTGCTACCCACAGGCTTTCCCCGAGGAAGCGGCCCAGTTCATGGAGGCCGACCTGGTCTGCGGCAACGGCGACCGGAAAGCCATCCTCGACAATGTGCTCAAGCTGCTGGACGGCCACGAGCGCATCGTCGCCATCGCCCCCCACGCGAAGGGTGAGCGGTTCGAAGAGCTGCCGGTGGAGCGGTTCGAGACCCACACCCGCGCCTTTATCAAAGTAGAGGACGGCTGCAACCGTCAGTGCGCCTACTGCGTCATCCCCCGCGCCCGCGGCCCGGTGCGCAGCCGCTCGGAAGAGAGTATCCTCGCCGAGCTGCACCAGCTGGCCGCTTCCGGCTACCGGGAAGTGGTGCTCAGCGCCATCTCCCTGCCCAGCTACGGCCTCGACACCGGCACCAACCTCGTGGAGCTGGTGGAGAAGTGCGCCCGGGTGGAGGGCATCGAGCGCATCCGGCTGGGCAGCCTTGACCCCGATATGCTGACCCCCGAATACATCACCCGGCTGGCGGCAGTGGACAAGCTCTGCCCCCAGTACCATCTGAGCCTGCAGAGCGGCTGCAGCGCCACCCTGCGCCGGATGCGCCGCGTCTATACCGCCGAGCAGTACGCCGAGGTGGTCCGCCAGCTCCGCGCCGCCTACGGTGACCGCCCGGTGAGCTTCACCACCGACTGCATCTGCGGCTTCCCCGGCGAGACGGAGGAAGATTTCCGGGAGAGCTGCGCGTTCCTGAAGGAGATCGGCTTCCTGAAAGTCCACGTCTTCCCCTACTCCCGCCGCAGCGGCACCCCCGCCTACGACTTCCCCGACCAGGTCCATGAGCGCGAAAAACAGGCCCGCAGCCGGGAGATGAACGCCATCGCCGAGGACATCCGCCGCGAGGTGCTGGCCGACTGCGAGGGCAGCGAGGACGACGTTCTGCTGGAGACCCCCCTCTCCGGCACCCTCTTCACCGGCTACACCAGGCTGTATGTTCCCGTCGTGGTCTCGGCCCCGGGCCATAAGAGCGGCGAGATCGTCCATGTCCGGCTGGGCAGCTACGACGGCGAGCGTGTCCGGGCCGAGATGGTGTAAGTCTTAGCCGGTTCTTTGCCGTTTTGTACAAATCCATTTGTTCGCATTTGTGCAAGATGTACCAGTTGTGAATTTCATAACAAATTTTAAGTTTTTCCCTTTTCTTCCCGAAGGGTTTATGCTACAATAAAAGTGGATCATTCGGGGTATCCGGCTGTTTGCAGCAGCCCAGTACCAAATGCCCCGGAGAAAAGCCGTGTCAGAGCGGTTTTTTGTTCTGTTGTTTCAAAGCAAGGAGAGATTGGAATGAGTTTCAGAGGAATCAATACGACGGTCATCCAGATCCGCCGCCAGGTCTTTACCGAGGTGGCACGGATGGCCTACGCCAACGTCAAGGGCGAGCAGGCCAACCACCTGATGCGCAAGATCCCTTACACCATCATCCCCGGTGAGGAAGGCAAGCTCCGCAAGGACATCTTCCTCGAGCGCGCCATCGTCGAAGAGCGCGTTCGTCTGGCCATGGGCCTGCCCACCCGCCGCATGGACGAGCACAACAGCGTCGTCTCCGGTCTGGAGGACGCTTCCATCGCCGATAAGTATTATGACCCCCCGCTGGTGAACGTCATCAAGTTTGCCTGCAACCGCTGCCCCGAGAAGCTGGTCAAGGTCTCCGACCTGTGCCAGGGCTGCCTCGCACACCCCTGTATGGAAGTCTGCCCCAAGAAGGCTATCACCTGGGAGAGCGGCCGTTCCACCATCGACCAGGAAAAGTGCATCAAGTGCGGCCGCTGCGTCGGCGTCTGCCCCTACAACGCCATCGTCAAGACCGAGCGTCCCTGCGCCGCTGCCTGCGGCATGGGTGCCATCCACTCCGATGAGCTGGGCCGCGCCGAGATCGACTACAGCAAGTGCGTGTCCTGCGGCCAGTGTCTGGTCAACTGCCCCTTCGGTGCCATCGCCGACAAGGGCCAGATCTACCAGCTCATTCAGGGCTTCAACCGCGGCGACCGCATCTACGCCCTCGTCGCTCCCGCCTTCATCAACCAGTTCCCGGGCCTGGCCTCCACCGGCAAGCTCAAGGCTGCGCTGAAGGCTCTGGGCTTCTACGACGTCGTGGAGGTCGCCATCGGTGCCGACCTGTGTACCGTGGATGAGGCCCACGACTTCCTGGAGGAGGTCCCCAACAAGCTGAACTTCATGGCTACTTCCTGCTGCCCGGCATGGAGCATGATGGCAAAGACCGCTTTCCCGGATCTTGCAAAGAACATCTCCATGACCATGACCCCCATGGTCTTTACCGCCCGCATGATGAAGCAGGCCGACCCCGAAGCCCGTATGTGCTTCATCGGACCCTGCGCCGCCAAGAAGCTGGAAGCTTCCCGCCGCACCGTCCGCTCTGATGTGGACTTCGTGCTGACCTTCGAGGAACTGGCCGGCATCATCGAGGCCAAGGACATCGACGTGGCCAACCTCGAAGTCGACCCCGATGAGATCGATCTGGTCCACGCTTCCGGCGCAGGCCGCGGCTTCGCACAGTCCGGCGGCGTCGCCAAGGCTGTCGCCGACAAGATCAAGGAGTGGCACCCCGATATGGACGTCAAGATCGCGTCCGCACAGGGCCTCGCCGAGTGCAAGAAGCTGCTGATGCTGGCCAAGGCCGGCAAGTACAACGGCTACCTGCTGGAAGGCATGGGCTGCCCCGGCGGCTGCATCGGCGGCGCCGGCACCATCGCCGACCCCACCCGCACCGCTGTCGCACTGAACAAGTACGTCAAGGAGGCTCCGTTCCAGGACCCCGAGCAGAGCCCCTTCATGACCAGCATCCACGTGCTGAAGGACGACCCCGACTTTGAGGTCTGAGTTTTCCTGACTTCTGCCGCTTCCCGTCTGCCGGGAGGCGGCTTTTTTGTGTCTTCGGCCAAGTCTGCGTTTTTCTTCCATAAGATGTGTCTTGTGTGAAACATTTTTGTGAAAGTCTCACAAGCCAGATTGACTTTTTCTTCTGAATATGTTATTTTTGCGGTGACAAATTCCTTCGCGTTCCGTTTTGGAACGCACAGAGCCGCCTCTGCGGCTGGAAAGGTCGATTCTTGAATATGACGATTTCTTTGAAGCATATGGGCAGACGCACCGGAGCGGTCCTCGTCTCGCTGCTGCTGCTCCTGACGCTGGCGGTCAGTGCCAGTGCCGCCGCCGTCAAGATGACGGTGGGCGTCCGGTTCTGGCGGGAGTCCGGGGACAAGGAGTCGATGGCCGACAGTGCCGTAGACACCACCCGCGAAGCTACCCTTACCCGCCAGCCCAACGGCACCTTCACTCTCGAGCTTCCGGTCAAGCAGCTCTCTTCCATGAACATGACCGGCCGTCTCACCGGCATCGCCATCGGCGAGGTGAACTATGACGGCACTCTGAGCGGCGACCTGTCCGACGGCACCGCCGTGCTGACCCTCAAGAACCTGCCCGCCTCGGTGCTCACCGGCAGCGATTCCAGCAAAGCGCTGGCCGTGACCTGCAGCATCAAGATGGACACCATCCTTCTCGGCGACATCTCTACCAGTGCGAAGATGTCCATCTGGGTCGAGCGCTGAAAAGCCAAACAGCACAAAAAGCGCCCCGCAGCTCTGTTACGAGCTGCGGGGCGCTTGCTTTATTTCAGAAAAAGGTTTACTCGGCGATGATGCTCTTGCCGGTCATCTCTGCCGGGACGGGCAGGCCGATATAGGGCAGCATGGTGGGTGCGATGTCGGCCAGGCAGCCGCCCTC
>OJRS01000471.1_pt1 | contig 23778 bp, 20 predicted proteins | sample 1599261 | NCBI WGS metagenome assembly OJRS01 (sample SAMN03922531, study PRJEB24848) | human gut metagenome | isolation source: stool sample | host: Homo sapiens | place: Germany | collected 2010-05 | reverse complement strand
TTCCACGATAGCGGGCAGACTGATTCGCGTATCTCGGCAGGCGTCATTTTCAGCGTTTTCCGGAAGTCGATCAGTCCCTGAATATCCACCGGAGATTCGTCGGGTGCCACCTTCCATACATACGGCATGTGGTCGAAGTCGTCGTCGGTTTCCGAGTAAGTGAACGCGAAGCCACGTGCGGCATACTCGCGGTTTTTCAACGTTTTGATATACGTAATTCCGCTGCGGTGGCGTCCCAGGCTGCCAATGGCAAAATCAGCTTTTTCGAACATCGCATCCAGTTCGTCGCCATGCAAAGGACCATGCAGAAGAACATACGGTTCGAGATGGTTGTCACGGACAACAGGCAAGATCCCTGCCCGTTCCCGTTCGCCGGACAGCGGGCCTACAATATGGAAATATACTTTATATTCCGGATTGTTGCGGTAATAATCTGCCAATCCGCGCACAAGGCGGTCGAAGCCGTGCCAGTAGTGCACTTCCGCCACTCCGATCAAGTGCAACTCTTTCGAAGTGTCATTCTGCTGCTTCTTCATCGGAATTGCCTCAAAATCAATTCCGTTGGAGATGCGTATGGTGTTTCCGCCAAATATTTCTTCCGCATTGGAGAAAGTGACGATACCGTCCAGAGCCTTTGCGAGCTTGTGACGGAAACAGCGGTCGATGGCTAGATGAAATTTCATGGAACGGGTGACGTACTCCTGATCGTAAGGATAAGTAGGAATTTCCATCACCACTTTTGCGCCTGTACGTTTCAACGACTTCACCAGCCGGAGGGTGAACGGACTGGCATTGTGAAAAGAGCGCATATATACAAAGTCGATTCCTTCGCGGCGTGCATAGTCAAGAATAGGAGAGTAGTAGACACGTTTCCAAATCTTTGCGGCAAAGCCCGTGCCGAAATCGGCGATCACTTCGTCATCCACCATCCAACGCCGTTCGCCATAAGAGGTCACATCATAATGACACAAGCGAACATCCACTCCACAATCTTTGAGGGCTTTCACCTGATAACGTATCTTCTTACTAATTCCGTTGGCCTCATTGAAGCCGTGAAATATAAGGAAAAGAGCTTTCATTCTTATTTTCAGTATTCAATAATTGTTTATTCTGTTTTTTCTTTCTCAAACTGTTTTTTCTTCCTCAAACGATTTGGGCGATGATTTGTTTCCGGTATTCTTCTCCGGCATCCGCCACTTCGCTGCCAATGGCAGTTTCGTTGACATATTTTCGTTCCAGTTTCACTTTTTTATGGGCTCCCATCCGCCACCATTCATACTCTACGTCCACATGACCGACGTCGATGGCCTGATAGCCGGCTTTAAACAAATCGTAGGCCAACACAGTGGCTGCGGGGCCGAGGGCAATCAGAAACAAGGCTTCTTTTTCCACTTTGCAGGCCTCCCGCTTGATGTCTTCCAGGCGTTCGAATGCATCTCTGGGCGGACAGAGAATACGCCGGATGCTCCGGGCATTATCGAAAAGATCGTTGCCCACTCCGAGCCGGCTTTTCTCCCCTTCGATGAAGACGATGTCCCGGTTCTCCCAAATGCCTTTCATGTCGTGAAACCATCGGGCGGAATCTTCTTTGCGGGCAAAGTCCATATAAGGACGGGTGACGAATGTATTGTAATATTTTCGTCCCGCTACCAGCAAACGGTCCCACCACGAACCGTACAGATAAAAATGAGTTCTCCAGAACCGGCGACTTTTGCGATTGTAGCGATACAAATCGCGGAATGCGTCGGAGATGCAGACAATATGTCCTTCTTCGTGACTTTGCAGCACTTCGGTTAGTCTTTTAGCCAATAACGGGTCACCTTTCTGGAAACGGATTTCCTTTTCCGGACTGGTGAGCAACACTTCACCATCGCCAAAACGGCTGACAGAGCAACGGTCGTCGATGATTTTACGTATCGTTTCGTCGATGGAAGCTACTTGCGGTGTGATTTTTCTCTTTTTTCGCAAGACGATGTACCAGAAATTGTACCATTCCACAGTGCTACCATAACTTATTTTATAACGTAACGTTATAAAAATGTCGCGTATATTCATAGCTATAGACTTTTTTTTCTTAACGACCGCACTTTACCGATCATGTCATACTCATGCGTCATCTGTATATAAATGCCAAAGATAATAAAACTAACGATACCTTTAGCAATAATTGTCACAAAAATGTTCATCCCTTCCAGCGCATACTGCATTGGAATGAGGGCTAATGCTATCAAAATGCTAATCACCAACGGAGAAATAAGCTGACGGATGAACGGCCAGGCACTTTGCCGGAAGGTCACCCGGTACATCTGCCAATAACACTGTATAAAGTTGATGGTGAATGTCACCACAATGCAACTGGCCACTGCTGTCAGGGTTCCGAAATGGAAGATGCCGAGCAAAATTCCCGCCACGTTGAACGCGGACGAAAACACTCCGCACACAAACAAACTTCGTGTATCGCCTGCCGCCTGAAAGATGGAGCCGGACGAAGAGAGTATAATCTGAATCCCTACGGAGAGCGACAGTATCCGGAACACGGGTACGGACGGCATCCATTGATCGCCGAAAATAATAAGCGTCACTTCCTCTGCCGTGAAGAAAAGCAGCACGCTAAGCGGCAGACCGATAAAGGCGAGGAAACGGACGATGCGTTCGTAGGAACTCAACAGTTTTCCCTTGTCATTCTGGAAATCGCTGAAAATAGGGTGCATCACCGGAGTGATTACCTGCGTGATATTCTGCAAGGGCAGCATCATCAAACGATACGACTTTTCGTAATATCCCAGATCGGACATACTCATATATTTACCAATCAGCAGTTTGTCCAGATTGCGGCTGAAATAGTTGATGACATTGAACAGGAATTGATAGGCGGAATAGGAAAATATTTTCCGGAGTACCCTCAATCCGAGTGTGAAACGCAACCGTTGCGGGTAACGCTGAAAGGAAATTACGAAGATCAGTACGCTGGATACGATTGGGTTGATAATCAATGCGTACAATCCTGCTCCGCAGAGGGCGGCGGTTACCGCGGCTGCACCTGCCGAAATCTGAATGACGAAGCTACGGATAGCAATGAATTTAAATTCTTTGTTCCGGTAGAACATGGCTCCCGACACAATGGTGGCGGAGGCGAAGAACAGGTTGACGGACAGCAGTTGGCACAGGATGCGCAGGGTGTCGCTTTGGTAGTAATCGGCGATGATCCACGAAGAAGCGAAAAACAGGATGCTGATTCCGATGCCCGTCCATATAGTAAATGAGAAGATGTCCGACAAATCATCTTTAGTCAGCGATTTGTGCTGCACGATGGCGGGAGACACTCCCATGTCGGTGAGAAGATTGAAGAAGGCGATGATGACGGTGGCAACAGCTACGATGCCGAAGTCGTCCGGTGATAGCAGACGTGCGAGAATTCCTGCCACAACAAGGGATATGACGACGCCACTGTATTTGGCCAGCGCTGTGTAAAATACCCCCGAAAATAGTTGACTCTTAATGTTATTAGCCATTGATTGCTTGTTTATATGTTTGCGCGTATGCTTGTCCCACTTTGCGGATGCTCATGTTTTCCATACCGTATGCGTAATTCACTTCCCCTTGTCCCCATGCGGCAAGTCGGCGGGCTTCTTCGAGTGCTCGCAGGATGTCTTTCTTGTCGTCGGGATCGAAAGTAGGGTTGCCGGTTTCGGAAAGCAGTTCGCCGATGTTTCCCACCTTGGGACCCACCACGACTTTGTGGTAGAGGAAGGCGAGGGGGACATTACCCGAATTCAGTATATCTTTCCGCTGGATGAATATCACGTCTGAAGCAGCCATATAGTAGGGCAGATCGCAGTTGTCTATCAGCTCGTCGTTGGCTCCCGCCTGTAGTTTATACATACGGTTGAGCAGCGGCATGAGCAGATAGTATCCGGCTTTTGAAATCCATCGTTTGATGATATTCCTGCCATAGCTGTTGCGTCTCGAAAAGGGGTAGAGGCGCGGAGCCAGCAGCATCTTGTGCTCCTCGTCCCAGGCGCGGAAAGCTCCGAGCACCATGCGTATTTCTTCACGGTTGCGGAATTTTCCGAAAGCCGTGACGATGAATGCATCTTGCGAGAGGTTGAGATACTGACGTGCACGCTCTACGCTGATATCTTCTTTATAGGTATATTGGTAAATGTGATGAGGAATGACAACATTCTGACTGTCAGGATACTTCGTGAGAAATTCGTCCCGGCTAAACCGTCCCATGTGTACAACGATATCACTCTGCGATTCGATAATGTCATAGGCCCGGCTGATGATTCCGTTTGCGTAATGCGGACGGACATTGTGGCGTGTGTAGACAAAACGCGTTCCCCTGGAACGAAAAAGACTGATTCGCTCTTCCAGACGCCTGATGATATCGGGATCGTTGCACGCCCATCCCACCACTTCTTCCGGCCACTGGAAATGTATGATATCATAATGTTTATCCGAGTCCCAAAACTCTTTTGTGGAACATCGCACGTCGATTCCAGCCATTCTGATAGCATCGCATAAGATAGGAACAAATAGATTGTCGGTTTCTCCGTTTTCTCTGAAAACGATCAGTGCTTTTATTGATGGGCTGTCTGTTTCGCTATCATTCATTTTTTAAGTTTTAAAGACTTTTATTACATTGCAAATGTAATAAAACTTATGATAAGTTTCTTCTTTTCTGTGTTTTAATTGCAGTTTAAGTTGCTATTTGAGGAAATCTGAAACAGGTCTAATGCTTTTATAAGCCGTTTTTCTTCTTGGGTATAAGGAATGTGGTGACTTTCGATATATTGCTTGAGAAAGATGCAAGCATGTATGAAAATGTCTGTCTTCATATAGCTGGTGAAATTTGTGTAGCGGTGGTAGGAGGCTTCACTGATGTTGATATGAACGCAGAGGTCTCCTATGACTAGCTGTGACGTTTTCAGGAGCTCTTTTATCAGCTTTATTCTGTTCTGATAATGCTCGCTTACTATTTTATTTTCTTCTATTTCTTCCAAAGTTTGGTTGCGTTTTGTATCCATATTGTTTGGGGTTATTAATAATATTTGGCAAAGGTCTGATAAAAAATATATAATCCAACTCTCATTTTTGCGATAGCTGGAATAAAATACATTTCGCACCTTTGCGCCCCGGAAGTATTAAATGTGGAATAATAAATGATAAATGAAAATGAAGAAAGATCAGTATTTCAATTTGGAGGTAAATTTGTTGAATGACGACAATATTGCCAGTATGATGTCGGAGATGAATGCCGCGGAAGCACTCGGAATTTACGTGATCTTGCTGTTGCATCTGCGCACTAAAGATGCTTATGAGGCGTCGTGCAAACCGGTTTTACTGAAGGCCATGGCCCGGCGGTATGATGTGGATGAAGTAGCGGTGGAGCGGGTGCTTCGCGAATTCGATCTCTTCGAACTGGATGAGGAACGACAGATGTTTCGTTCTTCTTACTTGGATAGGGTGATGAAAAGCTTGGAAGAGAAGCGGAAAATGGACATCGAAAACGGTAAGAAAGGAGGGCGTCCGAAAAAGGTGGCAAAAAGTGCTGAAACGCCCGTCAGTAAAGGGAGAAAACCCACTGAAAACCAGAAGAGGAGAGAAGAGGAGAGTAAAGGAAGTGTTTCTGTTGTAAACAATAATAGGAGTAATATAGAAACACCGTCGTCTCTTGTGAGCCGTTTGGCGGATGAAGGCAATCATTGTCCGTTACAACCCGTGTTGCCTTGGGAAAAGTTGGTGGACCAACTTTCTACTTTCCAGTCATATATGGAATTGGCCGGGCAGCATTCCGGTTTGGGAAAGCTTTTTGTAGACCATCAAAAACTTATTCTGGAAATCTTCAAAAAACATATCCGCCTTTATGATAAAGGAGCCGGACTGCTTTTCCCGGAGGACGTGAAACGGTATTTTTCAAATTATATCGCGGCCGGTTCCGTTACTTGCCGCACGTTGAGGGAAACCTTGCTGAAAGAGCTTGAGAATACGGTCGACAAGGATGTGAACCGCTTTGAAAGCGTCGTCGACGGGCGGCGAACGTATCTGGGACATCTTATTCCGGCTGATGCGCCGCCACGTCCCGATGCATCGGCTGTGTGGGATGATGTGAAGAAAAGATGGGCGCATTAATCTGGCAGATGACCGGCTTCGTCCGGCAGGTTGTCGATGTTTGTCTGGTAGGTTGTTGATGTTCGTCTGGCAGGTAACGGAAGCTCGTCCGGCAGGTGGTAGACACTTGTCCGGCAGGTAAGTCCTCTGCGTGTGAATGATTATTTTAAACTATTTTTTAATTAGAAAAAAGGAAAAAATTATGAGAAATTTTGCCAACTATGATGTCGACATCCACGGTAAATCGAGTGGAGTGCTCAAGACGATTTGTAAAAAATGTCTTCCTACCCGCAAGAATAAGCGCGACCGTTCGCTACGTGTCAACGTCGACACGGGCCACTGTCACTGTTATCATTGTGGCGCTGATTTTTATGTTCCCGATGATGTGGAAGAGCGCAGGAATGCCGAACGTGCGGTAGCCCGCAAGCGTCGTGCGGCAGCCATTCCGCAGCATTTTCAGCGTCCGATGTTCGATGTTTCGAAAACCACGCTTTCCGAAGACACGGAGCGTTGGCTGGTGGAGACGCGTTGCATCCCGCAGTCCGTCATAGCTGCCCTACGCATCACCGAACAGGAAGAATTTATGCCGCAATCCGGCAAAAAAGAACGTTGCATCTGCTTCAACTATTTTGAAGGGGAGCAACTGATAAACACCAAATTTCGCGCTCTCCCGAAACTTTTCAAAATGGTGCAGGGTGCCGAACTGATTCCCTACAACATCGACTCCATTGTGGGGCAGACCTCCTGCATCATCCACGAGGGCGAACTGGATGCTGCTTCCTCCATCGCCGCCGGATTTCAAAGTGTCATCTCCGTGCCGGCCGGAGCCAATTCGAACCTCTCCTGGCTCGACCGTTTTATGGAGACGCACTTCGAGGACCTGGAAGAAATCATCATTGCCGTTGATGCCGATTCTGCCGGAATCCGGTTGCGCAATGAACTCATCAACCGGCTGGGAGCTGAACGCTGCCGGGTGGTGACTTACGGTCCGGAGTGTAAAGATGCCAACGAGCATCTCTGCAAATATGGTATCGCCAGTCTCCGTATCGCCATCGAACAGGCAGCAGAAGTTCCGCTCGAAGGGATCTTCACCGCTGCCGACTTGCATGACGATCTGCGGGCTCTTTTCGACAACGGCTTCGGTCCCGGAGCGGAAACGGGATGGGAGGAGATGGATAAGATCTGCACGTATGAACGTGGGCGAAGTGTCTACGTCACCGGAGTTCCCGGTGCAGGAAAATCCGAGTGGGTGGACGAATTGGTGTTGCGTCTCTGCCTGCGGCATCAATGGAAAATCGGGTTCTTTAGCCCGGAAAATACCCCTATCGTCTATCATCTCCGCAAACTGATTGAGAAACTCACCGGACACCGTTTTCAAAACGGCTGTGGCATGACGGAGGGACTCCTTGCGAACTCGGAAGATTTTCTGACTGAAAACGTCTCTCATATCTCTCTGAAAGGTAATGTTTCTCCGGATCGTGTACTGGCCAAGGCTCATGAACTCGTTGTCCGCCGCGGCTGCCGCATTATTGTCTTCGACCCGCTCAACCGTTTCGACCACAACCCGCAACCGGGACAGACGGAAACGCAATATATTTCCAACCTGTTGAATAAATTTACAGAATTTGCCGTGCAACATAATTGCCTGCTCGTGGTTGTAGTTCATCCTCGTAAAATGAACCGTAATCCTGTCACGGGCATTACCCCTCGTGTGGAAATGTACGACATCAACGGCTCTGCCGATTTCTATAACAAAGCGGATTACGGTATCATTGTGGAACGTGACAAGGAGGTTGGTGTCACCCGCGTATATGTGGACAAGGTGAAATTCAAGCATCTTGGTGTCGGTGGGATGGCATCCTTTGTCTACGATCCCGTAAGCGGACGATACCTGCCCTGTGAAGAATCTCATGACCCTTCTCTCTCCGCTGACCAGCGTGTCCGAAATACGATGTTCGACAACTCCTGCTGGCTACCTGAAAAAGAGCTGTTTTAGGGTATTAGGTATCAAGTATTAAGTATTAGATGTTAAGTATTATGATGTTATCCGTTGTTGTGATGCGTTTACCACGGTTAATACTTGATACCTAATACCTAATACTTGATACTTTAATTAGGGTTCTTGTAGCACTTCGATGATGAGCCTTACTTGTGCGGGAGTGTAGTATCTGGCGCGTGGATTCATGCCGGTGGCCAGGAGCCGTTCTTTTAGTCCGGGTGCAGCTTCAATCCATTCGTTGAATCGGTCTACTGCGCTTTGTTGCAGGATATTGGGGAGGTACAACAAGGCAAGTTCGCCTTCCCCATAGGTGCGGTATTGGAATGTTTTTTCTTCTTCTTGTTCGGGGAGAATCTTGTTTTTTGTTTTCATTTATAGTTGTGCTTTTAGGTTGTTGTATTTGAAGTAAAGTTACTCATTTTTAGTCGAATAGGCAAATTTTGAGAGCAGATGTTCGGGCGTATTCATAAAAGAATTGATAATAATAGAATGCCGATTCTTGAAATTTATTGTATCTTTGTTTATGTTTCACGTTAAAAGCATAGAAAGAGGATGGAAGGAACATTCAGACGCTATCCGATAGGGATACAGAGTTTCGAGAGACTACGCAATGATAATTGTGTGTATATTGATAAGACAGAGTTGATTTATCGTTTGGCTAATTCGGCTAAGGCTTGTTTTCTTAGCCGTCCCCGACGCTTTGGAAAGAGTCTGTTAGTTTCCACTCTTGCAGCCTATTTCTCTGGTAAAAAAGACCTGTTTAAGGGTCTGATGATGGAACAGTTGGAGAAAGACTGGACGGTTTATCCCGTGTTGCATATTGATTTCAGTATCAGTAAGTATATGAATGCGGGGATGCTGCGCTCCGCTATCAACAATCGCTTGGTGGAATGGGAACGAATTTACGGATGCGACACGAGCGAAGACACTTTCAGTCTCCGTCTGAAAGGTATTATCAAACGTGCTTACGAGCAGAGCGGACGTCAGGTTGTGTTACTTGTAGACGAATATGATTCTCCTATGTTGGATAGCAACAACAATGAGGAGTTGCAAGCTGAAATACGTGGCATCATGCGCGACTTTTTCAGTCCGTTGAAAGCGCAGGGAGAATATCTTCGTTTTCTTTTTCTGACCGGTATCAGTAAATTTAGCCAGATGAGCATCTTTAGTGAATTGAACAATCTTCAGAACATAAGTATGCAAGATGCTTATAGTGCCATTTGCGGTATAACGGAAAATGAATTGCGTACACAGTTGGAAGAAGATATAAGAAGGATGGCCGAGGCGAACGGTGAAACGTATGATGAAGCGTGTATACATTTGAAACAACAGTATGATGGGTATCATTTCAGTGAAAATAGTGAAGACATTTACAATCCGTTTAGTTTGTTTAATGCATTTGCTCAAAAGAAATATGCCAATTTCTGGTTCTCTACCGGTACTCCCACTTTCCTGATAGACATCTTGCAGCAAAGCGATTTCGATATTCGTCAACTGGATGGCGTTTCGGCGACTGCCGAGCAGTTTGATGCACCTACCAATGTCATTACAGACCCGCTTCCGGTACTTTACCAAAGCGGTTATCTCACTATCAAAGAGTATGACCGGGATTTTCAGATCTATACATTGGCTTATCCTAACAAAGAAGTTCGGAAAGGCTTTATCGAATCATTAATGCCGGCTTATGTGCATTTGCCTGCTCGCGAGAATACATTTTATGTAGTATCGTTTATCAAAGACTTACGGGTCGGCAATCTGGATCAATGTATGGAGCGGATCAAATCATTTTTCGCCTCTATCCCCAATGATATGAATAATAAGGAGGAGAAACACTATCAGACCATCTTCTACCTCCTGTTCCGGCTGATGGGGCAATATGTGGATGCAGAAGTGAAGAGCGCTGTTGGCAGGGCCGATGTTGTGATAAAGATGCAGGACGCTATCTACGTATTCGAATTCAAAGTAGACGGTACTCCTGAAGAAGCGTTGGCACAGATCAATAGTAAACAGTATGCGATTCCTTATCAGGCAGATCATCGGAAAGTTGTTAAAGTGGGAGTTAATTTCGACAGTAGTATGCGAACTATTGGAGAATGGATCATTGAAAACTAGGGAATGATCTTACATATTCCTACATATTTCCACATATTCCGGTATAATTTGTATAATTCGGTGTAATCCGTTTTAATCCGGCATAATCCGGTGTAGTCCGGTGCAATCCGGCAAGTCGTCAACGTGTTGTCGTATCTTTGTTTCACCAACAGAAAGGGAGAATGTACTTCTTTTCGTAGAAACAATTTTTAAATATGGCAACAGTTACAGTTGTGCGCTACAAGTGCAGAAAACGGCTCGGTGATGATAAATCACCGATGATGTATCTTCTCAAGCCCAAGGCTGGGGAGTCGAAAATCTATTCAATCGATTCACTGGCACAGGAAATCGAGTCTATCGGGTCGCTTTCGGTGGAAGACGTGTCGCATGTGATGAAATCCTTTGTCCGTGCGATGAAAAAAGTGCTTGTGGCAGGGAATAAGGTGAAAGTGGATGGACTGGGTATTTTTTATACCACGCTGACCTGTCCGGGTGTGGAACAGGAAAAGGATTGTACGGTGAAAAATATCACTCGCATCAATCTCCGTTTCAAAGTCGACAACTCATTGCGTCTTGCCAATGACAGCACGGCAACTACTCGTGGCGGGGATAATAACATGATGTTCGAATTGTATACGGAGAAGAAGTCCGCTGCCGGAGGAAACGGCGGTGACGGCTCCGATGATGATGGTAAAGGCGATGGGGGAGAACCCGGTGGTGGTAGCGGTGGAGGAGAAGCTCCGGATCCGGCAGCATAAACCGCTTTGATTGACTCTGTTCTCAATTTATTAATTTATCATCTCAATCTATTAAAATGTTAGATAAAATTATCGAAATCATCATGACGATTCTGCCTTTTCTTGGCAATAGTCGTAAGAAGCGCCAGATGATGGCGCAAGAAGTGAAAGAGTTCAGCGAACTAGTGAAAGATCAATATACTTTTCTGATGCAGCAGTTGGAGAAAGTGTTGAAGGATTATTTCGACCTTAGCTCGAAAGTGAAAGAGATGCACGCGGAGATTTTCTCGTTGAGAGGACAGTTGACGCAGGCTGCGGCTCTGCAGTGTAGCAGCAAGGAATGTGTGCAACGAGTACAGATGGTCGCTGAAACGGAGGGATGAATTTATGCGAACCATCAATTTGATTGTGATCCACTGTTCCGCCTCAAGGGTAGATAGGAATTTTACGGAAGATGATTTGGAAGTGTGCCACCGTCGGCGTGGTTTCAACGGGACGGGGTATCATTTTTATATCCGCAAAAATGGAGATATAAAGACCACCCGTGAGATTGAACGAATCGGTGCGCACGCAAAAGGACACAACCAGAACAGTATTGGCATCTGTTATGAGGGCGGACTTGATTGCCACGGTCATCCTGCCGATACCCGTACCGAATGGCAGGTTCATTCAATGCACGTACTGATTCTTACGCTCTTGCGTGATTATCCCGGCTGCCGGGTGTGCGGACATCGGGATTTGAGCCCCGATCTGAATGGAAACGGAGAGATTGAACCCGAAGAATGGATTAAGGCATGTCCGTGTTTCGAGGTGAAAGCCGAGTGGAATGGTTAGATAAAATCACCTTCGCTACAACTATCTGTGGCGAAGGTGATTTCGTTAAAAAGGGAAGTTTTGACACATTCTCTTTTTGATTTAGTTATTGCTTTTTGGTATTTTACTTGGCAAATTCTTTATATATTTTCAGCAGCGATTCTGCCGTATTCCGCCATGAAAACAACTGGCTACGTTGTATGCCATATTCCACTTGTTGCTGATAGAGTGTCTGGTCATTTTCCAGTTGCAGTATTTTTTCAGTAATATCATTGGAGTTGAACGGATCTGCCAGTAAAGCTCCCTCGCCTGCAATTTCGGGCATGGCTGATGTGTTTCCCGCAATGATGGGCGTTCCGCAAGCCATTGCCTCCAGCATCGGGATGCCGAAACTCTCGCGAAGCGATGGATAAAGGAATGCGAATGCACCGCAATAGAGTGCCGCAAGATCAGTATTCGCAATGTATCCCGGAGCGTGGATATAACTCTTGATTTCTCTAATATTTTCTTCTTCCAATATCTGGTCGATAACATCTCCTTTGAGGTCGGCAATGAGCAATGGTAACTTTTGGGTGGATTGTTTCAGATAGTCGCTATATGCTTTCAGCACTCTGGGAGTGTTCTTCTTTGGGTCGGTGTTTCCCAGAAAAAATAGATAATTGTTTGCATCAATATATTTTCGGGTAATTTCTGGAGCTTTGGGTTGTACATGGAAATGACTGTTGAAACCGTTGTACACGGCTACTAATTGTTCTTCCGGCAGATGCAACACGTCAAGGATTCGTTCACGCTCAAACTGCGAGACGGTGATAATTTTCTCACAGTTGGCCAATACGCGTGGTACTACCATTCGTCGATAAAACCATCCCATTTCCTGATACCAGGTGAAGCTGGAAGAATGACGCTTTTCTAAATAAATAATGTCGTGTAGTGTTAGTATTAATGGTACGGGACATTGCAATGGGGCAGTATTGCTTGTGCAGTGCAATAAATCGGGCCTGATTTTTTTTACTGCGCGTGGAAGAGCCACTTGTTCCCAAAGGGGGTAAGTGGGGCATTTTAGTTCGATAATATGCACATTCTCCGATTCTTTCAAGCATCTGTCTTCACCAGGAGTAACGAAGATGAAATATTCGTTCTCGTGGTCTATTTTTTGCAATTCCCGGATACTTTCAAGAGCAACGAAATCCATTCCGTGTTTATTAGCGCGGAAAATTCGTTGAGCTTCAATAGCGATTTTCATTGTTGTTTTCTTGTTATGTTTGATTTCTATTTATGGTGTTCACCATGCTCCGTATGGATAAACTTTTTATTGGCTCCTTTCAGTTTAAATAAATTACCAATCATAGTAAGAGCCAGCATAGGCATTTTTGTGATTGCTTTCCCTACCTGTTTGGTAAATAGTCTGCCGCCCGGTACGGGTAGCATCATGGCTGCTACTTGTGCAGCCGACAATATCCACCATTTGATGGCTATCATCCATTCGTTGCTGCCATTGCATAGGCTCAATATAAGGCCGATAATGGTAAAGACAAAGGTCAAGCCGAATACTCCTGCCAACTGAATCAATCGTGGCGGAAGCATCCATTGGCATATCTTGTCGCAGTAATCGAAATTTCCTTGCAAAAATGCTTTGGGTAGGTGAGGCAGCGAAGCACGGAGTGCACCGAATTGTGCAGCTATCCAGCGTTTGCGCTGGTTGCTGATGGCCTCTTTCTTTTGCGTTTTCTCGTCGAACACAAGCAGGTCGGGCAGATAAACGGTATAGATGCGCTGTTGCAGGAGCATGGCTTCCAATTCTTTGTCTTCACCTGCTGTCTGGAGATATTTCACGTTCTGATGAAACCATTCTGCTTCGAATGCCATTCCCGAACCTGATAGCCCGGCAGAAAGTCCTACTGCGTTGTGTCCGCTGCGGAAGAATCCATTGTTTATTTCTTCGCTGGCGCTGTCGAGCACGGAAATGTCTGTGTTCAGATTCTTTCCTGTCCGGTGCGCCTGTACGGATTTTATGCCGCTGTCAAAAACACGGTTGATGGTAGACAGGAAATCGGGCGTGGTCATGTTGTCGGCATCCATGATGACTACAATGTCGAATGCATTTGTATCAATGGAATCCATGGCCATTGCCAGTGCTTTGGCTTTCGAACTTTCCTTGTAATTTGCCATCAACAGGCGGATGGGAAGGGCGGCCAGAGCGTCGTTTGTTTCCGGTCGCATCTGATCGGAAATGACTATGATCTCATAGAGTTCCTTCGGATAATCCTGTTCAAGAAAGCTCTGTATGGAAGCAACAATCACGCGGTCTTCCTTGTAGGCGGGAAAGAGCACGACGATGCGTCGGAGCGTACGGGCTTCGGGGTATTGGGGAGCCCGGTAAAACTTGGAGGCAATAGCGTATAGTAATAGGTAGCATACGCAAAATACCAGGGGAATGTAGAGAATCCAGTCAATAATGTTCATAGTATCTAGAGTTTTTTAAGTGTGTTATTGTTATTATCTGATGAAGACATGAATAGCCCTGTGCAGACTCCATAATAGGTGGCACAAAACAGGTCGAAACGGCCTTTGAAGGCGAATGACAGACTGTTTTTGCCGGCTGCAATGGTGCTCTGGTAAAGTACGGACATCAATCGTTCCATGCCTTTCATATTACGACGGGCATAGAGCAGGCGATTTCGTGTCAGGAAATAGGTGCGTAGTTTGCTTAGTTGACCGGTGCTTTGGCTTTCTTTATGAAAAACAGTGCAACGCGGCTCATACCATAGCTCGTAGCCGGCACGGGTCATGCTTGTGCTCCAGTCGAGTTCTTCGTAATAAAGGAAGAAGATTTCCGGCATCATTCCGATTTTTTCGATCACTTCGCGTTTGATAATCATGGCTGCCCCGTGTAGATAGGGGGTAGGATGGGGGGTATCGTAACTTCCGTCATCGGGACAGTCGAAACCCAGCATATTGTTGCGCAATGTTATCTTTGTCAGCGGGGTAAATCCTGCAAACTGTATGTGTTGCGGCGGAAAGGCGAAACGTATTTTAGGAGACACGCCCCCGATTTCCGGACGACTTTCCAATCGTTCCACCAAGTAGGCGATTTCATCGGATTCGATATATGTATCGTTATTGATAAGGAAAATGTATTTGCCTTTTGCTGCACGGATGCCAATGTTGTTACCACCGGAAAAACCTCCGTTCTCATTGCTGCGGATGCTGATAACCGTTGGGTATAATTCGTGTATTTTGGCTGCTTCATCTTCGCGTGAAGCATTGTCTACCACTATGATTTCATAGCTCACAGACTTCAGCTTTTTGTGCAGTGATTCTATCAGTTCACAGGTGTCTTTGAACCCGTTGTAACAGATGGTAATAAATGATATGTCGGGACTATTGTTTGTCATTCTTGTTCGTTGATTTCGTTATTAGATAGCTGCCGTTCTTTTTCTTCGCTTTCTTCTTTTTTTTCACTGATGCGCTTGTCGATATGTGGAGCTGCAAAACAGAGTGCAAAGCCTATGTATACGGGCAACTGGTTGGGATACTGCATAATGTCGTTGACATAAGTGGCGATAAAAAATCCGGCATCCATACAGAGCCACGCTGCGATAAGTCCACGCAGGCCTTTGTTGCGTACTTTAAACATGAGTATCCAGGAGCACCAGGCAAAGAGAATGCCGTGTATGGAAAGGTAGAGTATCAGTCCCACAATTCCCGTTTCCACCCATACGCTGACTAGCCAGGAATCGGGAGGGTAGGGCATCTGCTCTCGCGAATCGAAGTTACCGGCTTTGGAGAGTCCAATGCCGTAGCCTAACGGTTTCTTTGCCATCAACTCTTTCATTCTTTGCCGGTTTTCGACACGCACCTGGTAGGAAGCGTCTTCGGATGGATGGAAAGAGGAGCGCATCTTGTGGATATATTGGTTCCCGCTTCCGATATTGGTATAACTGAAGAACACGAAAACGCTGATGGATATGAATATACCTGCCAATAACGCTTTCCAGTTTTTGGCAATGACGGTTATCATCAACATTCCTCCCATGATGACTCCCATAGCTGCACGGGTTCCCGAAATACCCATTCCGTAAAGTCCCCCGACGGCGATGCAGAGGAAGTAAATGCGTAGCCATTTGGACTCCACAAAGAAGGCGGAGATGGCAAAGACTACAGCGGACATGGCGGCATGTACTCCATAGTTTGCTGCGTCGGAGAAGCAGGAAAAATAGCGGATACCCGACCAGATGATATGTGTACGCCATCCGCCCAGCACGTGCAGGAAATAGAGGTCTTTGGAACTGAAGCCATAGTTTTTTTGCCAGTAACCTTTTATCGTAAAGACGAGGACGAATACCGACCAGATGATTAATAGCAGCTCAATGTCTTTTTTTGTGCGGACAACGAGCGGAACAACAAAGGCGCATATTAAAGGTATCAGCGCATAAGGTGTAAGGTTGATGTTCCATGCTGCCAGCACGTTGTTGGGATTAAGAATTTCAAGAAGATAGAAGCACAACCAGATTGTGAACATATAGGTCATGATGTTTTGACCTGCTTTCCAGTTGGTTTGTTCATCATTGTTAAGTTGTATCAAACAGATAGTAGTAAATAACAAGATAATTATCATAGAGAATAACCCTACCTTGATATTTACTAACATACCTGCTGCAACCAACACAAATTGTAAAGCAAGCAGGATATGGAAAGTCACTATCTTATTATTCGTCATCGTCTTCTTCAGTCTCTTTCGCTTTTCTACTTAGATTGAATATGATTTTTTCTGTAAGTGACAATTGGCTGAAACGATAGCTGACTCTACGTAATAAGGTATATGGCGGAAGTTGTCCGGTGAAATCTTCCACTGCCTCACGCTTGGCGTTGGTCAGGCACACACGGAACGGAACATCCGTTTTACCCATTTGTGTCGTGAGCTGTTCGCAAAGTTGTTTGTCGATGGTTTTCCATCCGCGGTCTGCCGGGCTGACCAAAATGTTGACATTAGCGTCGTGCAACAGTGCAGTCGGGATATTGCTTGACGACAATGGCGGATAGGCAACGATTAGTATGTCTTCTCCTTGCAGGGTATAAAAATCGGTAATGTTTTTTGCAAGCAGGTATTGAGTAGAATCTGTGTTAAAATCTTCTCCATACGTGATGAATCTCGTATTTAACATCCGGCTTTGCATATATCCGCAGATCAGATTTCCAACGATGTCTTCACCGGAGTTTTCGCTGGTACTGAACAGGTTGATGATAAATACTCCGGGGGATTTCCGCTTCGTCAGGAAGCGAAGTATGGAGTTGCTCAATTCTTTGATGGAAAGTTGGACGTAGGTTTTGGCTAGTCCGCCATAACGGGAAGAGGAGGGGCTGGGAACGGCTCCTATTACCTTAAATCCGGTCACTCGTTTGGTTCGGTTTGCATCACGCAACGTTCTGTCAAGAATCTCGATTAATAATAATAGAGCGATGATTATCAGAAAACTACCTATGCAGGCGGCAATGACAATCTGCTTGCGGTTGGTTGAATTGGATGCAATCGGATAGGTCGGTTCATTGAGCACTTTCAATGTAGCAGAAGTCATTTCCAGATTTTTCTTTCTCAATAGGGCTTCGTTGTAGCTCTGTAACACGGTCAGGTAACTGCGTTCCGTAAAGTTGATGGAACGTTCTTTTTGCTTGATGGTGGTACCCACAGGGGCAAAAAATACATAACGGTCGTTCAATTCCTGACGGGCATTTTGTACAATTAGTAGTTCGGCCTTAGCTTTTTCAAACAACAGGGTTTGTTCCAGCCATTGGTCGATGATATTGGTCCGGCTGGCACCTTCTTTGGTGTATTTATGACTTACGTAGGAAGTGGTTAAATCATTCAGTTCCTGTTTAAGTTCGCTCAATCGTTTTTTGTCACCTGTTAGAGATCCGGTATCTTTTTGTTTGGAGTCGCTCATTGCTTCCACTTCCGAGATTTTGCTGGTGATATTGGATGCTTCTCTTAATTTGTCCACAAATTCCATATTCTTGAGCACTTGCTTGGCATTGCTGTCCATGTGCTTCTCCAGTTCTTCGAGCATTGACTTGGTACTGTTGTATGCAAAAAGTGCATCTTGTTCCCGCAGCTCGAATTCTTTACTGATGGCCGCGATTTCTTTGGTTTCGTCCAGATAGTTGATGATACGTTTTTCTACGTTGTACTTGGTCAGGTCGTCTTCCTCCGAGTTGAGTTTTTTGCCGATGCGTTTCAACTCTTCCTCAAAGTATTTGATGACTTTGTCTGTTTCTCCGTAGCGAATACGGCGGTATTCTTCCACAAATTCGTCCATCAGGATGCTTACCGTGTTGTAGGCTATGCCGGGATCGCCGGAAGTATAGCTGATGTCCAGCAAATCACTCGTGAGCCGGCGTTGCACTTTGATGTTTTTCAAAGCGTTGTAGCTATAGAAAGGGTGATTGTAGTAGAACATTTCATAGATGTAGTTACCTTTTTTCGGACGCATATATGCTTCCAGATTGGCAACTGTTTTATCTTCGCTCGATTTGTCGATCAGCTTTAATATTTCCGGTCCATGCGGACTGTTTTTTAAGTGGTTATAGGTGTAATTGTAGCTGGATGGGGTGACTCCGTCATTGTCATTGTCCGGATTTCCCTGGATAAGTACACGGGCAAATAATCGCAGGAATACTCTTTTCAGGGTGCTCTCGGCTTGCATGATACTTATCAGGTTGTCCATCGAATTTTGTACTGTCGCCCAGTCTGTGCGTTTATCGCTTTCCAAGTTGTATCCCGAGGCTACTCCGGTATAAAGTGTTGCTTTCACGTCGTATCCACCTTGCATGTGACGCGTATAGTAGAAGACGAGTAACGTGAAGATAGCGGTCCCTACCAGTATTAGCCAACGGTGGCGAAAGAGGGTCCGTATGATAGAAATGATGAAGTTCATATCTTAGTTTTTTTATTTTCTTATGATGGGAGTACGTGAAATAACCTCAAGTATCATTAAGCTCTTTGTCAATTCAAACTTGCTATTCTCATATGCCTCACGTGCAGTTGACTGCCTTTCTTTATCTACGGCCAAGTCGGAAGATTCTATGGTTCCGTTGGCAAAATTCTTTTCAGAAATTTCATATTGCACATTAGCAAGTACCAAACTTTCACTTCTCATTTTAAGTACTCTTATCTGTGAGGTAGCCATCGCATACATCTCAATAATATTCTTCTTGATTTCGTCGTACTTCACTTCCCGTTCCAATTCTGCACTGCGTAATGTGAGCCTTTGCCGGCTGATTTTACCCTTGAGGTCGAATAGGTCGTCTAAGGGGATGCTTAGACCGGCACCTACTGTGTAGCCATTTTGTGCCTGGGTGGAGTAGGTGAGGTATGGGGCGAGTGCCACGTCCGTATAGGTGGACTCATTGCCGAACATTCCGTATTGATAGCTTCCCCGTAGACTGAAGAAACCCAGAAATGACCATTTCTCTTTTTGGAGTAATTTGCGCTCGATTCTCGCCTTTACGTCCGCCATCTCATAAATGGGGCTGTTCTTGGCATTTTCGAATAAAACGGATAGAGGGGGAAGTACTATTTTAGTATAATCTTCTTCACTTAGTTGAGAATAGTCAGACACTTCTTGTGCAACTACACGAGTGGTAGAGACGAACAGAAGTAATAACCCCGAAAAAAAACATATAAATTGCTTCATAAAAAAATCCTATTATTTGCTCTTGCTGTGTTATAGCTTGCGCAAATATAAGGATTAATTTCATTTATGTGCAGTCTTTTATTATCTATTTTACAATCTTTCGTGTAAATTGTGCACAATTTGTCGCGTAAATGGCGTCAAAAGGCTTCTGTCATGTTGAAGTAGAACAAATTCTGCTTGTTCACCATGTCTCTGCCGAAATCAAGGCGTACATTCATGCGGGGTTGAACTTCGATACGTAATCCCAATCCGAGGTTGGGAAGCACACCTTCTATCTTGCCCGGAGTGGGTCCCATGAATCCGCATCCTCCCCAGGCTACATATCCTATATGGCTCAACATCTTCTTCACCCATGTGCTTTTGTCTGTATTTATCATCTGGCGGTATTCGGCCATCATGACATGCGAGGACTTGTCGCGAAACTGTCCCATGTAGTAACCGCGAAGATCGAAGGGGGTTCCGCTAAGTACATATTTTGTTAGGGGTACATCTCCGAATGCGTTTTTGCTTTGCACTGTCCAGGCTATCACTTTGCGGCGTCCTACTGTTTTGTATTGGCGGTAGTCGATTTCCAAACGGTAAAAGTTATTATCGCTGCCGAATACCTTGTTATACATCATTCCCCGAAAGTCGAGGTAAGTTCCGCTATATGCATTTGCAGGAATATCACGTGTGTCATACGTCAGCAGGAAACCAAGTCCGGAACTGAAATTTTTGTATCCGTGTTCTGTTCCTCCTGCCGCTATATATGAGGGCTCATTAACCATTCCGGCAGCCGGTTTGGTAATTTTATCATAGTTCAAATCGACTTGGGGACCTGCAAAAATATTGCTTTCTCCCAGACGGAACAGGAACCAGGGGTTTACTTGGATGCCGCTATAACGGTATTCACTGGTATCTTCTCCACGTTCATAATCTTTATTAGTGGAATATCCGATGCCATAAAAATTTTCGATTGTATTTTTATATGAGAAAGTTCCGAAGATACGGAAGCGGTCGCCTTTAAAAAAGAGCTGTGGTTTTGTCATCAGGTTCAAGCCGCCTTTGAACATCAAGGCAATGGCCATCGGCACTACCGAACGTCGTTGGGTGGTATCACTCGGATTCATCCGGAATGTCATCAGTGCGCTACCGCCCACCAGTAAACCAAAATCCGGCGTATAACTGGGACCACCCAATATGTTATAGTGTAAATTCCGGTTTGCCACGCGCTGGCGACGCAGCTCGCGCTTTGAAAGGACAGGAATGGTATCTGACGGGATGTCTTCAATATCTGTAGGAGTAGTATCACTGATAGAAGTTGTAGACCTTTGCAGTTCATCGCTCTTTACTGCCGTACTATCAGCCGTAGCTGACATCATATTGATGGATGGAAGCATCATCAATATTCCTATTATATATTTCTTCATAATTTCTCTGTGAGGAATTCGACTGCAAAGAAAACTCTTTTATTTTGATTAGTTTTGAAGTTCTTAGATAATAAATCTAAAAAAGTCATTCTAAGGGCAAATAAAGGCTATTTTGGTATGCGGATTTTTCCTAACAGTAGAGGGATATGCTTCTTGCAGAATATAATGAGTGGATAATTGATTGCTGTAATAAGTAGACTTATAATAAAGGCTATGAATGTAGAGTAGGTAATATTATCGATATGCAGGTATTTTTCTATAGCAAAATTGAATACACCTATGAACATCCAATGTATACCTAAAATAACCATTGTGCCTATTGATACATTATAATTTATGGTGGATGTAATTTGGTTGAGTATAAATCCGATTCCAAGAATCATACAGCTTCCGGTGAATCCCAGGAGGTGGAAATTTACTATTTCGGGCAGTGTTGTATAGTTACTGGTGTATCCCATCGAAAAAAATGTGGCAAATGAAACAATGGATAAAATCAGCCAGATGATACTTTGATGCAAGGAATTTGCGATGTTTTTTATCTTTGTCCGTTTCAATGCTTGTCCGGTAAAAAAGAATATTTGCAATGCAAAAAAACTATGTGTAGCATAGGTACCATAGATGGAGTGTTGGTTGAGCCAATAACAAATGAGTATGGAGACTAGGCTGCTGATACCTGCCGTCAACCAGTATATTGATTGTTTTTTTTGTATAGTGTAGGAATATATTTTTATCATAAACAGGCAATATATAAACCATGTGGGGCCGTTAATGGGGTCTGACGACAGTGATTGAATGAGGGGTTGTATGATGCTATTGTGTATATTGATGACTTGATGAGGTACTATAAGTTCTCTAACAAACCAATACGGGTAAAATATGAATTGATAGATGAGATAGGGGAGCAGCAAAGTCTTGAGATCCTTATATAATTCTTCTTTTATTGTTCCTTTAGGGTTGTATAAGTAACCGGATATAAGAAAGAAAAGTGGCATGTGAAAGGAATAGATGATCGTGTGCGTCTCTGATTGCATTGGTACATGTCCCCAAATAACTAGAAATATAGCTATTGACTTACTCCAGTCAATCCAATTATATCGTACTGATTTTGCGCTTGTCATTTTGTTGTGTTTTAATTTTGTGTGCAAATATACGATTATTTATTCTATCTGCAGGTTTTTCTACAATAAGTTATTATTGTTTGCTAAAAAACATTATTCGTTTTTTAGGAGTTTGTTTGCATATATCTAAGAATTCAACAACCTTTGCAAAAGAGTAATATGTTTTATCTATTATAAGAAGGTGAAATATGACAACATTTTAATATCAAATCAATGAATAAACAGATTTTATCAATTTTTGTTTTATGTGCTTTTTCTTATTCTACACAAGCGCAAGAAGTGAAAGGAGGCATCAGCGACTCCATGATGCAACAAATCAAGCAGAGTTACGCAAACACTCCTACTGACAAGGCTATCCGCAACGCTATCGGTAGCAACGACATTCGTAAACTGGCTCTCAATCAGGATAACCTGAAAGGGATGGACACACATTTCTCCATCAAAGTGCCTTCCAAAGGTATCACCGATCAGAAATCTTCCGGCCGTTGCTGGCTTTTCACAGGTTTGAATGTGATGCGTGCCAAAGCGATCGCCAAGCATAACCTCGGTTCTTTCGAATTTTCGCAAACTTATCCTTTCTTCTTCGATCAGCTGGAGAAAGCTAATCTCTTTCTGCAAGGTATTATCGACACCAGCAGTAAGCCGATGGATGATAAAATGGTGGAATGGCTCTTCCGCAATCCTTTGAGTGACGGTGGAACATTTACCGGTGTAGCCGATATTGTCAGTAAATACGGGCTTGTTCCCAAAGATGTGATGCCGGAAACCAACAGTAGTGAAAATACCTCCCGTATGGCAGGTCTGATCGCCCTGAAACTTCGTGAACAGGGGCTTCAACTCCGTGATCTCGCTGCGCAAGGTGCCAAGCCTGCTGCCCTTGAGAAAACAAAAACAGAGATGTTGAGCACCATCTACCGCATGTTAGTGTTGAATCTCGGTGTTCCTCCTACTGAATTTACCTGGACTGAATATAACGCTAAGGGTGAGCCTGTGTCTACCGAAACTTACACTCCGCTTTCTTTCCTGAAAAAGTATGGTGACGAAAAACTGATTGATAATTATGTCATGTTAATGAACGATCCGAGCCGTGAATATTATAAGTGTTATGAGATAGATTACGACCGCCACCGTTACGACGGCAAAAACTGGACTTATGTCAATCTTCCCATCGAGGATATCAAAGAAATGGCTATTTCTTCTCTCAAGGATAGCACGATGATGTATTTTTCTTGCGATGTAGGTAAGTTTCTAAACTCTGACCGTGGTCTGCTGGATGTCAAAAACTACGACTACGAATCTCTTATGGGTACTTCTTTTGGCATGAACAAGAAGCAACGTATCCAAAGTTTTGCCAGTGGCTCCAGTCACGCCATGACTCTTATGGCCGTCGATCTTGACAAAAATGGAAAACCGACGAAATGGATGGTTGAAAATAGTTGGGGACCCGCCGCCGGTTATCAGGGTTATCTCATTATGACAGATGATTGGTTTAACGAATATATGTTCCGCCTAGTAGTAGAAACGAAATATGCATCGAAAAAAGCTCTCGAGGTGTTGAAACAGAAGCCTATCCGACTTCCTGCTTGGGATCCTATGTTTGCTGAATAGTTCTTTTTCTTTGCTTCTGTCTTTTGTTCCGGAACAAAAGATAAAAGATTACGTGCACGAACACGAAAGGAATTACGGATATTTTTCCGTAATTCCTTTCTTTTTTCCTCCCGAATCCCAATCTTATTTATTACTTTTGCGGCAAATTTATGAAACCATTATTTTATCTAGCATGGCAAATGTAATAAAGTTACGTAA
>OJRS01000440.1_pt1 | contig 25731 bp, 21 predicted proteins | sample 1599261 | NCBI WGS metagenome assembly OJRS01 (sample SAMN03922531, study PRJEB24848) | human gut metagenome | isolation source: stool sample | host: Homo sapiens | place: Germany | collected 2010-05 | reverse complement strand
ATGCCGTTTTATCAATATAGAAATAACCGTCATTACGAATCTTTTCGAAATTCTGAATGCCGATAGGATAAATTTTATTGCTCATAATCTCTGCTTTTATAAATTAACGCCAGTCACCTGTCTTGCAAAGATATATATTTTTAATAGAACTCCTTCTCACGCAAGGTTAAAAGATTCTTTTCCTCAAGCCACTATTACCTCTAATTTTCCCTACAATAAAGTTTGAAAAATAAAAAAACATCTGCCACCTGCAACAAAATCGAAATAACAAACTGACTGATAAACAATTATAGCGTTGCAGATACCGTTGCAGATACGTTGCAGATAAAGTATCTGCAACACAGCGGTAAGAAGAAATATTGCACACCAAGCATCAAAGTTTATTTTCCTATCATTGAAGCGCTCGTTTGTCTATATTAACTTCCCGTTCCAAGGTGGGGAACTGTCGTTTCCGGCATTAGAAATTACAGTTTCCACGGCAGGAAACGAGCGTTTCCAGCCAGAGATACTAGCGTTTCCCGCTAGAGACACTGGAGTTTCCATATAGAGAAACGACAGCGAAACCGTAGCTAAAGATTTTCAGAGAAGGAGATATACAAGACTAACCCCAATTATAATCCTCCACGTAACCGTCGAAATACTCATCCAGACTAACGCCAAGTTCCTTGGCTACGGCAATAATCCGCCGTTGTTCGACCGGGCTAAGGTTCATGTCTCCCCTACGTTTCAAATAATAGTTCTTTCTACCCATATATTCAATCATACGATAGCGAAAGGTATCTGCCACACGAACCGTAAGAGCACTAATCGTACGCATAAAGCCGCGTGCATAACGCACTTTTTCATTGGAACGGTAATAATCACAAGCACCTTTCATCGCTTTCAATCGATTGGGGTTCATTATTGACAGGAAAACCCGCTCCGCCGGAGCATACTCTAAGGCGATATGCCGCAGACAAGTCGTGGCACGCGGACATTCTTCGGCTGCACACAAGCCGAAAGTATAAGGAACGATGGAATAATCGAATGGTTCTTTCATTGCTGTTTATCGGTTTTATTGTTATTAAATTCTACAAATGTACGGATAAAAAGGATAAACAGATAAAATATCCATGTTTATTTGCAAGAGCGGGCAAATATGACTAACTTAGCAGAATATTATTAACAAAACAAAAGATGAAAATCACTCAATTAAGAGACAAGGACAAAACTACTGCGCTGACTACAATGGATATGGAAACGTGGATAGGAAAAACACGGACAGAAACAAAGACACGGCCTGTGTCCGCCTTCAGAGAAGTGTTGCGATATTCCCTGCCCGACTCACGCTGCTACGAAGCAGACAAGCTTCCGAAGATTCTTCCGGCTGCGGAATTCCGCAGGGCCGAAGGTGGAAAACAAATGAAAAGTTATAACGGAATAGTTGAACTGACCGTCGGACCGTTGTCAGGCGGCCCGGAGATTACATTGGTAAAACAATTGGCATGGGAACAGCCGCAGACTCACCGCGTCTTTACCGGTTCGAGCGGACGGACAGTGAAAATATGGGCGAAATTTACCCGCCCAGACAATTCGCTTCCACAGAAAAGAGAAGAAGCGGAGATATTTCATGCGCATGCCTATCGTTTGGCCGTGAAATGCTATCAGCCGCAAATCCCGTTCAGCATTTTACCCAAAGAGCCTAGTCTGGAACAGTATTCACGACTGTCATACGACCCGGAACTTATGTACAGACCGGATTCCGTTCCGTTTTATCTGTCGCAACCATCAGGGATGCCCGAAGAACTGACTTATCGGGAAGCGGTACGCTCGGAAAAGTCACCGTTGACACGGGCCGTGCCGGGATATGACACGGAGCGCGCTGTATTCATGCTTTTCGAAGCGGCTTTGAGAAAGACCCATGAAGAAATCTACGAAGCGGAAGATGAAGGTGCCCCCGAAAGAGGGGAAGACTTTCAGGCTATGGTGACACAACTGGCTGTCAACTGCTTCCATTCGGGCATTCCCGAAGAGGAAACGGTGAAACGTACTATTTTCCACTATTACCTGCGCCGTCAAGAGGTGCTCATCCGCCAGCTGGTTAAGAATGTATATGAAGAACAAAAAGGGTTCGGAAAGAAGAGCAGCTTAGGGAAAGAACAGTACCTGTCACTCCAGACAGAGGAGTTTATGAACAGGCGCTACGAATTCCGTTACAATACCCAAGTGGGAGAAGTGGAATACCGCGAGCGGAACTCATTCCATTTTTACTTCAATCCTATCAACAAACGGGTGCTGAACAGTATCGCACTAGATGCGCAAGCCGAGGGTATTCCGCTATGGGACAGGGACATAAGCCGGTATATCTACTCCAACCGCATCCCCGTATTCAATCCGTTGGAAGATTTCCTCTACCATCTCCCCGTCTGGGACGGCAAAGACCGTATCCGCGGACTGGCGCAAACCGTTCCCTGCGAAAACAAGCATTGGGTAGACTTGTTTCACCGCTGGTTTCTCAATATGGTCATGCACTGGCGTGGGACAGATAAGAAATATGCGAATAATGTTTCGCCCCTGCTGGTAGGCCCGCAAGGTTGCCGTAAATCGACATTCTGCCGCAGCCTCATCCCGCCCGCCATGCGTGCATACTATACGGACAGCATCGATTTCTCACGAAAGACAGATGCCGAATTGTATCTCAATCGTTTTGCGCTCATCAACATTGACGAGTTCGACCAGATCAGCGCCACCCAACAAGGATACCTGAAACACATCCTGCAAAAACCGATTGTAAATATGCGCAAACCTTATGGAAACGCCGTGCTTGAAATGCGCCGTTATGCTTCATTCATCGCAACGAGCAACCAAAAGGATTTGCTGACCGACCCTACGGGCAGCCGCCGCTTTATCTGTATCGAAGTAACCGGAACGATAGATACAAACAAGGCGATAGATTATGAACAGCTTTACGCGCAGGCCATGTATGAGCTCGATCATGGCGAACGTTACTGGTTCGACCAGTCCGAAGAACAGATTATGACCAAAAGCAACCGTGAATTTGAGCAAGTTTCACTCGAAGAACAGTTGTTTTACCGTTATTTCCGTCCGGCCAAAGAGAAAGAAGACGGTGAATGGCTCTCACCGGCGGAGATTTTGGAAGATATAAAGAAAAACAGTGCCATACCGTTATCAAACAAGCGGGTAAGTGTGTTCGGGCGAGTCCTGCGTAAACATGAAATCCCGTCGAAACGTGTACACAGAGGTACTGTCTACCATGTTGTACGAGTTTTATAAGACCAACAGATGCGTTGCAGATACTACATCTGCAACGTATCTGCAACAGGTATCTGCAACGCTGTAATACGTTTATTCTCAACAAGATAATTCAATTTCGTTGCAGGTGGCAGATAAAACAGCACTTTACAAACTTATGTGTAGGTAAAGCTATCTTTCTGTTAAATTCTCAATGAGCCATAAACAAAAATCTCCCCTGCCTGTTACATAGACAACTTAAACATAGTAACCTAAACATAAAAATTATGGCTAGAGAAAGTGTAAAAATTCTACAAGGGAAACTAGATGTAGAAAGTTTAATCGCACAGTTGAACGCAGCATTAGCTGAAGAATGGTTGGCATACTATCAATATTGGGTAGGTGCATTAGTAGTGGAAGGCGCCATGCGTGCCGATGTACAGGGTGAATTTGAGGAACATGCCGAAGAAGAGCGCAGACATGCGCAACTGCTCGCTGACCGTATCATCGAGCTGGAAGGAGTTCCGGTGCTCGACCCTAAGCAATGGTTCGAGTTGGCAAGATGCAAATATGACGCTCCGCAGGGGTTCGACTCTGTCAGTTTGCTGAAAGATAATGTAGCTTCCGAACGCTGCGCAATCCTTCGTTATCAGGAAATTGCAGATTTTACCAACGGGAAAGATTTCACGACTTGTGACATCGCCAAACATATTCTTGCCGAAGAGGAAGAACATGAACAGGATTTGCAGGATTATCTGACTGATATTGCGAGAATGAAGAAATCATTTCTTGAAAAGTAAAATGGTAATATAATAACGGACAGCCTAAAAGCATACACCGGAGCTCAAACCATAGATTTGGTCGGAGTTCCGGTGTTTTGTTTTCTGCGGCAGAACCTTTTTAGTGCCTGATAAAGAAATGACCGAACTTATTCAGATGGATTTCTTTACCACGACTTAATGCTTCCATGATTACTTCTAACACCGGTTACAGTATGGAGGTTAACTCCCATTTGTGTACACTCCAGTTCTTTTGCAGATATATACACAGTAACATAGGGGGGTATTCTTTTTTTGCTGTTGTGCCTCCTTTCTATTTCTTTTTTTCATCTTCCTTTCATCTTCCCGCATATCATTCCGTCGTTTGCGATGCCGGACGGTGTACGTGTTTATATTCTGTTCTTTACATCCCTCCGGGCGCCACCCCCCCGTTCCCGACCTCCGAAAGGGTGTAGGACAGGCCGTAGTACCCCTCGGCACCGCCTGCGGACTCGGGCGTGAATGTCCACACTGCTCTGCCGTTGCGGGTGAGGGTGATGGGCGCGGGAGTGCCTATATTGTCCATCATCGGGAGAAGGAAGACGTCTCTGTCCCTGTCGGCTGCGGGGAGTTGGAGGTTGGCGGCGTAGACCAGTCCTAAGTAGTTGCCGTCCAGAGTATAATTCGACCAGCGGATATAATTTTTCATTGTCAGGCCGTAGCCGGCAGGGATGCGCAGGCGGGAGCAGCAGTAGGTGAAGGTGAGCGACCAATACTCGGAATTGCCTTGGGGGGATTCAATTCCGGAAGCCTCCATCACCGGGATGGAGGCGTTGCTGCCGGGAGCCGGGATAGTGATTAGCCCGTTCTCCGGCTTGCCATTGCCTACATAGTAGCCTTCGATGCTTTTAACGAAGTATCCGTCGTAGGTAATAAGGGTACGGTTGAACTGGGGATCGTCGTTGAGTCCCATCTCGCCGGCTTCAGCCTCGGTGAGGTAGCGCCAGGCACCGCCGGAGTATTTTAAGGCGGAGTAGTTGTCAAAGCGATTACTATCATAAACCTCCCGAAACTGGGTATACAGCCACACCACATCCCCCTCTTCCCACTTCGTTCCTTGTTCCGTCTGCACGGCACGGGTGGTTGGGCTGTTTTTCCCGTCGGGCAGGGTGATGGCGGCCTCGGCGAATGCGGGCTTCGGGGCGATGGTGATGCTGAGTGAGCGTTGGGCGCCAGCCGGGCGGGTGCCGGTGGTGGCGGGAGTTTGAACTATTTCGTCGTCGGTGGCGGTGCAGCTCCAGGTCAGCAGGACGAGGAGGAGTACGGCGGCGGTGGAAAGGAGTTTATGTTTCATATCGTTATTACGTTTTAATGTGAATGGATGGGTTAATTATTAAGAGTATTCCGGGTAAAGTGCAAGACGGGCCATGTTCCGTCGCCTGCTAACCAGAAGTTCCTTGATTTTACATCCCCAGACCTGGAGATGTCGATACCATAGGCGGGCGTGGCGAGGGGGGCGTAACCAGTGATGGTACCGCGCGTCGAAATGGAGTTCGTTATGATTCTGTATATATCGCCCTCTCCGGGGCTGGTATTGTAGGTATTTCCTGTACAATTGGATGTGCCTTGACCACCGACGCCGGCGCCGTAGCAGGACTGTACATTATTGTCCCGCGTGAATTCGTCGAATCCGACGATAGCGCCTGCCCTAGTTTCGCCGGTGGATGCCTCTACAGTGTTGGCTATAGCGGTGCCGCGGGCGTAGCAACTTTTGACATCTCCTCCATAGTTATAGCCTACCAATCCTCCGGTATAGATATCGATGTATGCTGATTCAGATGTAACGGAGACATCACCTTCGGCTATACAACAGTGGATAGTGGAGTTTAAATTATAATTTTTCTCATTACGCCCGGCAATTCCTCCTACACGCATAATAGGGTTGCCGCTAAATGCATTTCCCTTCATAGTGATGTTGCCGATGGCGTGGCAGGCAAATAGTAGGCCACTGTACTCGTTTATTCCTACTATTCCTCCGGCCCCTGCTGTAAGTTGTACTCCAAGGTTTACGCGATCTACTGTTATCTCGACGTCCGTCCGGCAACGGGTAATAGTACCCTCGTTACTTCCCACTAATCCGCCGACAGTTGGGTTAATATTGCTCGTATTGATTTTCCCCTGAGCAGAGCATAGGGAAACAGTGGGAGCACCCCTACTAATTCCAACGAGGGTTCCGACAGTATGTGCCTTGTTTTGTATTGAAATCTCCACATCGCGCAGGTGAATGCCGGTCAGCAGAGCATCGCCGCTTATCATCCCGAAAAGGCCGGCAGCTGATTCATTATTACTGATTTTCAGATGGGAGATAGTGTATCCGTTACCGTTATAAATGCCGAGAAATGGCCGAGGATCAGAGGAGTTGTACATACTGATAGGCTTCCAATTGTCAATGCCACCCAAGTCGATGTCCGCCGTTTGCAGGGCATTGAGGTTCTGCTGTCCGCTGTTCACATCGTCAGCAAACCGCACCAGGTCTTCTGCCGTGCGTATCAGCCGGAATTCCTTGCCGTTGATCTTCGTGGTAAGGATGCCGTCCTGCCAGGGCACGTCGCTCTGGGATATGCTCACGGTCACGCGGTCCGCCTCCACGGTGGCGTTATAGACGTATTCGTGTCCGCCTTTCAGCAGGCTGCCGTTCTCTGCCACATATTCCCGCTCCTTGCCATTGGGGAGGCGCACCCGGATGAACGTTTTCCCGCTCACGTCCTGCGGAGGCAGCAGGGCTTCGTAGGCCGCCACGAAGCCCGCGGGGGTATCGGCACAACGGTGGGGCGTGATGGTTTGCGGGGGCAAGTCGTCCCCTTCGGTAGGGACATAGGCTGTCAGTGTCCCGGTCTGCGGGTCGATGTCTGCTGCCATTAAGAGGTTCTTGCTGCCCAGCAGCACGGTGGCGCCTGCCACGTCCTCGTCCTTGAGAGAGCCGCCGGAACGGAGGCGGACAACGATGCGCGCCATGCCGTGGCGGAAAGTGAGCGCGGGAGTGCTGCGGTGGAGTGTCTGTGCGGCATATACATAATCACTATATTTATAATTATCATCTTTACTCTGGTTATTAGCGGCCATACATTGATAAAGATTTCCTAAATTGCCAATAAAGGGCATAACTATCGCAGGACCGTAAGCAAGGACTTCCTTTTGGGTTTCCCCGGCTTTCCACTCGGCAGGTGCGGTGTCGATGCCCGTACCGGAAACGGTGCCGTCGTGTACAAAGCCTTGGGCTGTGCGGTAAACGAAGACTTTTAGCTTGCCGTCCATGTGGACGAGAATCCGGTCGCCGTCGTCGAAGGTGCCGTCGGTGATGGCGCGGCTGGCGGGGGCTTTATCGTTGCCGCCTGCTTCGCGGTGGTCGATGGTGGCGCCGAAGGTGACGGAGGTGCCGTCTTCTCCGGCAGCGATTTGCGGGTCGTTGTCTGCGCTGCACCCCGTGAGGGTTGCCAGCATGGCCGTCAGCGTTATCGCCGTGGCAAGCCATAGGCGGATGCTGTGCCGCCGGATGGCTTTCGGGAGGGTATGGTTTTGTATCTTCATGTTCTTTCTATTTTCTTATTCTTTTATTTCTTGTTCTTGATGAATGGCGTGGCTACTACTTGCGCCGGAGTTGGGGCAGGTGGCCGCCGGCGACTTCTTAGAGGGTGATGTCCTTGCTGCCTCCGTCCGTCCAGTCTTCGATATCGGCTTTCTCTATTTTGATGTAGGCACGCTCCACGTTTACATTGAAGGTATAGGAGGTGGAGGGCGCAAGGCCTCCGCCCGCCGTGCCCACCGGGAAAGTGAGCGCGGCGCCGAAGGTGGTGCCGTTCAGCGTCAGTTGCAGGCGCATGGCGTTTGCTGCCTGCGGCCAGAGGATGACGGTGCTCGTGGGCCGCACCCCGATGGTGATGGTAGTGGGCAGATTTTCGAGGGTGGACGCCGTGCCCGTGGCTTTGGCTTCGCCGGTGGAGGTGTCGAAGGTTCCCGCCGTGCTCACTCCCGTGAGGGTGTAGGTCGGCCCGTCGGCGGGAAACACAACACCGGCACCCGCCTTAAAGCGAAGGATAATGCGGCTCATGCGGTGCGAAAACAAGAAATCTACCTCCGGGCTGCTGCTTTGGGCTGTTTGCTGCGCCCAGAGGTAGTCGATGGCGGGCAGGTTTTCCGGGCTTTGGTCGGTAGCGGTGAGGGTTTTCGTGAGGATGCCGTCGCTGCCGGGCCTGGTGCCGTTCGTGCCCTCGCAGGGGTAATAGGCGGTGAACTCGGTGGGCGACGCATCCTGAAAGTAGAGGGTGTTGTCCTCGCCCGCCGCGCCGGGCACGGGGCGGAACACGCTGCCGTCGGTTTGATACCGGATATTGACATAGTTCGTTTTCCCTTTCGCAGAAGAGGCGGAGATGCCGATACAGTCGCCGGCATCCCATGCCGTGTTCGAGGCGCGGGTGGACGCCACGCTGCCTGCCTTGCCTACAGAGGCGGTGATAATGGCAGCATTCGGCACGTTGCCGCCGGGTTCATTGTTCTCTTCGCTGCATCCTGCGGCGAACATGGCTGCTATCACGGACGTGACAGCGAAAAGCCGGGTTGATGTGAATTGCTTCATCTGCTATTTGTTTTTAGTTTATGATTCATGATTGATTATTCCACTCCGGCATTCACGTCGCCGCCGTCGGTTTCCGTCCAGCCGATAATCGTACCGCCCGTTTCAAGATTTACCGGTGCATATACATCACCGGTAAGGCGCATGGGATGGAGCTTGTCGGTATTGAAATCCTTGAACATTTCGCTGAAATCGGTTTCCACCGTGTCTGTCACGCCATCCACGAAGGTGAGTGTCACAACCATACGCTGCACTGCTCCCGGAATCATTCCCGGAACCCACACGGCACCGGCCAGTTTTCCTTCCAACCGGACAAAAGGAACCGGCACGACAGTCACTACGCCCGTCACTTCGCCCGTGCGCAGATCGACGGATGGCGCCACTCCTTCCAGCCGGGCTTCGATACCGGTAATACGCCTGATGTCTCCTCCGGAAACAGTCAGTTCGAATGCTATCTTCCGGAAAAGCTGCCGCATGGGTAATACGACGCTTACCGTATCGTCCGCCACGACGTCCGCTGTCACCGTACCGCCTAATAATACTCCCGGTTCAGGGTGTTGCATCCCGTCGTTGTCCGGGTCATTATCCACTGTCGCCACACCGTCCTTTACCGTAACGTGTTCTGCCGGATTGTAGTCGAGCAGTTCCGTCCGTCCCGGCACGAACAACCCGGTCAGCGCTGCAACCGGTTCATGCAGAGTGAAGGATGCTCCCGCCGCTTCCGTAATGTATTCCGAAGGGGTGGCTATGCCTTCGCCGCGCTGTGTCCAGTCAGCGGTTATCACGATGGCACCTTTGTCGGGATGCGGGGTGTTGTAGATCGGGTCCTTCACGTCGCAACCCGCGAGAAATAGGGTCGCCCAGACACAAAGTAATGTAATTGTAATTTTCATATATCGTATTTTTATAGTTCTACTTATTTGCTGCCGATAGTCCACACGAGGCTGATACCTGCCTGCGTGGGACCCCAGAAGTTGTTTGTCTTGTTCCGTTCCTTATAGACACGCACGCCGTCGGTCATCCCGAAGCTGTCGTATTCGGAACGGGTGTAGCCCAGACCGAGGTTAAAGTCAATGGAAAAGCTGCGGAACAGATAAAGCTGATAGCCCACCGTCAGTCCGGCATTCCACAGCTTGCCCTGATAGCCTGTGTCTTTCGACAGGATGCTGCCGAGAGGGTACTTATATATATTGTACTCGCCGTAGCTGCCCGAAACTCCGGCGTAGAAGCGTTTGTCACGCAACAGATACCACCGTACTTCCGGATTGACGAGCCACATCTTCTGTACTTTGCCATGCTCTCCGCCCCACCACGAGAGGCTGCCGTCCAGCCGGATCCCGACATTCTCATTCAGACGCCACTCTACCCCCAATGTGGGAAGCAGCAGGGCGTCATACAATACATTCGTGCGGACGGCAAACCGATAAGGCCGTTCTGTTTCCCGGATGCGTTGCTCCGATACGGAGGCAGGCTGTTGTTCCACTGCGGGAGGTTCGGATGGTTTCTCCACGGAGGTTTCCGTTTTTTGCTCCACGGCTCCTTGTTTCTGTTGGGGAGCTTCCCGTTTCACTTTTTCTTTGGCGGGCGTCGTCTCCGACGTAACCTTAGCCGAAGGGATATGGAGCGTCACTACCACCAAGTCTTTATTATTATAATACGCACGCGCGTAATTGGCGGTGATGAAATCGGCTTCTTTCAGTCCTTTGCGGGTGATAAGTTCCGACTTCACGCGATTGGCACGGGCGAATGCCGTGTTCAGGTTCTCTTTAGTGGTGGACAGCGAAGCACAGTAGCCGTCCACATAAACGGGCATGTTACCTTTCGCAATCTCCGCCTTGTGATGGTCTATCAATCCATAGAGCCTTTCAAGTTCCGCCTCATTGCCCGCAAGGATAAACATCTCCTCGCCCGGAAGAAAACGGAAAGTGATTACTTTGTCTGCTGCTTTCTGTGCGGAAGCTGTTGCTCCGGATAATATGAATATAAGAAGCAGAGCCAGCAGTTTTTCTTGTAATTGTTTCATAAGGTTCATTTTTATTTGTTTCACTCTAAATATGTAATGTTATTTATAGGGCATTAATAGGATATAAATCACCTGACAACAAAGTTAAAGGCATGCTTTGGGTTCTCTTAACAAAAAGGTAAATAAAACCTATATCAAAAAGTAAATCTTACATTTTTCTTAGTACGTTTAGTTGTTTCAGTACGTCTGGTTGCGTTTTTTAGTACGTCTGGTTGTATTTTAGCCCATATAAGGTGTTTTTTGAGATAAATCAAGGAAGGTATTATTCATTTTATTAAATTTGCAAAACAGATACACAAACCTCATGGACAACAGAACACTTATCTTGCTTTTCACTTGTTTCATACCGCTTTTTACAGCAGTAGTGGGGACGATTATCGAAGCTATTTCCTTACAGGATAGTGTGACCGTCCGTGAAAAACATGTCAAGAGGATGCTTATGTGTTACTTCCTGATGTTTATTTTTATTGGTACCGGAGTGGCTACCGGAGTGGCATTGCCGAAGATTGCCATACAGATATTACCACTCACTGTTTTTTCTCTTTACATAGCTCCCGTCCTCTATTATCGTTTCGTTTACCTGCTGACCAATACGGAGAACAAGGAAACTTCTCATTTCAGCAGACATTACCTCTTTCCGGTTCTGTCCGCTCTCGGTTTTTGCGCCTTCTTTTATATTGTCCCGCCCGCCATCCGCCTGCAATTGGTGGTGGAAAGGACTGTTGCCGGTTATCCGGTCACTACCTTTATCTTCAAAACGATTCCGTTGGTACAGTTCGCCCTTGCCATCCTATATATGTCGCTCGTCTTCCGAAAGCTGACAATATGTTACCGCCAAAACGGGCCAAAAAGTGTTTTGTGGAAGAAATGGTTTCACATTTCCGTTTTCCTATGCAGTCTCACCATCATTTGGTCGGGAGCGTTCTGCCTGACGACGTGCCGCCAGGTAGCGGTAGCCGCTTTATCCATAGCGATTGTCGCGGCCTGGTTACAGGCCATTCATCTCTGTTGCCACACCTTCAATCGAAGGTCGTTGCTCTTCCTGCCGCTCACTATTGCTCCTATTCCCCTGAAAATGCCTTCCAGGGAACAACTTTTCGAGCAAAGAAACGGTAGCGGAAGGCATCGTACATATACCCGCTGGACACAAACCGGTGATCCCGTGAAGGTAGAACCGGCACCTCTCAACCGCAAACTCTTTGAACAGCAAGTCATCGGGAGAAAATTATATCTGAATCCGCAACTCCGGTTGTCCGACCTGATGGAGCTTTTCAACACCAACCGCAGTTATCTTTCCGGTTTTATCAATGAAACGTATGGCTGCGGCTTCAACGGATATATCAACCGGCTGCGGCTTCGCGAATTCGAACGGCTGATGAACCTGCCCAGTAACCGGAAAAAAGCGGCAACCAAACTCTATGCGAAAGCCGGGTTTCCCAACTACCAGACTTATCTTAGAATTAAAAAGAAGGTTTACAATCAGGAAAGTTAAATACGCAGCGATATGGTTACGAAAGAGTTTTTGCAATACACCGGCTTTTGTGCCCCCATTATTTCTTCATTGGGGTGCGCGATTATGCTTGTCCTTTTCCGCCATACCCATGCCAAATCAGAAGAAGGAACACTGCACCGCCTGCTGGTGTCATACTTCCTGTTGGTGAGCTTAGGGTGGATATGCTCGCTCGTCTATGTCTATCTCCCTTTGCTGTATGTGCGTATCAATGTCCTTTTTTATCTGATTGTATTTTGGAGCCAGGTGGTCTTCTACCAGTTTATCTATACACTTACCCGGTTGCCCGGAGAAAAACCGTTCTCAAGAATCCACTATATTTTTCCTTTGGTGATAGTCGGCACATTCGCCGTATGGTCGGCTTTCGTGCCTTTTGAAACGCAAGTGTATATTGTCACATCGCGGGGAGAAGTTGCGCCCGGTTACGAAGCCTACTCCCGTTTCTTCACCGCCCGCCTGCTGCTACGAGGAATATGGAACATAGCCTACACCGCCCTTGCCTGGTGGAGATTGCTGGCTTACCGCCGTTCTATATCCGACTATTCTGCCAATGCCGACCGCACTTCGTTGGCTTGGGTGACACTTTTGCTGCTGATTTCGTTTAGCCTGGTTCCTCCTTCTCTGCTTTCGGCCATTTTCTCCAAAAAGATACTGATAGCGTCGCTGTTGCTGCTGATTCCCCAATTGTTGCTGGTAGTGCAGCACGCTGTGGTCTGTTACAATATGGCTGTCGGGAATTTCGTGGTTATTTATTATCCGGGAGAAGAAATGGAGACAGAATCAAAGGAAGATGCCGAAATGGGAATGGAAAAAGAAACTGAATCGGAGCGGGCGCATAAACGGAAAAAGTTTGAGAAATATATATATGAACATCGCCCGTATCTGAATCCCGATTTACGGATAACGGATCTGATGCAGGCTTTTCACACGAACCGAACGTATATCTCCCGGTTTATCAACCGCGAATATGGAATGAATTTCTCCCGTTATATCAATATGCTACGCCTTCGTGAAATGGAAGCGTTGCGCAACGACCCGGCCTGCTCCCGCCTTCCCGAGGAGGAACGCGCCTGCCTGGCAGGATTCAGCAATTTTCGCAGCTATCAACGTGTAAAGAGGATGGCGGAGAAAGAAAAATAGATCATGTTTTTCAAAGACTGGAAAACAAACAACATATAAACAGTAAGCAAGATGAATAATATTACGAATTATTACGGAGACTTGGGCATATTTCTTTATTATACCCCTATCGTGAGTGCTTTTATGGCTGCATTCGCCCTACTTGCCAACCGTCGGCGAACTCCTTCGCAAACGTGGTTGGCTCTTGTCTTAGTTACATTCGGAACCGGCATGGCTGCCAGTTTCCTGTTCGACCGCTATTTCAGCGCGAGCCATAGCGAAATATTCCGCCCGGTCAATTTTATCTTTTCCACGGCAAATTCCATTGTCATTCTGTTTTACTATGTTTCACTGATGCGTCCCCAATTGCTTACCCGGAAATATATGCTTTATTTTAGTGGGGGCTGGGTGCTATTTTCTCTATTTGTCCTGTTGCCCGGCACGTTTTCGGCACGTTTTCAACCGATTCAGGGTATCCACAGGTTGGCGGATTTATCTTCGCTGCCGATGGTTTTCCACCTTCTGACTATCTGTTGCATCCTTGTTTTTATACCTGGATGGGTGTTTTTATACTACGCATCTACCGTGATTACCGTAAGTTTATCGTCAACAGTTATTCTTTTGTGGGAGGGATTACCCTTTCGTGGGTGAGCATTACGATTTATTTGTTTATTATCATGGGTATCCTCGATATACTCTGGATGGTGAACACTTCCGCCGGATACAAAATGCTGTTCAATGTCGTTTCTTTGGGAGCGGTGTGGACACTGTTCTGGTATGGTTCCCGCCAGAGCGCAATTCCTCCGGTGGATATTGAGCCGAAGAAGAAGAGCTTCAAGGAAGTGGAAGAGTTATCTGTCACCACGGATGACAAGCAAGCAAAACTCAAAATACAATTGCTGGAATATTTTAATCATAAAAAGCCTTATCTGAATCCGGAACTTTCGCTGAAAGAGGTGGCACAAGCGTTGCAGACAAATCATTATGCGCTTTCCCGTTTTATCAACAAAGAGTTTGAGGTGAATTTCTATACACTTATCAACCGTTTCCGTGTGGAGTATATACTTCACCTGATCGAATTGAACAAAGGTACTATCAACTGCGATACGCTTCATGCAATTTCCGGTTTTAAGAGCCGTACCACCTTTTTTAAACAGTTTAAGGAGATTGCCGGATGCACGCCACAGGAATACATCGAAAGCCGGAAGACAGAAAAGTCCGACAATAGTACGATAAAAACAAAACTATTTTAGAGTAAATCAAGAAGAAATCTTTCTTTTTTCGTATTTTTGTCCCAATATGCACGTTTAATTCAAGTAGACAACGAACATCAACGAAAAAGAATGAGAGTAATTGATTTAATACATAACAGCGAAAAAACAGCTTTCTCTTTCGAAATCCTTCCTCCACTGAAAGGTACAGGCATCGAAAAGCTGTATCAGACTGTCGATACCCTTCGGGAGTTTGATCCGAAATATATCAATATCACCACGCATCGCAGCGAATACGTATATAAGGATCTGGGCAACGGACTTTTCCAGCGAAACCGGCTGAGAAGACGCCCGGGGACTGTTGCCGTAGCTGCCGCTATCCAGAACAAGTATAATATAACGGTGGTTCCGCACATACTGTGCAGCGGCTTCACCCGTGAAGAAACCGAATATGTACTGCTCGACCTGCAATTCCTCAATATCACCGATCTGCTGGTACTTCGGGGAGATAAGGCCAAACATGAATCAGTATTCACTCCCGAGGGCGACGGGTACCATCATGCTATCGAGTTGCAGGAACAAATCAATAACTTCAATAAGGGAATCTTTGTAGACGGCTCGGAGATGAAAGTAACCAACAGTCCGTTCTCCTACGGTGTGGCTTGCTATCCGGAGAAGCACGAGGAGGCTCCCAACATCGAATCCGATCTCTTCTGGCTGAAAAAGAAAGTAGAAGCAGGGGCAGAATATGCTGTGACACAGTTATTCTACGACAATAAGAAATACTTCGAATTTGTAGAGCAAGCGAAGGCAGCAGGTATCAATGTGCCTATCATTCCGGGCATCAAGCCATTCAAGAAGTTGTCTCAACTCAGTATGGTGCCCAAGACATTCAAAGTAGACTTGCCGGAAGATTTGGTCAAGGAGGTTTTGAAATGCAAGAACGACAAGGAAGCCGAACAGGTTGGTATCGAATGGTGCGTCGCCCAATGCAAAGAGTTAATGGCACATGGAGTGCCAAGCATCCACTTCTACTCCATCGGAGCAGTGGACAGTATCAAAGAAGTGGCTAAAATCATTTATTGATATGTTTTTCAGAGACGTAATCGGACAAGAAGAAATCAAGCAACGGCTCATTCAGGAAGTGAATGAGGGGCGTATTCCACATGCCCAGCTTATCTGCGGACCGGAAGGGGTCGGGAAAATGCCGTTGGCTATTGCATACGCACGTTACATCAGTTGCACTAATCGGGGGGAGACTGATGCCTGCGGAACGTGTCCGTCCTGCGTGAAATTCAATAAATTGGTGCATCCCGACGTACATTTCGTATTCCCTATCGTGAAAAGCGCAAAGGGGAAAAAGGAAGTCTGCGATGATTATATAGCCGACTGGCGACCGTTTGTTATCAATCATCCTTACTTTAATCTCAATCACTGGTTGGGAGAGATGGATGCGGAAAACTCACAAGCATTGATCTATGCCAAAGAGAGTGACGAGATTCTGAAAAAACTTAGTTTGAAATCCAGTGAAGGGGGATTTAAGATTACGATTGTATGGCTGCCGGAAAAAATGCATCCGGTATGTGCCAACAAACTACTGAAGTTGCTTGAGGAACCGCCCGAAAAAACGGTTTTCTTATTAGTATCGGAAGCACCGGACATGATTCTGCCTACTATCCTAAGCCGTACCCAGCGCATGAATGTACGGAAGATTGATGAAGCCAGCATCGACCGGGTATTACAGACGAAATATAACATTTTGCCTGCCGACAGTATTTCCATTGCCCATCTAGCAAACGGGAATTTTATCAAGGCACTCGAAACAATTCATCTGAATGAAGAGAACCAGTTGTTTTTTGACTTATTTGTCAGCCTGATGCGGTTGTCTTACCAACGGAAAATCAGGGAGATGAAAATGTGGAGCGAACAAGTGGCGGGTATGGGACGTGAACGTCAGAAGAACTTCCTGGAATATTGCCAGCGCATGATTCGGGAGAATTTTATCTTCAACCTGCACCAGCGCGACTTGACGTATATGACGATTAATGAACAGAATTTTGCAACCCGCTTTGCGCCTTTTGTCAACGAACGTAACGTGATGGGCATCATGGACGAATTAAGCGAAGCGCAACTACATATAGAACAGAATGTAAATGCTAAAATGGTATTCTTCGACTTCTCGCTGAAGATGATTGTACTGTTGAAGCAATAATAAATATATAAACTTATGGAATATAAACTTCATAATGGAAGCGGCGGCCTTTGCTGCAAAGGATGCTCCCGACAAGATAAAAAGCTGAACACCTACGATTGGCTGGCGGACATTCCGGGCAATGCGGAAGAGAGTGACATGGTGGAAGTGCAATTCAAAAATACCCGGAAGGGATATTTTCGGAACAGCAACAAGATTAAACTGGAAAAAGGAGATGTAGTTGCCGTTGAAGCGGCTCCCGGCCATGACATCGGTGTGGTTACATTGACCGGCCGGCTCGTTCCCCTGCAAATGAAGAAAGCAAACTTCAAAGCAGATACGGAAATCAAGCGTGTCTATCGGAAAGCCAAACCGGTAGATATGGAAAAGTTCAACGAAGCCAAAGCCAAAGAACATGCTACGATGATTCGTGCGCGTCAGATTGCGTTGAATCTCAATCTGGATATGAAAATCGGTGATGTGGAGTATCAGGGGGATGGTAACAAAGCTATTTTCTACTATATCGCCGATGAGCGGGTAGACTTCCGGCAACTGATTAAAGTATTGGCCGAAGCATTCCGCGTACGTATCGAAATGAAACAAATCGGTGCCCGTCAGGAAGCAGGACGCATCGGCGGGATTGGCCCTTGCGGACGCGAACTTTGCTGCGCTACATGGATGACGAGCTTCGTCTCTGTTTCTACCAGTGCAGCCCGTTTTCAGGACATCTCATTGAATCCACAGAAACTTGCCGGACAGTGCGCTAAGCTGAAATGCTGTCTGAACTACGAGGTGGACTGTTATGTGGAAGCACAAAAACGTCTCCCTTCAAGAGAGATAGAGCTAGAAACGAAAGATGGTACTTTCTATTTCTTCAAAGCGGATATTCTAAGTAATCAGGTTTCTTATTCTACGGATAAAAACTTCCCAGCCAACTTAGTCACTATCAGCGGCAAACGTGCGTTTGAAGTAATCTCCATGAATAAGAAAGGGATGAAACCGGACAGCTTGCTCGAAGAAGAAAAGAAACCGGAACCGAGAAAACCAGTTGACTTGCTGGAACAGGAAAGCGTTACCCGTTTCGACCGCAGCCGGAATAATAAAGAGGGCGGCAATAACGCTAACCGGAATAATAAAAAGAAGAAAAAAGGAAACAATAATAACGGAAACCGCCCGCAACAGCAAGCAGAAGGCGGCAATCGTCCGCAACAACCTCAACGGGAGAATGAAAACCGCCCGCAACAGCCAGAAAACGGCAACAGAGGGGAAAGAGACAACCGCCCGAGAAATAACAATAACAACAACCGGAACAGAGGACAAAACCAGGGACGGAACAACGAAAACAGACGTCCGGAAAGAGGATCAAATCAAGAACGTCCACAAGGACAGGAACGGTCGAATCAGGAACGTCCGCAACAACAAGACCGTCAACGGGAACAGCAAGGGCAGGAACGTCAAGAACGCCGTCCCAACCACGAGCGTCCTTCCAGACCGGAAAGAAATCAGAATCAGGAGAAACAGTCAACTAATGAAAAGCCTACTCAAGAATAGTATATTGAGTCTATTCAGCGCTTGCTTACTGACAGCCTGCAATGAACATACAGTGTATCACTCTTATCAATCCCTTCCCAACAAGGGATGGGGAAAGAGTGATACACTCTCTTTTCAGATTCCCATAACTGACAGCGTTCCCACTACTCTCCGGCTTTTTGCGGAAGTCCGCAACAGTATCGAATATCCTTATCATGACCTCCATTTATTTATCAGTCAGAATCTACAGGATTCTACGGTATGGAGCACTGATACCATTGCTTTCTGCCTGGCTGACTCTACCGGAAGATGGACGGGACACGGATGGGGAAGCATTTACCAATCGGAAACTTTTATTACATCTGTTCGCCCTTTACATCCTGCAAATTATACTATTAAAATTATGAGCGGAATGAAAGATGAAAAGTTACAAGGATTGAGCGATGTAGGTATCCGTATTGAGAAGCAGTAAGATTAGAGTCTTCTACCACGTCCTGCATCAATGCGCAGGAAGATAAACAGCAATATCGTAAATCCCCATAAAGAAGAACCTCCATAGCTGAAGAAAGGCAATGGAATACCGATAACCGGAGTTAACCCCAGCACCATACCGATATTAATAAATAAGTGGAAAAGGAAAATACTGACAACCGAATATCCATAAACCCGCCCAAAGTTGGAAGTCTGCCGTTCGGACAGGAAGATTAATCGTAAGATCAAAATAAGGAAAGCCAACAGGACAGCAGCCGAACCGACAAATCCTTGCTCCTCACCCACTGTACAGAATATAAAGTCGGTATCCTGTTCGGGCACGTACTTTAATTTTGTTTGCGTACCATTCAGGAACCCTTTTCCTGTCAACCCACCGGAACCGATGGCAATCTTGGACTGATTCACATTATATCCAGCACCAGTCAAATCTTCTTCCAAACCGAGCACTACTTTGATACGGACTTGCTGGTGAGGTTCGAGCACATTATCAAATACATAATTGCTGGAATACAGGAAGCCGACAGAACCGATTGTAAACAGGGCAATCAGGAAATAAGTACGCTGCCGCTCACTTAATGCCAAATAAATCAGATAGCCTATCACCACAATACAAAGCGCCCATTGCACCCAAACGAGGCTAAAATGTACCCAATATTCGGATATTAAATAAGCAATCAATAATATAGCCAAACTTCCACCAATGATATTGCGGGTAGCAGACCATTTCTTGCGATATACCCACACCATACCACCGGCAAATAATAAGATCAATAGTAATACGATAAATTCTCCCAGTGGTGTAGGAGTATCGGCGATAAAGACTTCATCAAAACGGATGCCGACCACAAAGTAGATTACCGCACATACGCCCGCAAAAAGCACTACTCCCGGCATTCCTTCACGATAAAGCACCAGAAAAAAAGCAAGATAAACCAATGCAGATCCTGTCTCCCGCTGACCGATAATCAATAACATCGGGAGAAGAATGATGAATCCCAGAATAAAGGCACACTTTTCTTTCTTGATACTGAATGAATAAGAATTCATGTATTTAGCCAACGCCAAGGCCGTAGCGAACTTGGCAAACTCGGCGGGTTGCAGGCTCACAGGCCCCATGACAAGCCAGGAGCGTGATCCTTTGGTGTCCGGTGCTATGAAGATGGTAACAATGAGCAAGAGAATCATCCCCACATATATAATGTACGCGAACATATCATACATACGGTCTTCCAGCATCAACAGCACGAATCCGAGTCCGAAGGAACAGATAATCCATACAAACTGCTTGCCGGCACGGGTTGAGAAGTCGAGGAAGTCGCGTTCGCCATAGTCATAGCTGGCTCCGCAGACGCTAAACCATCCGCCAACAATCAGGAGCAGGTAAATAAAAATCGTTACCCAGTCCAGCGTTTTCCACAAACTATCGTTCCTCGTTACCATATAATATCACTCTGTTACTAAATTCTTCCGCCCTCAACTCGTTCTCCGGCGAGAGCTTGCCTTTCAAATACTGTTCCATCATCAGTGCGCCGAAAGGAACTCCGTAAGTAGCCCCCCATCCGCCGTTCTCTACATAGACGGCAATAGCTATCTTCGGTTTGTTCATCGGCGCAAAGCCCATAAATACCGAGTGGTCGTGTCCGCGGTTCTGCGCAGTACCCGTTTTTCCACAGGCTTCCAAATCCGGAACCATCACTGACAGCATACGACAAGTTCCTCCGGTAGCTGCGCCACGCATTCCTTCTACGACTGATTCATAATGTCTTTTCTCAATAGTGGTATAGCGTGGTACGCGATAGATGCTGTCCAACTGATTATCTTGGATTTCCTTTACAATATGCGGTGTCACAAAGTATCCTCTGTTAGCAATGGTTGCTCCCAGGTTAGCAATCTGAAGGGGAGTGGATAGAATTTCCCCCTGTCCGATAGAGATACTGATTACTGTCAGTCCGTTCCAATGTCCGCGATAGGCTTTATCGTAGAACTGCGCATTCGGAATCAGCCCCCGTTTCTCTCCCGGCAAATCAACTCCCAGTTTGTAGCCAAATCCTTGCGAAACCATGTGGTCTTTCCAGACCGTAATGGCGTTTTGCGGCGAACCGTATTTACGATCGCCAAACATACGGAACAATCCCCAACAGAAATAGGAGTTGCACGATGTAGCAATAGCCGGAATCAATGGCAAGGGAGATCCGTGAGCATGGCAGCCTACTGTCAATCTTCCGTAATGGAATCCATGTGAGCAAGGAAATGCCGGACTTTGTTCGGTTATGATTCCTTCTTGCAGGAACGTCAGTCCTTGCGCTGTCTTGAACGTAGATCCCGGAGGATACACTCCCATCAGGGCACGATTCAAAAGCGGTTTAGTCATATCACGTTGCAAAGCCAGATGGTTCTTACCACGCTGGCGGCCAATCATCAAATGCGGGTCATAATTGGGAGAGGATACCAGACAAAGGATTTCTCCGGTCTCCGGTTCGATAGCCACGATACTTCCAATCTTATTCTTTAATAAACGTTCGCCCAGCATCTGCAAGTCAATATCCAGACTCAATGTCAGGTTCTTGCCGGGAACAGAAGGACGGTCATATTCACCATCCATATAATGTCCCTGGATACGACCGTGCGCATCGCGAAGCAGAATCTCAATTCCTTTCTCGCCACGAAGGTACTTTTCATACGATTTCTCGACTCCTAACTTGCCGACATAATCCCCACGGATGTAGTATCCTTCTTCATCCGCTTCCATTTCTTTTGCGGAGACTTCTCCTATATCTCCCAAAGCATGGGCGGCAGCATTGTACGAATATTGACGAATGGTACGCCGTTGGATATAAAAGCCACGAAACTTAAACAGCTTTTCCTGAAAGACACCACATTCTTCCGCCGAAAGTTGCGACATAAACAACTGGTTGGTATAGCGGGAATATCCCGGATTACGGCGACGGTCTTTCATGTCGCTCATAATTTTGAGAAACTGCGCACGGGTGATATTCAACGATTGGCATAAATCGAGTGTGTCCAGATTCTCTATTTCCTTTGGCACGATCGTTATGTCGTATGCCGGCTGGTTGAATACCAACAGTTTACCGGTCCGGTCATAAATAGCGCCACGCGAGGGGTATTGGATCTTATTCAGAAAAGCGTTACTGTCAGCATTCTTCTTGTAGTCATCAGTCGTGATCTGCAATACAAAAAGACGTATCAGATAAATCAAAACAATGGAGATAGCAATGCCTCCGATTACAAATTTGCGCTTCTCTAAGATATAATCTTTTGCCATCGTTACTTCTTAATCCCTTCTATAGCTATGATACAGGTTACAGTCAGAATAGTGCAAAGAAGCACTCGCAACAGTAACAGCCAAATGCTGGTAAATGAGAAGAACTCAATGGAGAGTAATGCCAGACTGTGCACAAAAACACTTGCAGTAGTATATTTTAAGAAAGGACTGATTCCCATCGTCTTGAAAGAGGGAATAAGGCTGTCCGGATTATCACGGGGCATGAACAGACGAAGCAAAGAGGGACGGAGAAAGGCAAGCAATACGGTAGCTGCCGCATTCATTCCCGGAGTATCGGAGAATATATCAATGGTCAGTCCGAAGAAAAAAGCCCACAACATCAGTTCATTCCGGGAAGTGCCGGAGCTGAATTTCAGAATAAAATAGATATAAAGAAAAGGAGTAGCATAGCCGGCAATATGTACACTATTAAGGATTAGCACCTGAAGAAGTACCAAGCCGATAAACCATCCGATTCTATGTATATAAGTAATAATCATTCTTTCATCACCTTGTTTTCAAGTTTCTTCTGTTCTTCCTGACCTGTCCGGGCTACCACCCGAACGTCACTCAACTTACCGAAATCAGTAGCCAGCTTGATTTTCAACAGATAGGAAAGTCCGTCATTAGAGTCGGACATATCATCCACCGTTCCCACCATTATACCTTCGGGAAAGACGGTGGAGAAACCACTGGTAACGACTGTATCTCCCAAATTAAACTCTGCATGACGAGGTAAGTCTTTCAGATAAGCATAGCGCGAATCTCCATGTTCCCATTTCAGGTAGCCGAAATAATCACTGCCGATAATCTTGCAACTGATATTCGACTTGCTGTTCAGTACCGAAATCACCACCGAGTAGGAAGGAGAGGTTTCATAAACAATCCCTACAATCCCATTACCATCCACCACTCCCATTTCGGAGCGAATACCGGAAGAGGAACCTTTATCGAGCGTGATATAATTATCAACCAGGTTCAAACTGTTCTTTATCACATGCGCTTTAAACAACTGATAATCCGCTTGCGGCACCTGCCGGATGCTGTTGATGGCCATAGAATCGAGCTGCTGCTCTCTCAATGCTTTTTCCAGATTAGTGATCTGTTGTTCGAGCACCATGTTGCGATCCAACAGATCTTCGTTGACCGATTTCAGATGAAAATAAGAGGAAATCCCTCCCGAAACTTCATAAACCGCCCCCACAACCGTATTGGCAGAAGTGAAGAATGCACTCTGCTGATAACGGTTGAACCGAAATAACAAAACAAAACTGGCTACCTCCAATAAGATGAAGAGGAACCAGTAATTGTATTTCAGAAGGAAGTTTAATAAATTCCTCATCCCCGGTTTATCTCATTAAGAAAGAGAAACGGTCTACGTTCTTCAATGCCACTCCTGTACCTTTGGCAACTGCATGCAAAGGATCTTCCGCAATATGGAAAGGAATGTTGATCTTATCGGTCAATCTCTTATCCAGTCCGCGAAGCAATGCACCACCTCCGGAGAGATAGATACCATTGTGCACAATATCAGCATACAGTTCAGGAGGTGTATTTTCCAATGCACTCAAGATAGCAGTTTCGATCTTTGAAATTGATTTCTCCAGACAGTGAGCTACTTCCTGGTAGCATACAGGCACTTCCATCGGAAGAGCCGTGATACGGTTCGGACCGTGAACGATATAATCTTCCGGAGCATCATCACCCAGTTCGGTTAAAGCAGCACCTACATTGATTTTGATACGTTCTGCCATACGCTCGCTGACTTTCACATTGTGCTGACGGCTCATATATTCGCGAATATCCTCTGTCAGGTCATCACCGGCTGTGCGGATGGAGTTGTTGGAAACGATACCTCCCAAAGAGATAACGGCAATTTCCGTAGATCCACCACCTATATCGACAATCATGTTTCCTTCCGGAGCTTCCACATCGATGCCGATACCGATTGCCGCAGCCATCGGCTCGAAAATCAAATAAACATCACGACCGCCGGCATGTTCCGCAGAGTCGCGGACAGCACGGAGTTCGACTTCCGTACTTCCCGAAGGAACGCCAATCACCATGCGAAGAGAAGGTGAAAACAAATGGTTGCGAGTATTCACCTGCTTTATCAAACCGCGCATCATCTGCTCGCAAGCATAGAAGTCGGCAATCACTCCGTCTCTCAACGGACGGATGGTACGTATGTTTTCGTGGGTTTTTTCATGCATCAACTTCGCCTTTTCCCCCACGGCAATCATCTTTTCTGTACGGCGATCCAAAGCCACAACCGAAGGCTCATCGACCACGATTTTTCCATTCGTGATGATGATAGTATTGGCTGTGCCCAAGTCCATTGCTATCTCTTGTGTAAAAGAAAATAATCCCATTCTTAATTCTTATTTTTAGTGTTTAAAATGACGGATACCGGTAGTTACCATCGCCATACCATGCTCATTGCAATAAGCAAAGGATAAATCGTCTTTTACCGAACCTCCCGGTTGGATAACAGCCGTAATACCTTCTTTATCTGCAATTTCCACACAGTCGGGGAACGGGAAGAAAGCATCGGAAGCCATCACTGCACCATTCAGATCAAAACCGAATGATTTGGCCTTTTCTATTGCTTGCTTCAATGCGTCTACACGCGAAGTCTGTCCTACACCGCTTGCAAGAAGTTGCTTATCTTTTGCCAATACGATGGCGTTGGATTTGCTGTTCTTTACAATTTTGTTGGCAAACAACATATCTTCTACTTCTTCCGGAGTAGGAGCTTTGTCTGTCACGGTTTTCAGGTCAGCTACCGTTTCAATATTAGTATCTTTATCCTGCACCAATACGCCATTCAGTAAAGCACGGAATTGCTTTTTAGGCAATTTAGCTTCTTTACGAACGAGAATGATGCGGTTCTTTTTCTGTCCCAGAATTTCGAGTGCATCCACATCATAATCCGGTGCGATAATCACTTCGAAGAAAATCTTGTTGATTTCTTCCGCTGCTTCTTTGTCGATGACACCATTCGTAATCAATACACCGCCGAAAGCAGAAACCGGATCACCGGCCAATGCGTCTTTCCAAGCTTCCAAAACTGTAGCACGGGAAGCTAATCCGCAAGCGTTGTTGTGTTTCAGGATAGCGAAAGTGAGGTCATCGAATTCGTCGATCAGGTCAACGGCTGCGTTGATGTCGAGAAGATTGTTATAAGAGATTTCTTTTCCGTGAATCTGGTCGAACATTGCTTCCAGATTTCCGTAGAAATAACCTTTCTGATGTGGGTTCTCACCGTAACGAAGTTGCTTCTGGCTATTAACAGAGCAACGGAAAGCAGAACCTTCGCCGGCATCGAAATAATTGAAAATAGCCGAATCGTAGTGAGAAGAAACGGCAAATGCTTCTTTAGCCATCCAGCGACGTTCTTCGAGTGAAGAAGTAGCGCCGTGCTCCATCAACATATCCAATAATGGTTTGTATTGAGCTTGAGAAGCTACGATGATTACATCGTTGTAGTTCTTGGCTGCGGCACGAATCAGTGAGATTCCGCCTATATCGATTTTTTCAATAATGTCTGCTTCAGATGCACCGGAAGCTACGGTAGCTTCGAACGGATACAAATCAACAATAACCAGATCTATCTCGGGAATTTCATATTTCTCAATCTGTTGCATATCCTGTTCCAGGCCGCGACGACAAAGAATACCTCCGAAAATTTTCGGATGTAATGTCTTTACTCTACCACCGAGAATAGAAGGATAAGTGGTCAAATCTTCCACT
>OJRS01000417.1_pt1 | contig 26986 bp, 24 predicted proteins | sample 1599261 | NCBI WGS metagenome assembly OJRS01 (sample SAMN03922531, study PRJEB24848) | human gut metagenome | isolation source: stool sample | host: Homo sapiens | place: Germany | collected 2010-05 | reverse complement strand
AAAAATTAAATCGACTTAAATCGAAGAAAAGCTTTCAGATTGTCTATGTAAAGGGACGTACTGTTGTCGATGCTATGTCGGTTTTTTATATTCTCCCAGATCAGGGCGAAGATATAAAAATCGGTCTGGCGGTAGGCAAGAAGCTGGGCTGCGCTGTGGTGCGCAACCGTGTCAAGCGTCTGATGCGTGAAGTATTCCGCATGCATAAGGCAGAACTCAAAAAGGGTTACCATATAGTCTGGGTAGCTCGCAAGAAGCTGACAAAGGCTGATTACAAGACTTTTGAGCGTGTATTTTTAAGACTGGCAAAAAGAGCAGCTCTGCTGCAGTAATAAGGATAGAAGGCTATGAGCAGGTTACTGATTTTGTGTATAAGATTCTATCAGATTTTTATATCACCGCTGAAACCGCCGACCTGCAGGTTTTATCCTACATGTTCAGCGTATGCTATTGAAGCGATTCAGAAGAAGGGTCCTGTAAAGGGAACGTGGCTGGCGATTAAGCGTATCGCAAAATGTCATCCTTTTCATCCGGGCGGTTATGACCCTGTGCCATAAGCATACTATTAAGCTATAACACTTTGTTTTTTAAGGAGTGATATCTTGGATTTTCTCGCTAATATCGTACAACAGGTGTTAACTGTGCTCTACAATTTTACTGAGAGCGTCGGTATACCGAACCTTGGCCTGGCTATTGTGTTAATGACCATTATCATTAAGCTGATTATGTATCCGCTGACTCAGAAGCAGATTCAGTCAACTAAGGCTATGATGGAAATTCAGCCGAAGATGAAGGCTTTACAGGAAAAATATAAGGATGATAAACAGCGCCTGAATATGGAGCTGGCTAATTTATATAAGAGCGAAGGCGTTAATCCGCTGGCAGGCTGTCTGCCGCTGCTAATCCAGATGCCGATTATGATTGGTATTTTCTACGGTATCCGTGATTACAACTATGCAGCACATCCGGAAATCGTTACCAGCTTTTTGTGGCTGGCTGATATTTCCAAGGCAGACCCGACCTATGTTCTGCCGGTGCTTTCCGCATTAACTACTTTTATTCAGACCAAGCAGACTATGCCGACAAACGGCGGTGGTGCACAGAACAAGATGATGATGTACTTCATGCCTCTGTTCATCGGTTATATCAGCTTGACCTTCCCGGCAGGTCTGGTACTGTACTGGGTTGTTATGAATATTATGCAGATTGCACAGCAGTCTATTATGAACAGAGCTGCTGCTAAATAAGCGTGTAAGCGTATAGGAGTTGGTAAAGATGGCTTTTGTTGAGAAGACCGGTAAGAGCGTGGACGAAGCTGTTGCAGCAGCTTTGGCAGAACTGAATGTTACTGCCGACCAGGCTGTTGTTGAAGTATTAGAGGAAGCAAAAAAGGGCTTTTTAGGCTTTGGCCGTAAGGATGCCCGTGTACGCGTAAGCGTTAAACCTGCAGAAGCAGAGGCAGAAAAACCTGCTGAGGCTGCACCCGCTGCTGAAAAAACCGTCAGCGAGGCTGCTGCCGACGCTGTAGCTGCAGTAAAGGTGGCTGCAACCGTAGCTGCAGGTGCTCTGGCTAAAAAGGCTGATGCTGTGAAGGCCGATGCAGCTGTAGCTGCCGAGGATTTCAAGAAGAAGGCTGCAGATGCTAAGGATGATGCAGTTGATGATGCTATCGCAGCGCTGAATGCTTTAAAGAGCGAGCGTCGCGAACGTCAGAACCGCGAACCGCGTAAATACAATGTAAGTGATGAGGCAGTTGCTGCTGCTAAGGAATTTTTGCAGAAAATCTTTAATGCTATGCATATTGAGGTTGCTATGGAAAAATTCATCAACAAAAATGACGGCAGCGTTACCTTCCGCCTGCATGGTGATGATATGGGTATTTTAATCGGCAAGCATGGACAGACCTTAGACAGCTTGCAATACCTGACCAATCTTGTTGCTAACAAGAATAGCAACGAGCGTGTGCGTGTAATCATTGACGTTGAGGATTACCGCGACCGCCGTATCGAAACTCTTAACCGTCTGGCAGCACGTCTGGCAGATAAGGTTAAACGTACCGGTGAGCGCGTAGCCCTGGAGCCTATGAATCCGCACGAACGCAAGATTATCCATATGGCATTACAGGGTGACCGTCGTGTTACTACCCTGAGCGAGGGCGATGAGCCTTATCGTCATGTGGTTATTGAGCTGAAAAAATAAAATACAAAGCAAGGCTGTCGCGTTAAGTTAATCAGAGGCTTATTTGCGGCAGCCTTTTTTCCGTACTGAGCTTTTTTATGCAGTACAGATAAAAGAAGGAGGGTCATATGGCTGAGGATACGATTAGTGCTGTTACTACGGCTCTTGGCGAAGGTGCTGTAGGTATTGTGCGTATTAGCGGACCAAAGGCGTTGGCGGTGGGTGAGACCTTGTTTAAGGCGGCTTCCGGCAAGGCGCTTGGTGCATATCCGGTGAATACGCTTGCTTATGGCCATGTTTATGATACGGACGGCAGCCTTGTAGATGAGGTGCTGGCGGTGTATATGCGTGCTCCCCGTTCCTATACGGCGGAGGATGTGGTGGAAATCCAGTGTCACGGCGGTGTGCAGCCGCTGCAGAAGATTCTGCAGCTTACTTTTGCTGCCGGTGCGCGTCCGGCGGAGGCCGGCGAGTTTACGAAGCGTGCGTTTTTGAACGGCAGGATTGATCTGACGCAGGCTGAGGCGGTTATGGATATTATCCGTTCGCGCAGTGAGGCGAGCCTGAAGCTGGCTGCGCGTCAGCAGCAGGGACAGCTGGCAGGTGAGCTGCGCACTTTGCGTAAGCAGCTTGTGGATATTGTTGTTAATCTGGAGGCTGTGATTGATTATCCGGAGGAGGATATCGAGGATGTTACCTATGGCAGGGTGCAGGAGAGCCTGAGCACTGTCTGCAGCGGGATTGAGCATATGCTGGCGCATGCGCATACGGGCAAGATTTTGCGCGAGGGGCTGCGTACAGCTATTGTTGGCCGTCCGAACGTGGGCAAGTCGAGCTTGCTGAATGCTTTGCTGCGTGAGGAGCGTGCGATTGTTTCGCAGTATGCCGGTACTACGCGTGACGTTATTGAGGAGCAGCTGCTGCTTGACGGTGTGCCGTTGGTGCTTGCTGATACGGCGGGTATTCGTGCTACCGATGATTTTGTGGAGAAAATCGGTGTGGAGAAGAGCCGTCAGCTGTTGGCGGATTCGGAGCTGGTTATCTGTGTTATTGACGGCAGCGAGGGCCTGACGGATGAGGATGAGGCGATTTTAGAGGCTGCGGCCGGCAAGCCCTGTGTGGTGATTGTGAATAAGAGCGATTTGCCGCAGCAGGTTGATTTGGCGCAGCTGCGAGAGCGCTTTGGCGCTGATAAGGTGATGACGCTTTCTGCTAAGACTCTGGTTGGCATTGAGGCGTTTACTGCCTGGCTGAAGAGCTATGTTTACGGCAGCAAGGGCACGCTAGAGGATGGCGCTTATATTCAGAATGCGCGGCAGGAGCGTTTGCTGCGTGAGGCGCTGGCAGGTTTGCAGGATGCAGAGGCTGCGGCGCAGGATTTCCTGCCTTATGACTGTATTGTGATTGATGTGCGCTCGGCGATTGACCTGTTAGGGGAGATTACGGGTGATACGGTGCAGGATGAGATTATCAATGAGATTTTTGAGAGGTTCTGTATTGGTAAATAGGAGTTTGGGCGTTGCAACCCTTCCGTCTGCTCGCTGAAGCTCGCAGCCACCTTCCCTTTCAGGGAAGATATAATGGTACTGCAAAGTTTTACTTTGGCTATCACTACGAACTTTTATATGCTCCCTGAAAGGGAGCTGGCATCGCCGTAGGCGATGACTGAGGGTTGTTTCATTTTGCAGTTAACATGTCTTTTGCTTTAAGCTTTCTTCTTGCCTGCCCCTTGCACTCTTCGAGTATAACACGACCAGCATTTTTCATTACATGCAAAATGGGTCTTAGTATAGCGAAGGTGCCGAGCGTAGCGAGGCGGAAGGGGCGTATGGCGTTGCAATTAACGTATCGCTCTGCAATGAAAAATTTTGTTGTGCGTTCACTGATACATATATTTTTAAGAGGTCTATTAAGATGAGTTATATTACAGATACATTTGATGTAATTGTCGTTGGCGCCGGCCACGCAGGCGTGGAGGCGGCGCTGGTTGCTGCCCGCCTGGGCGGCAAGACGCTGCTGGCGACGCTGTCGCTGGATAATGTGGCGCTGATGCCGTGCAATCCGTCGATCGGCGGTCCGGCAAAAGGGCATCTGGTGCGTGAGCTTGATGCTTTGGGCGGCCAGATGGGTATCAGTGCGGATTTGGCGTGTATCCAGATGCGTCTTTTGAATACCGGTAAGGGCTATGCCGTGCATGCTCTGCGCGGTCAGGAGGATAAGCCTTTTTATCACACTTTGATGAAAAAGATTGTCGAGAATCAGGAGAACCTGGAGCTGAAGCAGCTGATGATTGATAAGTTGCTGGTGGAAAACGGTGCGGTTGTTGGCGTAGAGGCCGAAACCGGCGAGGTTTTCGAGGCGAAGTGCGTTATTCTGGCCACCGGTACTTATCTGCGCGGCCGTATTGTTTATGGCCAGGTTAATTATGAATGTGGTCCGAACGGTCTGCGCAGTGCGCAGAAGCTGTCTGCTTCGCTGCTGGAGAACGGCGTGGAGCTGATGCGCTTCAAGACCGGTACGCCGGCGCGTATTGATGCTCGCAGTCTTGATTACAGCAAGATGGAGCCGCAGTACGGCGATGAGGAGGTGCGCAACTTCTCCTTTATCAGCGATATCAAAACACGTGAGCAGGTTCCTTGCTATCTGACTTATACGAATGAGGCTACGCATAAGATTATCCGCGATAATCTGCATCTATCCGGTATGTATAACGGTATGATTGAGGGTGTCGGCCCGCGTTATTGCCCGTCTATCGAATCTAAGATTGTGCGCTTTGCCAATAAGGAGCGTCATCAGCTGTTTATCGAGCCGGAGGGACGCAGTACCAATGAAATGTATGTACAGGGCATGAGTTCTTCTTTGCCGGCGCACATTCAGTTGCAGTTTATGCAGACGATTCCTGGACTGGAGCACTGCAAGATGATGCGTGCGGGCTATGCCATAGATTACGATTGCCTTGATCCGCTGCAGTTGCGTCCGTCGCTGGAGCATAAGGCTATCAGCGGCTTGTTAAGTGCCGGTCAGTCCAACGGTACCAGTGGCTATGAAGAGGCTGCTGCCCAAGGTCTGATGGCAGGTATTAACGCAATGATGAAGATTAACGGACGCGAGCCGTTGGTATTACGCCGTGATGAGGCGTATATCGGCGTGCTGATTGATGACCTTGTTACCAAGGGTACCTCCGAGCCTTACAGAATGATGACCTCGCGTGCGGAATACCGCCTGCTGCTGCGTCAGGATAATGCAGATTTGCGCCTGACGGAAAAGGGCAGAGCTATCGGTCTTGTTGATGATAAGCGCTACGGTATTTTCACCGAAAAGCGTACTGCCTTGGAGCGCACGGTGAGCGAGCTGGGCAAGCAGAATATTTCGCCCAGTGCGGAAAACAATGCCAAGCTGGAGGCTATGGGTACGGCGCCGCTGCGCAGCGGCAGCAGTCTTTTGGATTTGCTGCGCCGCAAGGAGGTTACCTACAGCAAGCTGCAGCAGGCCTTCGACCTGCCGGAGCTTGCACCGCAGGTAGCGGAGCAGGCAGAGATTTTCGCCAAGTATGAGGGCTATATTACTAAACAGCGTCAGGAGGTAGAGCGCTTTATGAAGCTGGAAAACAAGCGCCTGCCTGACGATATAGATTATCGTGCGATTAAGGAGCTTTCCAGCGAGGCCGCTGAAAAGCTGGACAAGGTACGTCCGGCGAATATCGGTCAGGCATCGCGTATCAGCGGTGTTTCTCCTGCTGATATCAGCGTGCTGATGATTGCGTTGGAGCTGAAGCGCCGAAAGGAGCAGGAAGAATGACCTTTGCAGAAATTTTAGCCGAAAAGGGTGCGGAGGCCGGTTTGAGCTTTACGCCGCTGCAGCTGGAGCAGTTCAGCCGTTATTACGAGCTGCTGGTGGAAACCAATAAGGTGATGAACCTTACCGCTATTACCGAGCCTGAGGATGTTGCCGTAAAGCATATGGTAGACAGCCTGCTGGCCTACGAGGCGGAGATGGCCGGAAAAACCTTGGCAGACGTGGGCACGGGCGCCGGCTTTCCCGGTGTACCGCTGAAAATCTACTGCCCCGAGCTGAAGGTAACTCTGATTGATTCCCTGGGTAAGCGTCTGCGTTTTTTGCAGCAGGTGATTGAGGAGCTGGGGCTGAAGGGCATCCGCTGCGAGCATTTGCGTGCAGAGGATGCGGGCCGTGATAAAAAGCATCGCGAAAAATATGACTATGTAACGGCACGCGCGGTGGCACGTTTGAGCGTGCTGAGCGAATATTGCCTGCCGCTGGCCAAGAAGGGCGGTCAGTTTATCGCTTTGAAGGGCAGCAAGTTTGCTGAGGAAATTACCGAGGGCGAGGCTGCGGTAAAAATTCTCGGCGGCAAAATTCTCAGCGCGGAGCCTGTAAAATTACCCGGTCTGGACGATGGACGTGCTATAATAAAGATAGCTAAAATCAAAACAACACCGGCGCAGTACCCGCGTAAGGCAGGTACGCCGGAAAAACAGCCCTTAGGCGCTAGATAGGGGGAAAGCATATGTTAGTAGATGATGGATTTTCGGTATTGGATACAGATTGCGGTATTATCGGCGAGCGTAAGGCCGTTAATGAGGTGAAGGTAGTCAAGGTTCCCATCGGGCAGATTTTCCCCAACCCTTATCAGCCGCGCAAGAGCTTTGACGAGGCAGCCTTAGAGGAGCTGTCTGCTTCCATCGCCCAATACGGCGTACTGCAGCCTCTTTTGGTATCGCCGACGGAGGACGGACGTTATCTGCTGATTGCCGGCGAGCGCCGTCTGCGTGCTTCCCGTATGGCGAAGCTGACGGAGGTACCTGTTATTATCAGCGATTATACTACGCAGCAGATTGCGGAAATTGCGCTGATTGAAAACCTGCAGCGTGAGGACCTGCACTTTCTGGAGGAGGCCGAAGGCTACGAACAGCTGATGGAGCAGTTCCATCTGACGCAAGAGGCTATGGCTGCGCGCGTAGGCAAGAAGCAGTCTACTATCGCCAACAAGCTGCGTTTGCTGCGCCTGTCGCCTGCTGTACGCAAGGTGCTGGTGGATGCCGGTCTGAGCGAGCGTCATGCGCGCGCACTGCTGAAGCTTGATGATGATGCCAAGCGTCTGGAGGTGCTAGAGGTTGTTGTTGCCAAGAATTACAGCGTGCGCCAAACCGAGGAATATATCAATAAGCTGTTGGAGGACAACCAGCAGGAAAAACGCCGCCGCATGGTGATTGTCAACGATGTTCGCATTTACCTGAACAGTATTAAGCAGGTTGTTAACGCTATTAAGGATGTCGGTATTCCGGTTAACATGGAGCAGACGGTGGAGGGCGATGAGGTCATCGTCAGCGTCCGCATCAAGAACCAGAAGAAGCCGAAGGGCGGCAACAGCAAGCCATTGTTCTGAAAATGATAAAGCAGGAAGCTTCCTGCAGCAACGATAAAAGCAGAGAGCCGTGTTTCACGTGAAACACTGCTCTCTGCTTTTTTGTACAAGGAGGTGGCTTATTATGCTCCGGCTATAGCCAGATTTTTACCAGAATTTAAGCATCTGGAAAAGACTCTTTTTGAAGCCCTTTTCCGGCGGAATTACCTCATGCAGGAATTTGGGCTTAACATAGCGCACAATCATCGGCGGTGTGCGTATAGTAGTTTCGGCAAAGCGCGGCAGCTTGCTGTTGGCGGGCAGCGCTTTTGCTGCTGACAGCAAAGCTGATTTATGCCTAGTTACGGGGAGGCGATAGCGTGGGACGTATAGAATGGACAAGTATGCATTTTTCTCATGAGCTCAGGCTTAGGTGTTTGGCAGTTGCGTGAATGCAAGTTGCTGAATATGCTGCCAGCGCTGGTCATGCCGCAGGTTTTCTAGGCGATGATGGGGCTGGTGAAGTGAGCTTTAGAGAAAAGTCTCCTTTAAAGTAAAATTATTTTTTATTAATATAAGTTATTGACAGACGCTGGGAATGAGTTATAATGTAAACGATATAATAGTGCTTTATAAAAGGTCAAGGGAGCGCTGTTAAAATTTCATATTGGAGGAGATGATATTGTGAGCAAGCATTTATCAACTTCCGTGAGGGTGCCTATTGAAGCGGATAATCCCAGTATTGTCCGTAATGAGTCATTGTGCATCAAATGCGGTCAGTGCAGTAATGTCTGCACAAGTCCTGTTGGTGTGTTGGGAACCTATGCGCTGGAGCAGACCGGAGACAGAGCTATCTGTATTCACTGCGGTCAGTGTGCTAATGTCTGCCCTGTTGGCAGCATCACCGAGGTATATGAATATCCAGAGGTTAAGGCTGCCGTGCAGGATAAGGACAAAATCGTCATTGTCAGTACGTCACCTTCTGTACGCGTGGCTTTGGGCGAGGAATTCGGCCTGCCTAAGGGGGCGTTCGTGTAGGGGAAGATGGTTGCGCTTTTGCGTGCTCTGGGCGTTGATTATGTGCTGGATACGAACTTTGCGGCTGATTTAACAATTGTTGAGGAAGCAAGCGAGCTTCTTGCCCGTATTAAAGGTGAAACTGACAAGCCGCTGCCGCAGTTTACAAGCTGCTGTCCGGCGTGGGTGAAGTTTGCAGAAACCTATTACCCTGAGCTCCTGCCGCATGTTTCTACAGCTAAAAGTCCGATAGGGATGCAGGGACCGACGATTAAAACCTATTTCGCACAGAAAATGGACATTGATCCGAGGAAGATTGTTAATGTCGCCTTAACTCCCTGCACGGCGAAAAAATTTGAGATTCGCCGTGAGAAAATGAACGCTGCCGGGCAGAAGTTGGGTATAGCTGAATTGCGGGATATGGATAATGTCATCACGACGAGGGAGCTGGCACTGTGGGCGAAGGAAGCAGGCATTGATTTTACCAGCCTGGAGGACAGCGATTTTGATAAATTTATGGGCGAGGCCTCTGGTGCAGGTGTTATTTTTGGCAATACAGGCGGCGTGATGGAGGCAGCTCTCAGGACTGCTTATGCTTATCTTACGGGTGAGCAGCCACCTAAGGAAATACTCAAGCTCGAGCCAGTGCGTGGTTATGATGGATTGCGTGAGGCCAGCGTGGAGATAGCAGGCAGGGTTATCAATGTAGCAGTGGTTCACGGAACGGAAAATGTCCGAAAGCTCATAGCTGGTGGCATTGAAAAATATCATTTTATAGAGGTTATGACCTGTCCTGGCGGCTGTATTGGCGGCGGCGGGCAGCCGAAGGATTTTGCTTATGATGCTGACGCAGCACGCAAGGCACGTATCGAGGGTCTTTATGAGCGGGACGCAGAGATGGAGTTGCATCTGTCTCACGAAAATAAAGAAATTCAGCAGCTTTACCAGGAGTTTTATGATACGCCCTTGAGCGACATGGCTGAAGCAATGCTGCATACTGCTTATCAGGACCGCAGCGCAGATTTAACAAAAGGAGCGAAAAAGAAAATGATGAAGTGGAAATGTTTAATTTGTGGTTATATCTATGAAGGCGAGGAGCTGCCAGCTGATTTTGTCTGCCCAATCTGTAAGCAGGGTGCAGATAAGTTTGTAAAAATCGAGGATACTCCTGGCGACAAGGCAAAGAATCCTTATGCTGGCACAAAGTCGGAGAAGAATCTGTTAGAGGCCTTTGCTGGCGAGTCTATGGCTCGTAATAAGTATACTTATTTTGCTAAAGTAGCGCAGGAAGCAGGCTTTGAGCAGATTGCTGCTTTGTTCTTGCAGACAGCAGAGAACGAAAAGGAGCATGCACAGCTATGGTTTAAGGCTTTGGGCGAGCTTGGCGATACTGCGGCAAATCTGCTGCACGCTGCTGAGGGAGAGAACCACGAATGGACGGATATGTATGTGCGTATGGCCCAAGAGGCAGATGCCGAAGGCTTCTATGAGCTAGCAGAGCAGTTCCGTGGCGTAGCAGCTATTGAGAAGCGTCATGAGGAGCGTTATCGTGCGTTGCTGCACAACGTAGAGGCACAGCAGGTATTTGCTAAGAGCGAGGTAAGAATTTGGGAGTGTCGCAAGTGCGGACATATCGTTGTAGGTACGAAGGCTCCGGAGGTTTGCCCGATTTGTAAAAACCCGCAGGCTTATTTTGAAATTCATACGATAAATTATTAAGAGCGGATGTTAGCTCGGTTTCTTCTGAGCTGCCGGAATTTCCCCTGATGCTTGCTATGAAGCTGGCGTCAGGGGATTTTTAGGTTCTATAAATAAGTGTTGGAATTGTAGTAAAATATTATCGACCAAAACAACAGAATCTACAAAGGAGACCAGACACTCTATGCTTTACAACAATTATACACAAAATACCCCGTTTTCTACCAGAATTTGAGCATTTGGAAGATACTCTTTTTGAAGCCCTTTTCCGCTGGGATTACCTCATGCAGGAATTTTGGCTTTACATAACGTACAATCATTGGCGGTGTGCGCATAGTGGTTTCGGCAAAGCGCGGCAGCTTGCTGTTGGCGGGCAACTGCAGGCTGCGCACCTTGTCCTTGCTGTTGACGAAGCGGGCGCTGGCAGCGCCGGTCTGACCGTTGACTACGATGACGAAGCGTTCGCCGGCGCTGTTATCGGTATAGTCAACATAATAAATCGGCAGCATGATGTCAGCCGAATGCTTGCGGATATTGCGTGCCCATTTTTCAATCTTAACATTTTTTAAGCCGTAATTTTCGCAGAGCTTGTTGCAAAGCTGCTCGTTGATCATGCGGTCAAGATATTTTTGTACCGGGAAAAGATTGCTGCGGGTGGTGATGTGCACGTCACCCTCTAAGAATACAGGGTCGAAGGGGGCGAATTCATCAAAGTTCCAGGGAGCAACCATATCGACGGCGTTTTCGTCAAAGACATAGGTTTGCGGATATACCCAGTTTAAAACCTCCTGATAAATTTCGCAGTCGCCCTTGTTGCTGGAGATTTGTGCCTTGACGCGCAGGTCTGCCAGCGTATAGGGAGTATAGAAGGCGGTAAATTTTTCCTTGATGGCCTTTTCCGCACCCTTGAAGGACATCGGCTCGCGGCGCATCAGCAGCTGCGCTCTGCCAAAGGCCTGCTCCTTAGTGAGCTTGAAGGGCAGGGCGATAGAGGGGTAGCTGCGGGAGCCTGCGCCGATTAGCTGGTCCTTGTTGTAGCCGCCGGCCTTCAGCTCCTCCTGCGTCAGACGGTGACCGCAGTATTCGCAGGTAAAAATAGTCTGCGTGGATTCGCCGGTAACATCGGCACCGCAGAGCGGGCAGGGCAGCTTGATGGTGTGGCTTTCTTCGTAAACCTTGGTGCTGAGGGCGCTGAAAACGCCCAGCTTATCTTCGATGCTTTGGGTGTTGTTTTTGAGCATCTCCGGCAAGGGCTCCATGAAGTATACGTGTCCCAGCTTCACCAGTCCGTTGACAACCTCTACAGGTTTATGGCGATACTTGATTTCGCTATCAAGAATATTTTCGCTGTTTGGCCAAGGCTCCTTGCTGCCGCAGAAGGAGCAGATGAAGCTGGTGCTGGCAGCGTCGGAATACATGGTGCCGCCACATTTTTCGCATTGTATAGCACAACATTCGTCGTTTTCTTTAAACATAGGAACATCTCCCTTCCTTATCTTGCCTTCATTATAGCGCAAAAAGAGCGTCTGTGCCCCACCCGAAAGGGGAAATTTGGGTAGGATGGGGTGGGTTTTATTTTAAAAGATGATAAAATATCGTAGCAATAGCAAAATTCAGATGAATTTTAGAGATAAACACAAAAATTGTGCGGCTTTTTACGACCGCACAATTTTTTGTCTGTTTATTTACAGCATAGGATAAGATTGTAAGTTGAAGAAATTTAACCTATCAGAAGGTCCAGCGCATACCTACGTTCCATTGCCAAGGTGTCTTGTAGTCGCCGCCGAAGGCTTTGGAAACATCTGCATACAGATAGCTGTTATCCTTGGTCTTGAGGTTGAAGCCGATGCCTGCCTCATACCAGGTGTCGCCCAAATCGTTGCTGTAGGTGGTGGATACACCGTTGTAGCTCAGACGGGTGTCAGCGCTACCGCCGAAGTCATGCAGTACAGAAGCTTTGGCGTATACATTACCGTTGTCGCCAAGTCTGCTGCCAAGCTCGAAGCCTAAGCGGCCGATGGTGCTGCTTTGGCTGTCCTGACTGATAGCAATGCCGTTGGCGGTAGTGTAATTCTTACCGGCAATACGCAGCCAGGAAAGCTGTGCCTGCGGAGTGAAGTAGGCCTTGTCACCCATAGCGATTTCTCTGCCGTATTCCGCACTGATGCTGCTGCCCCAGGTTTTGTACTGACCGTGAGTGAAGCCAATCGGTGCAGAGATATCGTAATCATTGCTCAGGCGGCCTTCCTTCAGCACGATGTCTGCATAATGTCCCTTATCGCCCAGCCAGGTGCCGTACAGAGTAAGTGCCAGACTACGGTTTTTCGCTGTTGCGTCGCCGTAGGTGGTTTTGCCGCTGTTACGGCTGATAGCAGCGCCGTAATGCCAATCGCCGCCAGCCTTATCATAACCCATCTGGAAGAAATTATTCTGGTTTTTGGCATTGTCATATTTAAATTCGCCGCGGTTCAGGCGTACCCAGAAGCCCTGGTCACCATCGCCCTGACGCAAATCGCCTAAACGCTTGCTGAGAGTAGCGTCCTCTTGTCTCCAGGACAGTGCTGTAGCGTTTTGCATATGGCTGATAGCATCCACAGTAGTGCTTTGTGCAATTTTTACATTGGCGATTGCGTTGCCGTCAATATGGTTGATGGTATCTGCCTGCATTTGGCCGATGAGCAGACCTTCGTTTACCTGAACGTCAAATTTTGCCGCACTGTCATCGTGAATCTTCAGGCTGTTTCTAACAAGGCCTTCCAAGCCGGCTGCGTTCTTCACGTTATCAGCATTGATGCCTGCATAAGAGGTATGTACTGCGGCAGCGTCGGTGTCAGCGTTGTTTACGCGGAAGAAGCCTGTATTGAGGTTTACATCAGCCTCCAGCGTAAGCTCGCCGCCGGTGCCCTGCAGGTGATTAATGTCAATGTTCTGCACCTCTTCATTGGTCATGGTGATGCTGCCGTCATTCAGGGTGAGTTTTTCCAGATAGCTATAACCAATGCCATATTCACCCATAGCATGCCATGTAGCCTTGTTGGCAAGGGTGAGGTTAATGGTACCGGCAGAATCATCCTTGTCTACATAAGGACCGCTTTGGTCGAGATTGCCGGTGATGCTGGAAGCGTCAGTGTTCAGGTTAAGGTTAACGATGGCGGTGTTGGCTGCACGTACGTCACCAACAATTACAACATCGTTAGTTGTACCTTGGTTGATGTTGACAATAGTGTCGGTATGCCAAGTCGGATCCGAATCCTCACCGTAAGCATTGATCGCGTTGAATGTTCTATTGTTAGCATTGTTGGCGCCGGTTATGCTGCCACCGGCCATGTTAAGAACGGAGCCATCTTCGATAAATAGTACATCAACAGTACCTTCGGCACTATTGTTTTCAGCTCTGATATTCGTAATGCCCAGGTTGACCTCGGAATGGTACCCTGCACGAACACCAATGGTCATAATCGCACCATCGCCGCTGCTTTCAGCGTGAATAGTGCTGTTGTCACCGAGAGTAATGGTGGAGCTGTGGATAGCATTAAGACCATAGCTGTAGCTTGATTCATCAGGATTCGGAGAAATGCCTTTTACGTTAATATGCGTTTCTCCGGCGTTGATTTCGGAGTTGCCTGCTGCAAAGATGCCGTTAGTACGGGCTAAATTCTCAGCCATAGCTTCGGTAGCGATTGTCAGCTTGCCAAAGTTCATTTTGGCTTGGTCTTGGGCTTCAATACCTGCTGCCCAGGCATAAGAGCCGTTTTTAGAAACAGCCTTGATATTTGCAGCGCTGCTTACGGTCAGAGTATGCTCACTGTCTTTATCCTCAGGATCGCGGCCCATGAAAATACCATCAGCAATACTTTCCGGCTTGCCGTCGGCAGTAATGTCGATATTGAGGTTTTCTATCTTGATATCGGCAGCATAAGTTTCAATGCCGGAAATATAGATTCTGTTTATATCATAATTAGAGCCTGTAGACTGACCTGTGATATTCACATCTTGGGCAGTGAGCCTGCCGGGAGTATCGTAGTTAGAGGTTGCTGCATAAATACCGCTGCTAGCACCATCTCTAATATCAAGCTGCAGATTTAGCGGCGTAGTAAATTTTAAATGTGTTCCTTCGTCCCAAATCTCAACAGCAGGGTAGGCGTTAGTCCATTTTACTACGTCACCCTCAGCGAAGGTATAAGTTGATTCCATACCGACAGTAGTGCGGATGCCATGAGCTGCATAAGCGTCATTAGCACCGGTGATTTGGTCAGTATAGTCCTGTGCAGAAGTTATGGATGGTTGTGCCACCCCGATGTACAGCGCAAGCATTACAGCTGTTGTCAGGGTTTTGGAGATTAATTTTTTGCGTTGCATAAACAAGACCACCTTTCTTTAAATCGGCCAATATAAAGAAAAATTTAAGAATATTACAATAATTAATCAGCCGATTCTTTTCTACATCTGCATTATATATCAGAAAGCAGGAAAAAGCCCCACTCCAAATGGTAAATTCGGGTAGGATGAAGTGAAAAATTTGCTGATTTTGTGAAAAAATTTGAAGTCAGCTTCCCTTCCTACCCGAAATCAGTCTTTCGGGTGGGGACAAGCTGCTAAAAATACGCTATGCTATCATCAGAAGAATAGCAAAAGGCGGTGAGCAGCATGCGCAAACAAAAAAGTAATAAGCTGAGAATTATTCACCTGCTGTTATTGGCAGCGCTCCTGCTGCTGACAGCAAAGCTGATTTATGCCCAGGTACGGGGAGGCGATAGCATGGGACGTATAGAATGGACGGGTATGCAATTATACAGAAACGGCTCGAATTATGATTATAGCTATAATTATGCGCTGCGTTTGGATGCTAAAAGCGGGCAGATGCTTTATGACTGCAGTTTTAAGGCTCCGACAAATCTTAACGACGACATCTGGCGCTGTGAGCTGGAGAGCGTGCCTGTGACGCGCGAGGAGCTTGCGCCTCTTGATGCGCTTATCCAAGGACTGCCGCTGGCACCGCCAAAGGAACCTGAGCCTGTAGATGATGATTTGCTTGTCTGTGATGAAACCATGGAGATTTTTGATGTGTGTATCGCCAACTATAAGGATAGAAGCGTCAAGAAGCTGACTGCGCCTTTGAGCGGGGAGCAAAGAGAGAAACTGCAAAAGCAGTTTCTGCAGCTTTACCTGAAGGCTAAGGACAGAGCTCCGCTTCGCAATTAAGGCTTAACAAAGGCGGTGAACGGTATGTACAGTAAATTATGGAAAATCACCAAAATGCTGTTGGCGGTGCTTGTACTGCTGACAGTTAATATAGGTTGTGCGCCGGTACAAGGAGAAGATAAGATGACACACGTAGAATGGTCTGCTTTTTATATGAGCCGGAACCATCAGTTCCGCACCCTGTGCTACAGGTTTGAGGTTAATTATGATCCCTTTAAGGAAGGGCAGGGCACCTTCAGCTGCTTTTTTGTCGATAAAAAGGGCGGGAATTGCCTGCTGTCGTCGGCAGAAGTGACAAGTGAGGATTTGGCAGAGCTGGATGCTTTTATCCAAAAGCTGCCGCTTACGGAGCAGGAGCAAAAGCAGAAGCAGACGGATATGCTGTTTGCGCACGATGCGACAACGAAGGAGTTTTATATTGCTCTTGGTAGCTATAAAAATAAAAACAGACGCAAGGTAAAGCCACAGCTAAGCAGTATGCAGCAGGATGAGGCAATGGATATTTTAAAAAGGCTGTATGTTAAGGTGAGCAAGCGAGAAGGGAAATAGCGCTAGATGCTTGGAGTTTAGAGAACCGCCGTGAGGCGGTTCTTTTTGTATTATTGTGTGTATGGATGCTATACGAAGAGAAAGGCTCTCCTTGGGAGAGCTTTCGCCAGTAGGGCGACTGAGAGGGGTTGGGGTTATGTATACGTCTTATTTTGCTGTAACCCCTCTCCGTCATCGCTGCGCGATGCCACCTCTTCCCACGGAGATGCTTTATTGTTTTGCAATATAATATTTTAAAAACCTATTTTTTCTAAAAATATCCCAGCAACCACTGCCGAACCACCTTACTCAGTGTACTTTGCTCAGTAAATGTGTTATAATAAAACAGGTTATTTGTAAAAATAAAACGAGTTTTTATAGGATGGTGAAAAAATGAAAGTTTCTGCTGAAGACGTAAAGCATATCGCACAGCTTTCCCGTTTGACTGTTCCTGCTTCCGAGATGGAAGTATTCACCGAGCAGTTCAACCAGATTCTTAACTATGCCGACATTCTTGAAAAAATTGATACCGCAGGTATCGAACCTACCCCGTACGTATTGCCGGTAAGCAATGTACTGCGTGAGGACGTTGTCAAAGAAGGCGTATCCCACGAGGAAGCATTGAAGAACGCTCCTGCTGTTCACAATGACGGCTTTAAGGTACCGCGCGTAATCGAATAAGAAGGAGGCAAACGCTGTGGATTTGTATAAACTTACTGCGCACGAGCTGCATGAAAAGCTCGTCAACAAAGAAGTAAGCTCCGTCGAATTAACTAACGCCGTTATTGCGCGTGTCGACGCAGTTGAAGACCAGGTTAACGCTTACGTAACCCTGGATAAAGAAAACGCTCTGGCACAGGCTGCCAAGGTTGATGCCAAGATTGCCGCAGGCGAGAAAATCGCTCCGCTGGCAGGTATCCCCGGTGCAATCAAAGATAATATTTCTACCAAAGGCCTGCGCACTACTTGTTCCTCCAAAATGCTGGAGAACTTCATTCCTGTATATGACGCACATGTTATTAAAAACCTGCGCGTTGATGAAACCATTTTCCTGGGCAAAACCAACCTGGATGAATTTGCTATGGGCTCTACCACCAAGACCTCTCATTTCGGTGTAACCCACAACCCCTGGAACCTGGACCGCGTTCCCGGCGGCTCCTCCGGCGGCAGCGCTGCTGCTATCGCTGCAGGCGAAGCTATCTGGACTCTGGGCTCCGATACCGGCGGATCTATCCGTCAGCCGGCATCCTTCAACGGCTGCGTTGGTATTAAACCGACCTACGGCCGTGTATCCCGTTATGGCTGCGTAGCATTCGCATCCTCTCTGGACCAGATCGGACCTATCACCAAAGACGTAACCGACGCTGCTTTGGTACTCAACAGCATCTGCGGTAAGGACGAGATGGACTCCACCTCTCTGAACGTAGAGGTTCCTGACTTCACCAAAGCACTGGTAAATGACGTTAAAGGCCTGCGCATCGGTCTGCCGAAGGAATATTTCGGTGAAGGCGTTGATGCTAAGGTTAAGGCTGAAATCATGAAGGCTGTTGAAAAATATAAAGAGCTGGGCGCTGAAATCGTTGAGGTTTCCCTGCCGCATACCGAATATGCTGTAATTACCTATTACATCATCGCTCCGGCTGAAGCTTCCGCTAACCTGGCACGCTTCGACGGCGTTCGCTACGGTTATCGCAATGTTGATGCAACCTCTGCTCCGGAAATGACCACCATGAGCCGTACCGAAGGCTTCGGTCAGGAAGTACGCCGCCGCATTATGCTGGGCACCTACGTACTGAGCAGCGGTTACTATGATGCATACTACAACAAGGCTATGCAGGTTCGTACCCTCATCCGCCGCGACTTTGAAGCTGCGTTTGAAAAATGCGACGTGCTGCTGACCCCGACCTCTCCGGTTCCTGCTTACGGCATCAACGACAAGATGGATCCGCTGACCATGTACATGCTGGACGTAACCACTATTCCGGTAAATATGGCCGGTCTGCCGGGTATTTCCATTCCTTGCGGCTTTGCTGATGACGGCATGCCTATCGGTATGCAGCTGATCGGCAAGGTTCTGGACGAAGCAACCATTCTGCGTGCTGCTTATACCTTTGAACAGGCAACCGAATATCATAAAGTATTCGCACCGCTGGGAGGTAACAAATAATGACTAAATATATTACCGTTATCGGCCTGGAAGTTCATGCCGAGCTGAAAACAAAAACTAAAGCATTCTGCAGCTGCTCCACTGCCTTCGGCAGCCTGCCTAACACCCATGTATGCCCGGTTTGCCTGGGTATGCCCGGTGCACTGCCTGTACTGAACAAGCAGGTTGTTGATTTCGCTATCAAGGCCGGTCTGGCGCTGAACTGCGATATCCAGAAATACAACAAATTCGACCGTAAAAACTACTTCTATCCGGACCTGTCCAAGAACTATCAGATTTCCCAATTTGATAAGCCTATCTGCCTGGGCGGCCATATTGACATCGTTGTTGACGGCGAGCATAAACGCATCGGCGTTACCCGTATCCACATGGAAGAGGATGCAGGCAAGCTGAACCACAGCGGCGCAACCATCAGCACCTCCGATTCCTCCGCAGTTGACTACAACCGTGCAGGCGTACCGCTGATTGAGATTGTATCCGAGCCGGATATGCGTAGTGCTGCCGAAGCTCGTGCTTACATGGAAAACCTGAAAGCAATTCTGGAATATACCGATGTTTGCGACTGCAAAATGCAGGAAGGCAGCCTGCGTTGCGACGCTAACATTTCCATTATGCCCGAAGGCGCTAAGGAATTCGGTACCCGTGCCGAAATCAAAAACCTGAACTCCTTCCGTGCTCTGGAGCGCGCTATCAACTATGAAGTTGAGCGCCAAAAAGAGGTTCTCGAGGACGGCGGCCACGTTGTTCAGGAAACCCGTACCTGGGACGAAGCTAACGGCGTAACTCTGTCCATGCGTTCCAAGGAAGAAGCACATGACTATCGTTACTTCCCTGAGCCTGACCTCGTTCCGGTACAGCTGGACGATGCCTGGATTGAGCGTATCCGCGAAACTCTGCCGGAGCTGCCTGCTCAACGTCAGGCACGCCTGATGAGCGAGCATGGTCTGCCGGAATATGATGCTTCCCAGATCGTTTCCACCAAGGCTATGGCTGAATACTTTGATGAAGCAGTTAAGACCGCTAAGGACAGCAAAGCAGTTTCCAACTGGCTGTTGGGCGATGTATCTGCTTACATGAACAACGAAGGTATTACCATTGCTGATTTCAAGGTAACCCCTGCACATCTGGCAGAGCTGGTTAACCTGATTAAAGACGGCGTGCTGTCCAGCAAGCTGGCTAAAAAGGTATTTGCCGAAATGCTCAAAGAGGATGAGGCTCCGAAGGCTCTCGTTAAGAAGCTTGGTCTGGAGCAGGTTAGTGATGAAGGCGCTATCCTCAAGCTGGTTGAAGAAACCATCGCTGAGAACCCGCAATCCGTTGCTGACTACAAGGCCGGTAAGGATAAAGCTATCGGCTTCCTCGTTGGCCAGATTATGAAAAAATCTCGCGGCAAGGCTAATCCGGGCATGGTTACCAAAATGCTCAAAGAAAAAATGCAATAAGGCACGCCTGTCCATAAAGCACCATCGGCTTCGTTGAGTGCGAATCGGATGTGTGCAACGGCATGAGCTGTATGCGTAATTTTAAGGCTCCCCGTCTGAACGGCAACGTTCGGGAGGGGAGCCTTTTTGGTATTATCGGATTTGCTGTTTATTAGTGCAATGAATAGAAAAATAGCATATAATAATGTAAGAGGATTTTTCTTGAGCTTTAACACGCATTTATATATAATAACTGTATAAGGAGGAGTGGCGGCATGAATAATAATATTTTAGAATTGAATGGTTTATCAATCGAAATACTTAAGAGATTATCTTTTAAAAGTCATTTGCCGCTATCATTAAATCGTACATTGCGTCATTTTGATAAAATAGAGCTTATTAAAGAATTGACTGATATGACTAATTGGCTTGATGAACAAAGCCTTTTAGCTGATGTGGCGCTTGACTATAGAATAAAAAGTTTAGAGTCAATTTTAGGAAAATATAATCGGTATTATCCTAATAAACCGGTTAAGCAGGTTTTTAATGATATCTTGGGCTTTAGGGCATTTTGCGATACATATAAGGAAATTTTAGAATTAGATAAAGATTTATTCCATATAGCAGATATGTCTCAAGGAAAATTGGATGATGATGGCTATAGAGGAGTACATGTTTATTTTCAAATGGACAATAGCTTTTATCCTATAGAGATTCAGTTTAATACGTTATATGACAGACAGATTAACAATTGGCTGCACGACTATCTTTATAAAAAAGATTATCCGAATTCTATTGGTTGTATAATGCGAACAAAATACGAGCATGGACTGATAAAAACAGATATTGAGTTTGAGGAGGTTTTGAAAAATGTGTTATCTGGTTGCTAAAGATACAGCAAAACATGGCTGTTATGCATTGAAAACAATGCATGGTAAGCATTTAGTAGAATTGAAAAGATTTTTAAATGAGCTTGTTGCTGCCAAAGGCATTCAGTTAGTGACAATTAGCAGACCTACAGCTTTTGGCGAGTATGCACCCTATCATTTTGCACAGAATGAGGAGGAATTTGTTTCTCTTGTCAAAGCGATGCGAGCATAGCCTTTTTGGAAACTGCCTCACAACTTTTTCAAGGGACTTTTTGCACTAACTCGCAACTTTTTCAAGGGACTTTTTACACCAACTCGCAACTTTTTTCAACGACTTTTGCAAAGCACATAGGATAGGTGAGGGGATCGCACATGTTTAGTGTTATCGTTTTGCCTGCTTCCGGCACGATGAGTTCCTCAAAAATTTACACATCATTTGCGCAAACGCTGTATAATATTCTTGTAAAGCAAATGAGGAGGTTTTGTTATGACTATGAAAAAAATCAACGCCTTTGAGCAGGGCGAAGCAATTTTAAAAACTCTGTCTAAGGGTGCCTTTCTGACTACTGCTGCCGAAGGCAAGCAGAACACCATGACCATCGGCTGGGGCAGCCTGGGCTTTAAGTGGGGACAGCCGACTTTCACCGTGATGGTACGCCAAAGTCGTTATACCAAGGAGCTGATTGACGCTAACCCGGAATTTACCGTCAGCTTCCCGGTAAAAGAAGGCTTTTCCCAAGCACTCGGTCTGTGCGGCAGCAAGTCCGGCCGTGATCTGGATAAGTTTGCAGCTGCAGGCTTAACTACGGAAGCAGGCGAGACCGTCAGCGTTCCTGTTATCCATGGCTGCGGCCTGCATCTGGAATGCAAAATCGTGGAGCATTACACCATGGTGGATGATAAGTTCGACAAGGAGCTGGGCGAAAAATGGTATGCCAATAAGGATTGGCACACCTGCTACACCGGTATCATTACTGCCGCTTATGTAGAGGAATAACAGGCGAAGAACTGTAACAAACGCAAAAGCAGCTGCCGCATGCGGCAGCTGCTTTTACTATGCGCGTCAACGTGCGTTGCCGCGTAAAAAGTGGTCGGTAATTATTCTTGCTGCTTCCTCGTCCGTCATATCGGCAGCAATATCATCACTTTGGTTAAAGATGCTCATAGCTACACCAAAGAAAACAAATTTGGTGGTAATCTCTGGTACAGTATCCTCCTTCAGCAGGTTGTCCTGCATTGCCTTAGTAATCAGCTGAGCTAAAATATCATATTCATCATGCAGGATTTTGTGATAGCGCAGGATGCGTTCGCTCGTTTCCTCGCTCACTTTCACAGAGTTGTAGCGTGGGATAACCTTAAAATCGTCACCGTCAGACTCAACCCTGCAGCCATTGGTGCCACCGAGCATTTCAAAGCAGATAATCTGCCACAGAGTACTGTTGGCAATATAAAAATGCACCATTACCTCAAAATATTTTTTGAGCTTTTCCTCAAAGCTGTCTACGCTGTTGACAGCCTGGTGCAGCTTTTCTAAAAAAGGCGCATTTTTATCGGCAACCAGTTTGTAGAAAAGGTGCTCCTTATTGCCGAAGTATTTATAGACAGTTCCTTTGCCTACGTCAGCCAGGGCTATTATTTCATCGAGCGTAGCCTTTTCATAGCCATGCTGCGAAAAAACCTCTTCCGCTGCCTGCAAAATCCTTATATCCTTAGGTAATGACGTGTCTATTGCCACTATGAAACCTCCAACTATCCTAAATAGGAAATTTTTTCGTACATTTATTACATTAATTATACCTTTTTATGCAGATAATTGCTAGTGAAGTTTACATGTTTTATCAGCAGGAATTTTACTTTTCGTGACAAAATAAAAAACCCGCTCGCCGCGGGCGTTTTTATTTCGCGTAACTGCTGTCCGGCCCCTCAGCCGTCAGTGCTTTGTGCTTTTAGCATTTCCAAAAGTCCCCTCAATTGGCCGCTTCCACGAACCACCTTCTCTGTTTTTACGGTGGTGATACGTTACGCGATTAAGCACTATTTTATTTACGGATTCTCTTACACTAATGTATTATATCTGTAGTGATCGGAGAAACAAAAAACAACAACGGAAACAGACAGCTTGCGCTGTTCCAACTCCGTTGTTGTTTATGGTGAAATTATACAACCAATGTCCATGGTTGTAAACAATTTTTTTGTAAAGAGCGTTAAATTTTTCCTGAGCCTGTTGCTTCTGCAACAAAAGTTACAGTTTTAAAGCATTTTCAGAATTAAAAGTCAAACTTTTGACCTGTCAGCAGTTCATATGCTTCGATGTATTTGCCGATGGTTTTGTCGATAACATCCTGCGGCAGCTCGTAGCCTGCATCCGGGTTAACGCTCAGCCAATTGCGGACAAACTGCTTGTCATAGGAGGGCTGGCCTTGGCCAACTTTGTAGCCTTCCAGCGGCCAGAAGCGGGAGCAGTCCGGGGTAATCATTTCGTCACCCAGTACAACCTCGCCGTTTTCGTCAAGACCAAATTCAAATTTGGTGTCGGCAATGATAATGCCGCGCTCCAGAGCATAGGCAGCACATTTTTTGTAGATAGCGATAGTGTAGTCACGCAGCTTCAGAGCATATTCTTTGCCACGGCCCGGATACAGTTTTTCCAGGATTTCGATGCTTTGCTCTACGCTGATGTTTTCGTCATGGTCACCGATTTCAGCCTTGGTGCTGGGGGTGAAGATAGGCTCAGCCAGCTTTTGGGATTCCTGCAGGCCTTCGGGAAGCTTAATGCCGCAGATTTCGCCGGTTTTCTTGTAGCTTTCCCAACCGCTGCCGGTGATGTAGCCGCGAACGATGCATTCGATAGGCAGCATGTTCAGCTTTTTGCATTTCATGCTGTTGCCGGTGAATTCGGGTTTCTGGAAGAATTCTGGCATATCCTTGGTATCAACGGAAATCATATGGTTAGGAACAATGTCTTTGGTCAGATCGAACCAGAATTTGGAAATCTGAGTCAGCACAGTGCCTTTTTTCACAATCATGTTTTTCAGAATATGGTCAAATGCGGAAATACGGTCAGTGGCAACCATAATAATGCTGTCACCAACATCATACATCTCACGAACCTTGCCGGATTTAAACGGTTTGTACTCTTGCATTTTAATGCCTCCTAAAAATTTCTCAACAAGTAAATGCAGGCTCAGTGCCGGAATTTCTTGTCAGTGTTAACTTTGTTATATTTTATGGTAATATCATAGCACAGTCAGAGAAAAAAGTCGAACGTTTTTCATGTTTTAACAAATATTTTTCGGATTATTTTACGTCTTGCGGTAAAAGACCGTCCAAGCGCAGCATATCGGCAGTGACCAACGGCTGTCCCAAACGTCTACCCGGCACAAATGTACCATGGCAGTCGCTGCCGCCGCTGATAAGCAGGCCGTGCTTTTGACAATGCTGCAGCAAGCGCTGCGTTCCTTCTTCCGAATGGTTGGAGTGGTAGCATTCAAAGCCGTCGAATTTCTCCGTCCGCAGGATGTCGAGCACACGCTCCAAGCCGGGGCCGTGAAAGCCGCTGGCAGCATGTGCGCACAGTGCTGCGCCGCCGGCAGCGTGAATTGCTGTGATTACCTCGCTGATGGCAGGAAATTCCGGAAAGCCCAGGTCATGCTCCGGCGTAAAGATGCGCTGAAAGAAATCGCCAACGCCTGTGCACAGTCCCTTGTCAATCAAATAGGCGAGGGCACGCCAGCCGCCGCGACGTCTGTCGTAGGTATAACGGGCGAATTCAGCTTCATCGACAGGCCAGCCGTCGCGCGCCAGCAGATGAATGCTGTCCACATCCTTCTGCTCCAGCAGTGCTTCGTTATGCTGCATTAATTCCAGCAGCTGTTTATTATGGATATCAATGCCATAGCCCAGAATATGAAACGACAAATCCTCCTTGGTGGAGCAGATTTCCGCCGCCGGCAGCAGTGTAATGCCTGCTGCCGCTGCCAGTGTCATCGCTTCTGCAACGTTGGCTACGCTGTCGTGGTCCGTTACGGCAATCAGCCCCAGCTGTTGCTTTTGTGCTTCGGCAATTAGTTCCGCCGGTGTCCAGGTGCCGTCTGAGGCCGTTGTATGTATATGTAAATCAGCTCTTACCGACATGTAAGCAGCTCCCTTCTATTAAATTCTGCTGCCAAAAAGCAGAAACAGAGTAAAATTTTTATATTTATAGCATAGTTTATAATCATATGCATGTCAACTACCGGTAAAGATATTCTCTCATTGCACAATAGTACGCAAAAATTTTTTTCGGTCTGCGTACTTTTGTAACAAGCTTAACACTTACTTATATTTTAAGGGTAATAGTCCCTATTATGAGTACGGATAAATTCTATGTCTATTCTACAAATACAATGCTCATTGTAGACTTGACATTGCTTAGCTTATGATATATACTATGAACATCGTTGTATACGGGAGTATAAATTAGGGGGAATTCATTATGTTTAGAAAATTTGCTGCGATTATCAATGAAGTCGCACTCATCAAGCAAATTGCCGTTGGTCTTGTCATCGGTATTTTGCTGGCACTTTATGTACCGAAAGCGGTACCTGTTGTTACCATCTTCGGTGACCTGTTTGTAAAAGCTTTAAAGGGCGTTGCTCCGGTGCTGGTTTTCTTCTTGGTTATGAACGCTATGGCCAAAAAGAAAAGCGGCGGCGAAGCAAATATGAAGCCTATTATCGGTTTATATGTTATCGGCACCTTCTTTGCATCCTTAGTTGGTGTAAGCCTGTCCTTTCTGGCACCTACCACTCTGCATCTGCAGGTTGCGGATGCTAAGCTCAACCCGCCAAGCGGCATCGTTGAGGTTCTGCATAACCTGATTCTGAGTGTTGTAGATAACCCGATTGCAGCTTTGCTGAACGCTAACTACATCGGCATTCTGGCATGGGCTGTAGTATTCGGTATTGCTATGAACCTGGCTGCTAACGAAACTACTAAAAATGCTCTGGATGATGTTGCTAAGGCAATCACTCTTGTTGTTAAATGGGTTATCCATTTCGCCCCTCTGGGCATCATGGGCCTGGTGGCAACCTCTATCAGCGACAGCGGTCTGTCCGCAATTTCCAGCTATGTACATCTGCTGGCAGTACTCATCAGCTCCTACTTCCTGGTAGCGCTGGTTATGAACCCGTTGATCGTTTACTTCAACATCCGTCGCAATCCGTATCCGCTGGTTTGGGCAACCATCCGCGAATCTGGCGTGTACGCTTTCTTTACCCGCAGCTCCGCTGCTAACATTCCGGTTAACATGGCTCTGTGCAAACGTCTGGGCCTGAATCCTGATACCTACGCAATTTCCATTCCGTTAGGCGCAACCATCAACATGGCCGGTGCTTCCATCACCATTTCCGTACTGGCGCTTGCTGCTGCCAATACTCTGGGCATTCATGTAGATATGCCAACAGCTCTCTTGCTGTGCATCGTTTCTACCGTTGGTGCCTGCGGTGCTTCCGGTGTTGCCGGCGGCTCTCTGCTGCTGATTCCGGTTGCCTGCGCTTCCTTTGGTATCAGCAATGATATCGCTATGCAGGTTGTTGGCGTTGGCTTCATCATCTCCGTACTGGAGGATGCTTGCGAAACTGCGCTCAACAGCTCCAGTGACGTTCTCTTTACCGCAACTGCCGAATTTGCAGAGCGCGCTAAGGAAGGCACTCTGAAGAGCGAAGACCTGGTTCCGAGAAACAACATTTAATTTAACATAACAACAAAACGGCCGCCGAAGTTTGTGCTCCGGCGGCCGTTTCATTTTGAAAGGATGATGTGGTTTTTATGTATTAGCCTTCAATGGCAATATATTTTTTGTCTTCGACTTTTTTAGGCTCAACCTTAGGAATAGTAACCTTCAGGATACCGTCTTCGAATTTAGCCTTGATATCCTCCTGGGTAACTGCTTCACCGACATAGAAGGTTCTTGCACATTGACCGCTGTAACGTTCACGACGGATGTAAACGCCTTTATCGTTCTTTTCGTCCTTGTCGAGACCTTTAGCAGCGGTAATGGTCAGATAACCGTTTTCCAGTTTGGCGCTGACGTCCTCTTTTTTGAAGCCCGGCAGGTCGATATCCATTTCATAAGCGGTATCCGATTCCTTGATATCGGTTTTCATAACGTTCTGGGCATGTTTGCCGTACAACGGATTACGATGACCGAAGAACTCTTTTTCAAACGGGAAATCCATTAAATCATCAAATAAGCTTTCACCAAATACACTAGGCATCATCATAAGTCATTCCTCCAGTTTTATTGCGCTTGTTGTAGTCATTTTAATGTTGATGCAGCAAGTATTGATTTGATTTGCCAACGCGGGATTTGTGCTTTTCAGGTGCTGCCCTTGCAGCTCCTGTAGCTCATTTCCTTTGTTGATTATGTTATACCACTATTTGTTAGCACTGTCAAGTATTGAGTGCTAATTTCTGACGATTTCACAGAAATTACAAAAAAGCGCTCTAAAATCCCCAAAATTTCCCCTTCATCCTACCCGAATTTGCCATTTCGGGTAGGGAC
>OJRS01000400.1_pt1 | contig 27910 bp, 24 predicted proteins | sample 1599261 | NCBI WGS metagenome assembly OJRS01 (sample SAMN03922531, study PRJEB24848) | human gut metagenome | isolation source: stool sample | host: Homo sapiens | place: Germany | collected 2010-05 | reverse complement strand
CTCAAAATCCCTTGTGCTAATAACACGTGTGGGTTCGACCCCCACCACCGGCATAGAAAAAGCCGACTGAGAGGTATTCTCAGTCGGCTTTTCTTTTTAATTTTTCCCTTGTCCATCAGGAACGCCGAGAACTGAAATGCTGCAAAACTCAGCGGCAGAGCCGGCTGTTTTAACTACTGTTTAAGACTTTGTGGTTTTCTGTTCATAAACTTCTGGTATCCTGTACATAACGAAACGAGAAAGAGGGAGCTTTATGAACGCCGAACTCACTTTCCTGCAATTCCTGCAATCCCTGCACAGCCCCATGCTGGATGGAAGCATGTGTTTTATTACCCGTCTGGGAGACTCCGGTATTCTCTGGGTGACGCTGACAGCGGTGCTGCTGGTGTTCCGTAAAACGCGGCGGGTCGGATGTGTGCTGGCAGCGGCGCTCCTCATCGACGCTGTCCTCTGCAATCTTCTTCTCAAGCCGCTGGTGGCCCGCGTCCGTCCATGCGGCATCCTTACGGAGGTACAACTGCTTATCCCGTACCCGGACGATTTCTCCTTTCCTTCGGGCCATACGGCGGCGTCCTTCGCCTCGGTGACAGCCCTTTGGATGGCCGGGAAAAAGCAGTGGGCGATGGCGGCTCTGCCGGTAGGCGTTCTCATCGCATTCTCGCGGATGTACCTCTGTGTCCATTACCCGACGGATATTCTGGGTGGTGTCATTTTGGGAGTCGCCTGCGGATGGGCGGGAGCATGGCTCGTAAAGAAAGCAGAGCGACGAATGGCCATCCCGCGGAACTGAAAAAAGAAGAAGAGACCGCCGTACAGCAGCTTGCTGTACGGCGGTCTCTTTTGTTATGGGGACCCGCTTATCTGCGGGAACATCCCGGTTTTCCGCAAAAAGCCCAAAAGACATGCAGGCGAAGCAATGCAGCCCCAAAAATTGGCTTCAGTAAAAAGAAAAGCACCGTACTTCAAACGAAGTACAGTGCTTTTTTGGTGGAGAATAGCGGGATCGAACCGCTGACCTCTTGCATGCCATGCAAGCGCTCTCCCGAACCACGCGGTCACACACCCCACACAAGGCTGTGGGGACGGATGATGATTTACGTTAAATCGTCTTGTTATGCTTTTTTCAGCTGCTCCTGCACATAGCGCAGCTGGCCGCCCTCAAGAATAACGCCTACTTCGTCATCGGACAGCTCCAGCACGGCGTCAAAGGAGATGCCTTTGGTCTTGTCCACCACAGTGACGCGCTTTGTTTTGATCTGCTCCCGGAAATTGGGGATGGACAGCTCATCGGACAGCTCCAGCTTGTCGTAATCTGCCGGGTCGGCAAAGACCATGGGCACGATGCCGTGGTTGATGAGGTTGTTCTTGTGGATGCGGGCCATGCTCTTGGCGATGACGGCTTTGACACCGAGGAACATCGGGGTAATGGCGGCGTGCTCACGGGAAGAACCCTGACCGTAGTTCTCGCCGCCGATGATAATGCTCTTGCCGTAGCTCTGGGCACGCTTGGAGAATTCCGGGTCGTATCGGCAGTAGGCATACTGGGCCATCAGCGGCATATTGGAGCGCATGGAGCTGAACTCAGCGGAAGCGGGGGTGATATCGTCGGTGGTGATGTTGTCACCGGCCTTCAAGCTGATGCGGGCATCCAGATTTTCCTCGGGCTTTTCGGGGATGGGCAGGGGTTTGATGTTGGGTCCGCGGATGATTTCGACCTTTTCCAGTTCCTCGTCCGGCAAGGGCTTGATGAACATGGAGTCGTCGATGAAGTAGTGTTCCGGCTCATGGACAGCGGCCAGCTGGCTGACCTCTGCGCCCATCACTTCCTCAGCCGTGGTGAAAGTACCGGCCACGGCGGTGGCGGCGGCAGTTTCCGGGCTGACCAGATAGAGCTGTGCATTCGCACTGCCGCTGCGACCCTTGAAGTTGCGGTTGGAGGTGCGGACGGAAATGCCGTTGGTTGCCGGGGTCTGACCGATGCCGCAGCAGGGGCCGCAGGCAATCTCAATCAGGCGGACACCGGCATCCACCAGCATATCCAGATAGCCGTCGTGGAGCAGCTGCTTATAAATTTGCCGGGTGGCAATGCCGCAGACGCAGCTGACATTCTCGTTGACGTGACGACCCTTGAACACCAGAGCGGCGCGGGCAATGTCGGTGTAACTGCCGTTGGTGCAGCTTCCGATAAAGACCTGCTGGACGGGCTTTTTCTCCACGTCCTTCACCTTTTTGACGTTATCCGGCGAGTGAGGGCAGGACATCAGGGGTTCCAGCTCGCTCAGGTCGATTTCCACATACTCGTCGTAATCACAGCCCTCATCGGCTTTCATTTCCACGAAATCCTTCTCGCGGTCCTGTGCGATGAAGAAGCGGCGGACGGTCTCGTCAGCCGGGAAGATGGAACCGGTCGCGCCCAGCTCAGCACCCATGTTGGCGATAGTGGCGCGCTCCGGCACCTCCATCGTCTCGACACCGGGGCCGACATACTCATACACACGGCCCAGGCCGCCCTTGACGGAGTAGCGGCGGAGCATCTCGAGGATGACGTCCTTGCCGGAGCAGCCGGGGCGCAGACGGCCGGTCAGGTTGACCCGGACGACCTTGGGCATCTTGAGACGGATGGGCAGACCAGCCATGGCCGTTGCGCCGTCCATACCGCCGCCGCCGATAGCCAGCATACCGATAGCACCGCCGGTGGTGGTGTGGCTGTCGGTGCCAAGGCTGGTCTTGCCCGGGATGCCGAAGCGGGCGTACTGCACGCTGTGCATGATGCCGTTGCCCGGGCGGGAAAGCCAGATGCCATACTTCCGGGCGATGGAGGTCAGGAAAATGTGGTCATCCGGGGTGTTGGTGTTGACATAGAGCAGGTTGTGGTCCAGATAGCTCACCGACACGTCCGTGCGGACACGTTTGATGCCCATGCCTTCCAGTGCCAGATAGCACATGACGGCGTTGATATCGTGGGTGAGGGTCTGGTCAAACTTGACGTATATCTCGTCCCCCGGGTTCATGTCGGAGGGCTTGGTCAGGTGTGCGGAAATGATCTTCCGCGTCAGATTCATCGGCATAGCAGTTGCTCCTTTTTTCTTTTACAGGCTGTGAATGGTGTCCAGCAGATAATCGGTGAACTCAGCCGCCGTTGCACCATCGGTGTCGGTGGTGACGACCAGCCTTTTCTCGGTGTTGCAGCAGATGTCCAGGGCCTTTTCCAGCTTCTCGTTCCGGTCGCCGTAGCCGATGTGAGCCATCAGCTGACCAGCTGCACGGATGATGGAGCAGGGGTTGGCGTAATTGCCGCGGCCATGATTGATGAGGAAGGGAGCGGTGCCGTGAATGGCCTCGAACAGGGCGTACTTATTGCCGATGTTGGAGGAAGAAGCGCTGCCTAAGCCCCCCTGCATCTCAGCAGCAGCGTCGGTCACGATGTCGCCATAGAGGTTCGGCAGGACAAAGACTTCGCAGCCCTTGGTGAACTCGGGGTCTGCCATCTTGGCGGTCATGGCATCCACCAGACGCTCCTGCACCTCGATGTCGGGGTATTCGGTCTCGCCGATGTGGTGGACAGCCTTCAGGAAGTTGCCGTCGGCCAGCTTGACGATGTTGGCCTTGGTGATGGCGGTCACATTGTGCTTGCCGTTCTTGCGGGCGTACTCGAAAGCAGCGCGGGCGATGCGCTCACTGCCCTGCCTGGTCTGCACCTTGAAGTCGATGGCGAGGTCATCGTTGACCTGAATGCCCTTGTTGCCCCAGATGTACTCGCCCTCGATGTTCTCGCGGAAGAAGCACCAGTCGATGTTCTTCTCCGGGATCTTGATGGGGCGGACAGCGGCAAACAGATCGAGGCTGCGGCGGAGCAGACTGTTGGCGGAGACCATGTTGGGCATCGGGGTGCCGTCGGGGAACTTATCACCGGCGCGGGGCGTGGTGAAGGGTCCCTTGATAAGGACGTTGCACTCCTTGCAGGCGGCGAGGACATCGGCGGGCAGGCTCTCGCCCAGCTCCACGCGGCGCTCGAAGGTCATGCCCTCAATGATGCGGATCTTCACCTTGCCGCTGGCGATCTCGGGAGCCAGCAGCTGGTTCAGAACGCGGAGAGCCTGGGTCATGATGAGGGGGCCGATGCCGTCACCGGGCATCACGCCGATGGTGATGGTCTCCAGCTTGGAGAAATCGGTCACTTCCTGGTCGGCCTTCATCCGCTCAATGCGGGCGAAATCGCTGCGGATAAGCTCTGCCAGCTTTTCCTGTGCAGCCTTGATCTGCTGTTCCTGAAGCTCAGTCGTTGCCATGATGTTACCTCCTGAATACTCGTTTTATCCTGCGCTGAGCGGTACACCGCTCTATCTTGTGATTTCATTGTATCAGGAGATAATTATAATGTAAAATAGTGCTTTTACAGAATACTCATTCGAAATTTGCATAATCTGTGGTAAAATTCGGCAGAATGCCGATTCAGCACCAGAAATTTGAGCAAATCAGACAAATCCGGCAGGTCGCTTTTTCTGGTATAACAAAAATGGCATACTTTGCATCCATATATTGAATAAATTTTTGTCAAACAAAAAATGAGGTCGATGCCATGCACCGACCTCATTCAAAATAGAGCCTCAGGAACGGGACTGATAGAATTCCAGCAGAAGCGAGAGCAGATACTTTTCAGCCCTGGTCTGGTAGCGTCCCTTGCGGAAAGCGGCCAGCACACCCCAGACGATAGGCGGGTTGGAAATCGAGTAAGTGTTCACAGCTACACAGCCCTGATGCATCTTTACGATACGGTCTGGTATCAGAGCAAGTCCGATTTTTGCCGCCGCCATCCGCAGCACCAGCGCGTTGCTGTCGCACTCAAACGAGATTTTGGGCTCAAAGCCATATTGCTTGAAGAGCTTATCGCAGAGCCGACGGCTGCCATGGCCAGAAGTCAACAGAACAAAAGGATAGTCCTTCAGGCGGGAAAAATCCACCGTCTTGCTGAAGCCATCCAGACAGTTTTCCCGACTGAGCACACCCTCGCCGCAGACCAGCTGAAATTCCTCCCGGCCCAGCACCATGATGTCGATAAGCTCATTGGCCTGCAATGAGGTCTGGTCAGGAAAAATAACCAAATCGACCTGACCTTTCAGAAGTGCCTGTTCCAGATAGGAAGAATCCTGCTCGCAGGTGCGTATCTGGATGCCGGGATACCGCTCCATAAATTTGGGCAGGACGGCGGGCAGAGTATATGCCGCCCGCTGGCTGGAGCATCCGATGATGATTTGTCCGCTGGAGCAGTCGGTGATGTCTTTCAGCTGTCGGTTCAGATCATCGTTGAGTTCCAGCATTTTCTTTGCGGTGGCGTAATATTGCTGTCCTGCAAAGGTCAGGCTCAATGGGCGGCTGGTGCGGTCCAGCAAAAGCGTGCCTGCTTCTTCCTCTACCGCCGCAATGCAACGGCTGAGAGAAGGCTGAGAAATATAAAGCTGCTGCGCCGCCTTGGTTACGCTCCGACATTCTGCCACGGCGATAAAATAACGCATCTGGTCTAGATCCATCGTCTGCTCACTCCGTTTCCCAATTTGTGCTGATTTACTGCTATTATACTCATGTCCGACCTTTTCCGCAACCCTGTGAGAAAGCAGCAGAGCCGGGACTCTATGAAAATCCCGGCTCTGCCATATGAAAAGGAAGTCTTGGTGATAATATCGAAGATTTGCTGAAGCTGTCGTCTCAGAGCCAGAAAGAGAACACGAAAGAGGCAATGATAAGGACGATAGCGCCGCCCAGACGAGAGGACAGCTGTGCATAGGCCATCAGTTCCATACGCTTTGCGGCACCCAGACAGGCGAGGTCGCCGGAACCGCCACGGTTGGCCATGCACAGACCGGCGGTCAGAGCAGTATCGACGGGATAGAAGCCGACCAGATAGCCCACGGCACCGGAGCCGATGACGGCACCCACGACGATGGCCAGAGCCATAGCTACATTGCCCGGGGTCATGACACTGAACAGCTCGGCAATATCAAAATCCGTGCCCATACCGACCATGATGACCATGCCCATAACGGTACCCATAAAGTTCTGCATCCGCTTTGCACCGGCGCGGACACTCTCCGGGATGATGCCGGAAGCGGCGAGGATAACGACGAAAATGATCATGTAAGCGTAAGCGTGGATGGAAGCACCTGCGATCTTGGGCAGAATGACTTTGCTCATCAGACGACCCACACCATAGCAGCCCAGGGTCAGGACGACTGCGCCCAGCTCATCCTGCATGGTGCAGACGACCTTTTTGTCCTCACGGGCCAGATGCTCACCGCCGCGAACGATGGTCTTTTTGTCGCCGGTCAGGAAGGGAAACTTCTCGCCCAGCGTGTTCAGCAGAGCGGAACCGATGATAGCGAAGATGTTGCCGATAGTCAGGATGATGATGGCGAAGCCGTAGAAGTTTGCAGCGGCATCGCCGGTGACCGTCTCGTAAATGTTGCTCAGGGGAACGGCACCAGCGCCGTTGCCGCCGCCCATAATGGGCAGGACGTACTTCATAATAGTGGTCTGGGGGTCAACACCGACAGCCAGACCAGCGAGAACACCAAAGAGTGTGGCCACAGCCAGACCACCCAGAATTGCCGGGATATAGCCAACAAAGCTCTTGAGCAGGATATCCTTGTCCAGAGCCAGAACAGAACCTGCAATCAGGAAGATGATATAGACCTCCAGCAGGTTGACATCATCGCCGGAGATGACACGGTTGATGTTCTCCAGCGTCTTTTCCGGGATGATGTTGAAGAATTTCAGCAGTGCGGTGCCAAAGAATGCCATCAGCAGGCCGCCGCCGATGTAGTTGTTCCAGATGGGGAGACGCTCGCCCAGCTCATACAGGATGACACCCAGACCGAATGCGGAACACAGCGTACCAGAAAGGCTGCTGGACTGCACGCCCAGATAGATGCAGGCCATGCTGATGAGCACGACTGCCAGTGCCTGCCACCACGGCAGACCACCCAGCCGCAGGATCTTCTTTTCTTCGTTTGCCATAAATTTTGCTTTTCCTCCTTGCGAACGCACTGCCTTGCGCAGGGACAGTTGACGACGCATTGACATTTTTCTGACGATTTGAAGCCCGGCTTTTCTGACAACATTCTAGCATCTTTTCACCTCCCTTTGAAATGACGGTTTCTGTATGGGCATTATGCAGCTTTTGCATAACGCCCCATGAAGTATCCCACGGTTTGTGCAATCCGCTTGATATGCAGTGACTTTTCTTGTGAGCTTTCTCTGAAACAAAAAGAACTTGATTTCTCTGACTCCATTGGAATATCAAAATCAGAATAGTTTCCATGCAAAATACAAATAGAAGACTTCTTGATTCGTTGGAGACCCGCCTTTATACTGTTCCGGGAATAATAAATAGTTCAAAAGGAGAAAAATTATGCGCGAGTATGCAGAAACCTTCTGCCCCATCGATCACGCTTCCATTGATGTAAAAAATATTGCCGAGTATACCCGATTCTTTGAAAATGTGTTTGGGATGAAGGTCTGGCGAGTCAAAGGCCCGGCAGAATCTCCTGATTCTCGTCGCAACTACCAAGAAGGCAAAAAGAAAAGCACCGTACTTCAAACGAAGTACAGTGCTTTTTTGGTGGAGAATAGCGGGATCGAACCGCTGACCTCTTGCATGCCATGCAAGCGCTCTCCCAGCTGAGCTAATCCCCCATAGCTGGTGTGCCGTCCCTGACGACGTGTGTTATTATACCAGCCAAATGGAGAGTTGTCAATAACTTTTTTTATTTTTTGTGAGCGACGCTGCGGCTGGTGCTGCGTTTGTAGTAGAACAAGTACTGCTGTACGATGCCAGCCTGCTGATCATAGGAAGGAAAAGGGTCGCGGCCGCCGAATTCCTCATCAATGAGTCGCTGTATCCAGACATCAATGGGAGCCATCGCGGTACGGCCATAGCCAAAGAGGCAGACGCAGTTTGCTACCTTTTTGCCGACGCCGTCCAGCTCGAGGAGGCGGGAAAAGAGCGCGTCGTCGGGCAGCGCCGCCAGAGCACCGAGGTCGAGTGTGCCGCTGGAAGCCTGAGCGGCAGCGTTCTGGATGTAACGGGTGCGGTAGCCCAGACCACAGCCCATCAGCTGCGCCTCAGAGAGGCCACAGAGCTGCTGCGGGGTAGGGAAGAGGAAAACTTCATCGCCTTCGGCACTGAGCGGTTCGCCGCAGCACCGGGCAAGGTGTTCCACGGCGGTGCGGATGGCCGGAATGCTCTTGCGCTGGGAGATGAGAAAGGTGATGAGCATTTCCCATGGGTCCTGATGCAGGATTCGGATGCCCTGCCCGAAATCGAGCGATTTGTCCAGATAGCTGCTCTGTCCCGCCAAGCTGCACCGCAGCGCGGCATAGTTCCGGCCCAAATCAAAGTAGTCGGCCCAGTACTCCCGATCTGAGCCATACCATGCGGCGTCGTATTGACCATCGCCCAGCGGAGTCAGATAAAGAAGTGCGCTGCCGGAAAGAAAACGGTAGCGCCCGTCGGACAGCTTCTGTGGCCGGAAGCACTGGCCGCTTTCGATGATCTTGTCGAGGTCAAAGTCGTCCTGGATGGCGACGAGCTGATGGGTGAGGGAAACTGTATGCATGGAAAACTCCTTTTTGGAAAAATTGTGGCGATGCCCGATTCGCGGTGGAAACTGGTTTCTATCCGTACCCTCCGCGAGGAGGGTGACGTGGCTCAAAAGTTGGGAGAACTGATTGATAAGATTTCTATCCACGCCCTCCGCGAGGAGGGCGACGCTGGCCCACAACTACGAGAGCGGCCTGAACGGATTTCTATCCACGCCCTCCGCGAGGAGGGCGACCTATCTCCTTACGGTGCCGCCCACGAGCATCAAGATTTCTATCCACGCCCTCCGCGAGGAGGGCGACGATGTAGGCGTCGACGACGTCGTCCACATAGCTCGATTTCTATCCACGCCCTCCGCGAGGAGGGCGACCCGAGCCTCGTCAACAGCAACCTCGACCTGTTCCTATTTCTATCCACGCCCTCCGCGAGGAGGGCGACTGTCGCCGTCGTGCGTGTATGCTTTGCACTGGAAATTTCTATCCACGCCCTCCGCGAGGAGGGCGACCAAGGCCATTGACGACTACACCATGCAGCTGATCATTTCTATCCACGCCCTCCGCGAGGAGGGCGACCGTCGACGGCCCCATCAGCGTCCAGCTGGTGGAATTTCTATCCACGCCCTCCGCGAGGAGGGCGACCCGATCGTTTTCCGCCTCTATCTCAAACTGGAGGTATTTCTATCCACGCCCTCCGCGAGGAGGGCGACACGGTCAGCGGCTACACGAAGGCGCAGGTGCTCAAATTTCTATCCACGCCCTCCGCGAGGAGGGCGACTTGTATGCGCCAAGAACAAAACTCCAGCATTTGTATTTCTATCCACGCCCTCCGCGAGGAGGGCGACCCCACAACGCCGGTGACGGTGCGGTGCATGTTCTTATTTCTATCCACGCCCTCCGCGAGGAGGGCGACGATGTCCGGGCAGGGCTCTTTTGTTCCTACGGAAGATTTCTATCCACGCCCTCCGCGAGGAGGGCGACGGAGGTGCTCGTCCAGAAGCTCGCCGCCTATGAATTTCTATCCACGCCCTCCGCGAGGAGGGCGACCATCATCGGGCAGGAACTTTTCTTTTGGTGTTTTATTTCTATCCACGCCCTCCGCGAGGAGGGCGACCCGAGAAAAAAGTCTGTGCATGACAAAATTACAGATTTCTATCCACGCCCTCCGCGAGGAGGGCGACTCGGGGGTGTCGTAGTAGATGCGGCAAGGCACGAATTTCTATCCACGCCCTCCGCGAGGAGGGCGACCAATGCCGTCCAGCTTATCCTTGAGAGCCTCAGTATTTCTATCCACGCCCTCCGCGAGGAGGGCGACTGGAGTTGAATGTCTCCGATACGGATGACACTGAATTTCTATCCACGCCCTCCGCGAGGAGGGCGACCTGGCTGCGGCGGTGAACTCGCGGTTAATGTCAATATTTCTATCCACGCCCTCCGCGAGGAGGGCGACCCACACCTAGCAAAACAGGCCGCAGGGGGGGTGATTTCTATCCACGCCCTCCGCGAGGAGGGCGACCGCTGAAAGATGACGGCTTAGTGGCAATTAAAAAATTTCTATCCACGCCCTCCGCGAGGAGGGCGACAAGTATGCCTTGTTCGACATGACCCAGTCCACGATATTTCTATCCACGCCCTCCGCGAGGAGGGCGACCGTCGGCGAGGTTCCGTTCACCTACCTTGTGCTTGAATTTCTATCCACGCCCTCCGCGAGGAGGGCGACCGGAGCTATACACGGCGGGGAGACTTTTCAATGGAATTTCTATCCACGCCCTCCGCGAGGAGGGCGACGCAATGCGGTCAACTCCGTCATCAACTTCTTCAAGATTTCTATCCACGCCCTCCGCGAGGAGGGCGACGGCTTGCGAAAATCATCGGACACGCCCTGAATGCTATTTCTATCCACGCCCTCCGCGAGGAGGGCGACGGGCTGCTCTACGACTACTACACCCTCGCAGACCTATTTCTATCCACGCCCTCCGCGAGGAGGGCGACGGGCTGACCGGTGATCTGGCGAGCGCACTGACGGATTTCTATCCACGCCCTCCGCGAGGAGGGCGACCTGCACTTTCTTGATCTTGCCACGGGGCATGAGCTTATTTCTATCCACGCCCTCCGCGAGGAGGGCGACCGCTGTACCATACCGATGTGCTTCGACTTAAACTATTTCTATCCACGCCCTCCGCGAGGAGGGCGACAGTTACGCTCTGCTACTTTGTCCTCACGCTCGGTATTTCTATCCACGCCCTCCGCGAGGAGGGCGACTGGGTTGCATCCGGCTGGGCTACGGCGCAGCCGTATTTCTATCCACGCCCTCCGCGAGGAGGGCGACCCAGTTTTTCTTTGACCGCGCAAAAGCGGTTTTAAATTTCTATCCACGCCCTCCGCGAGGAGGGCGACGCAGGCATCCTTGAGGGACTTCATGCGGGAAGCAATTTCTATCCACGCCCTCCGCGAGGAGGGCGACGCTAAACTCGCTGAGGGTCATCCCCCGGAGCTTGCATTTCTATCCACGCCCTCCGCGAGGAGGGCGACGCAGGAGTGCAGGCTTACGAATCTACACACACAGATTTCTATCCACGCCCTCCGCGAGGAGGGCGACGTGTCAGCCACGTCCGGGGAGCAGACCAGATCAATTTCTATCCACGCCCTCCGCGAGGAGGGCGACGAGGATGGGGGCGGTGTAGGTTCCCATAGCCTTATTTCTATCCACGCCCTCCGCGAGGAGGGCGACATGTCGATCTCAGGGTTGACCGCGATGACGGCAGCATTTCTATCCACGCCCTCCGCGAGGAGGGCGACAAAGGAGGCCGCCCATGACCCCACTCCCTGACAAATTTCTATCCACGCCCTCCGCGAGGAGGGCGACTGGCTGACCACCGAGGTCTGCCCTCTGGTCAAGCTATTTCTATCCACGCCCTCCGCGAGGAGGGCGACAACCGCAACTACGTCGCCCCACGGCTCACAGAGCTATTTCTATCCACGCCCTCCGCGAGGAGGGCGACACTGGAGCGCAGCCACCAAGGAGGTGCTCGTCCAATTTCTATCCACGCCCTCTGCGAGGAGGGCGACCAGCCTGACCGAAGCAAAAGAACAAGTCAAGCTTATTTCTATCCACGCCCTCCGCGAGGAGGGCGACTCGCCGCGCTGGTTCAGTGAGGGGGACGGCTGTATTTCTATCCACGCCCTCCGCGAGGAGGGCGACGCTCCGAATCGTGGATAACGTGGGAGCCGGGCAAGATTTCTATCCACGCCCTCCGCGAGGAGGGCGACTCGCCTAGTTCTCTTTTGGTTGACCGATGGAGAATTTCTATCCACGCCCTCCGCGAGGAGGGCGACCCGAAAACCGCCGCAGTTGTGATGCCATGGGGCTATTTCTATCCACGCCCTCCGCGAGGAGGGCGACGCGGTAGGCGTTGTAGGCGTTCACCGATCGGTCGGTATTTCTATCCACGCCCTCCGCGAGGAGGGCGACAGACCAGCTCTTCACGCTCGACGGGGTCTTCAATATTTCTATCCACGCCCTCCGCGAGGAGGGCGACAAACCATGGAATTTCAGATCTACGCAATCAAAGACATTTCTATCCACGCCCTCCGCGAGGAGGGCGACTTTTCTTTTTGTAGATTTTCAGCTCGTCTTTTGTATTTCTATCCACGCCCTCCGCGAGGAGGGCGACATCTTAGCCATGCTGGATAAGATTTACCACACTCTATTTCTATCCACGCCCTCCGCGAGGAGGGCGACTCGGTGCCCACTCTGCGAACGCCTGCGCGATCTGCGATTTCTATCCACGCCCTCCGCGAGGAGGGCGACCAAGGCGTATTTGCAATACTGCCGGGGCGAGATCATTTCTATCCACGCCCTCCGCGAGGAGGGCGACCGCAACGCCGCCCATTCCCGAAAACAGCTTCGAATTTCTATCCACGCCCTCCGCGAGGAGGGCGACAAGCAATGGCCTACACAGCAAGATACACCACAAAATTTCTATCCACGCCCTCCGCGAGGAGGGCGACCATCGACACAAGCAAGCTGCCGAAGACCTACACCATTTCTATCCACGCCCTCCGCGAGGAGGGCGACTTCATGCGGTATTCTGCCCACGCCTCTTGGTAGCCATTTCTATCCACGCCCTCCGCGAGGAGGGCGACGCGGCCATACCAGAATACTACTGGCGCAAACTGATTTCTATCCACGCCCTCCGCGAGGAGGGCGACGGGCTACATCACCATCTTCACGGAGCGCGAAGACATTTCTATCCACGCCCTCCGCGAGGAGGGCGACTCGAGGCGTACATCAAGCCGCTCGGCCTTCGACTATTTCTATCCACGCCCTCCGCGAGGAGGGCGACCAGATCATCAAGATGCTGTGCTTCGACGCAACAATTTCTATCCACGCCCTCCGCGAGGAGGGCGACTGTTGAAGTTGCCGCCCAAAGCCGCTTGCAGTTTATTTCTATCCACGCCCTCCGCGAGGAGGGCGACGCAAGCGTGCTCGGCACGATCGTCGGCTGGGTATCATTTCTATCCACGCCCTCCGCGAGGAGGGCGACACGGGCTCGAGGCCAAGTACGGCGACCTGTTCCCATTTCTATCCACGCCCTCCGCGAGGAGGGCGACCTGCCATCGAGGCAGCCGCAAACGCTGGCACCGCATTTCTATCCACGCCCTCCGCGAGGAGGGCGACATCAGATATTGGGAGACGGCATACCCCGCAGGCATTTCTATCCACGCCCTCCGCGAGGAGGGCGACTGGGCGGCTCTTTCAAGACTTCCGCGGCCGTTATATTTCTATCCACGCCCTCCGCGAGGAGGGCGACAAGCGCGGTTTCAAGCTCTGCGCCGTACTTGGTCATTTCTATCCACGCCCTCCGCGAGGAGGGCGACAGGCTGGTGCTCTCCTTGCCATCGTTCGCGGTGATATTTCTATCCACGCCCTCCGCGAGGAGGGCGACTTTGCCGTTATTGTGGTGAGTGACCTTCGGGACAAATTTCTATCCACGCCCTCCGCGAGGAGGGCGACCAAAGCCCTTCTGTGACCTCGTCTGCCGCGATCAATTTCTATCCACGCCCTCCGCGAGGAGGGCGACTTACCGGCAACGTGGACCTGAACCACGCCTATAAATTTCTATCCACGCCCTCCGCGAGGAGGGCGACATGTTTCCGCTGCTGTCGGCAACGCCCTGATTCTATTTCTATCCACGCCCTCCGCGAGGAGGGCGACCTACCAGGTCCATTGCCAGGTCCTGGAGATTGACATTTCTATCCACGCCCTCCGCGAGGAGGGCGACACCGTAGGCGTTGCTGCAGTACCAGTAGTCGTAGATTTCTATCCACGCCCTCCGCGAGGAGGGCGACCGGCCTTCCGGGTTGCCCTTGCTGCTCTCCGTGCGATTTCTATCCACGCCCTCCGCGAGGAGGGCGACGTTGTCGAACGGCTGAGTTTGGAGGTCGGAATATATTTCTATCCACGCCCTCCGCGAGGAGGGCGACCCAGAGCGGCGGCTCCTTTTTATATGAGCATAGGATTTCTATCCACGCCCTCCGCGAGGAGGGCGACAGGCACAGGCTTCCGGCGGAATAATCGGATTGTTATTTCTATCCACGCCCTCCGCGAGGAGGGCGACGTTACGCCGTTTCCGAGACAGCCGAGGAACAACTTATTTCTATCCACGCCCTCCGCGAGGAGGGCGACGCACTCCATGGAACCGGCATTCCCGATACTGTCAGGATTTCTATCCACGCCCTCCGCGAGGAGGGCGACATGTACTCGGCCAGAGCACCGCGCACATCAAGACATTTCTATCCACGCCCTCCGCGAGGAGGGCGACCTACGACGGCATTTCCTTTGCCACCATCAACGGCGAATTTCTATCCACGCCCTCCGCGAGGAGGGCGACGAGTTGGCTGCCGCTTTTTACAACGCTGGTTTGTGGATTTCTATCCACGCCCTCCGCGAGGAGGGCGACCCTTGACCTCAAACATCACCACGTTGTCCGAATTATTTCTATCCACGCCCTCCGCGAGGAGGGCGACCGATGGGCGACCGGGCGTACATCAAGTTCGTTATATTTCTATCCACGCCCTCCGCGAGGAGGGCGACAGCAAAAACAGAGACAAAATCTCTATTTTCTTATAAATTATACAACATTCTGCACGAATTTAGAAGAGCTTTGATTTACAACGGGTCAAAGAACTATCCAAATCATGCAAAATGACACAAAAATCCGGTGCGAAGGTGCCGGAAAAATGCTGAGAACTCACCCTTCGCACCGGGGCGGGAAACTCAGAACAACAGCAGGCCGTCCTGCTCGAAGGGCGGATGAACGCCGATATGCTCCACCTTGCTCTTATAGTTGTTGCCCAGCTGGTAGAAGCGCAGGCTGTCCAGCGCGGGATCGATGAGGGCCGTCAGCTCCGCCTTGAGAACGGCATACTGCGCGGCATCCAACAGACACTCGAACACGGAGTTCTGCACCCGCTGGCCGTGGTCCACACAGCGCTTGGCGACTTTGCGCAGACGTTTGCGCCCGGCAGGAGTTTCGGTGTTGACGTCGTAGGTGATAAGGACCAGCATACACATCCCTCACTTCCAGAAAAATGGCGGGTAAAGCTCCATATCGCCCCGCAGGGTGCGGGCCAGAAGCAGAGCCTGCACATAAGGCACGAGGCCCCACGGAAGCTTTTCGTTCAGGAACGGGTGGGTGATGGTCTCCTGCTTGCGGGTCTGCCACCCGCCCAGAAAGGCGCGGCGGCCCTCATCGGTGAGAAGGACAGCTCCGTTCTCCTGCTTCTGGAAATGCTTCGGCGTCATGATTTTCTGGTTGATGCAGGAGAGCACAAAACGGTCGGCGTAAACAGTGCGCAGTTCTTCCATGAGGTCGAGGGCGAGGCTCCTGCGCCCGGGCCGGGCGCGGTGGAGAAAGCCGACATAGGGGTCGAGGCCCACACTCTGAAGAGCCGCTGTGCAGTCGGAGGCCAGAAGCGAATAAGCGAAAGAGAGCAGGGCATTGGTATTGTCCAGCGGCGGGCGGCGGCTCCGGCCTGCGAAAGAAAAATCATCGTGCTGCTGCAGGATGAGCGAATCAAAGCAGTCGAAATACCGCTGTGCCGCCTCGCCCTCCAGGCCGCGAAGCTGGTCGAGGTCGTCGCACTGCTCGATGAGGGGCAGCGCTGCCGCCAGTTGAGCGCTGGTGCGCTTGAGCTGTTCCACCGGCACCCGCTGGGGATGGTCGCGGGTGGCCCGTTCCAGCACCCAGCGGGCGTTATAGACTTTGCCCAGGATGAAATTGCGCGCATAGAGACAGCTCTCTGCCTCGCTGTCTGCGATGCGGTACTGGGTCTGCCGCAGCAGGACGTTGCCCTGTTCTTCGCCTACAGCCCGGGCCAGAAAGCGGCCCTGCGGGCTGAAAAAGCTCAAATCGACCCCGAGGCGGGCGCATTTGCCCATCAGGGCAGGGCTTGCGCCGGGATAGCTGAAGCAGACGATGCCTTCCAGCGTGTGGAGCGGGACCCGGCCGATTTCAGCCTTGTTGCAGAGCAGGACGATGTTCTCCCCCTCGAGGGAAAGGTAGGCGTCCTTGTTGAGGACGTAGAGCGTGTTCAAAAACTTTCTCATGGCGCGGCCTCCTGCATCTCGTCCAGATGGGCGCGGAGATAGGCTTTCGGGTCGGCACGCTGATACAGCACGGGGAGGCAGAGCTCTTTGAGGGAGCAGGCGCTGCAGTGGGTGCCGGGCTTTGACTTGGGAGTATAGCCCCGGGCAAAATAGGCGTGCATCTCATCAGCCATCTTCTGGGTGGTCTGGCGGAGTTCTTCGGTCAGCGGCACGACCTCCCGCCGCCGCGTCTCTTCGTAGAAGAGCGCACCCTCCGGGATGCTGCACACCAGCATCTCTTCCAGCGCCATGGCCTGTGCGCAGAGCTGCAGCCGGTCGGCGTCGCTGGCCTTGGCACGGCCATGCTTGTACTCGACAGGCATGGGCTTCCAGAGTCCTTCCGTGCTTTGCAGGGGGATGCCCTCCGGGTCGGCCCGGAACTCGACGACATCGCAGTTTCCGCTCAGGCCCAGCCGACGGCTGACCACCTGCATCCCTCGGGTGATGAGCAGGCCGCCGCGCCGTTCGGTCTGGTCTGCGTCATGACAGCGGGCGTGGTCGAGCTGGCCTTCGACGGTGCGGCGGTTCTCCGCCCACTGCTGTTCCAGATGGATGAGCGCCCACTGGCGGCGGCAGAAGCAGAAGTGCTGGATGCCCGACAGGGGCAGCCAGTCGTCTGCGCCGGCCATCAGGACAGCCTCTCGCAGGTGACTCCTTCCGGCAGAGTGTCTGCCACCGTGACGGTGTAGTCGCGGTAGCTGCGGGCGGCGTCCACATCGGGTTTGCGCTGGACGGCGACGGAGTCGAAGAGCTTATAGGCCGGGGCATTGCCCAGCTCAGAATCGTGCTTGAACACGATGAGCTCCCGCACGGCCATCTTGCCGCGGGCAGCGCTGTGGTCGTTCTCGAACATATTCAGAATGGCAGTCCACAGAAGTTTCAGATCATCCTCGGAGAAGCCGGTGGTCTTCCGGGCGAGGTTGGCCGAGACATAGCCCTCGGCGCGGTAGAGGGCGTAAGGCACGATGTGCTTGCGGCCCATCTCGGTACCCTTCTTCTCGGCGTCGGCCTCGGTGGTGATGGCCACGCGGGTGATGGTGACTTCCTGCGGGACGATGGGGTCCACCGACCGGGCAAAGCTCAGCTGGACGGGGCCGCGCACCTGACCGCAGTTCAGCGCACCCTTGACGAAGGTGGTCATGACGGCACCGAAGGTGCGGATGTCGAAGTAGTTCTCGCACATATAGTCCCGCAGCTTGGCATCGATGTCGGGGTCGGCCTTTTTGGCAGCTTTCAGGTCGGGGTCGATGCCCAGAGTTTTGATGGCCTCGGCATCGCTGCGGTTGAGGGGAACGCCGTCCTTGATGTAGATGCGGTAGCCTTTTTCGTCCTCTTTCAGGGTCTCGACATAGTTGCGGATCTTCCGCTTGAGGCAGACGTCGGTCACCAGACCGTAACCCGTCTCGGGGTCGATGCGGGGCATATTGCCTGCGTCGGGGTCGCCGTTGGGGTTGCCGTTCTCGACGTCGAACAGGATGACGAAATCATAGCGGTTCTTGATGGGCTCAGACATGGTTTATTCCTCCTCATTCTTTTTGGCGAAGCGTTTCTGGGTCTGGTGGTAGTAGCCGATCTCAAAGGCACCCTGCTCCGGCAGGCTGAGCCGCGCCGGGAAGCCTGTCTCGGGCAGCTGGGCCATCAGCTCGGTGAGCTGTTTGCTGAAATGCACCTCGTTGGGGGTGCTCATCTTCTGCAGATGCTTCTGAGCCAGCTTGACCAGCGTGGGGAAGGCCGTTGCCGGGGTGGCACAGGCCGAGTTGAAGTACCGGTCTTTGATGGTGGCGTTGATGCCGGGATTGGCGACGCTCTGGATTGTCTCCAGCACAGAGAAGAGACGCCCCAGAACATAGGGGACATTGCTGCTTTCGTTCAGGCTCACGGTAAATACCTCCTTGTTGAGCTCGGTGGGGTAGTTGCGGAGATAATAGGCTTTCAGGATGGCGGCGCGGCCCCGGGTGACTTCCCGTTCGGCCCGGATGCGGAGGGTCACGCCGTTGAGCAGGGTGGCGGGATAGGGTCCGCCGGTGAGGATGGCCCGGAGCAGATCGCCCACCAGCTGAGGCGATGGATTTTTGTCCCGAGATCTCTGGTTGACCGTCTCCTGCGCCAGCGCCCAGACCGACAGGTTTTCACGCTTGTCGAAGGCGGGGCGGGTGATGCTGAGCCGGTCGGCGTGGTCCTGCAGATTTTTGGCAAACTGTCCGAAGCTGTTGTGCAGGAAGAACCGGACGGAGAGCCGGGCCGCGTTGGGCGAGATGCCCAGCACATAGAAGTTCTGGTTCGGGTCCAGCTTGTCATCGAGGAAGGAGACGGGGCGTCCCTGAGAAAGGGCTTTCAGTGCGGCGGCAAGGTCGCTTTCCGAGACGCCGCGCGCCTCGGCACCGCCGCAGAAAAACATCAGCATGGCGTTTGAGTAGGCGGGGGAGGCGTTTTCGGCCCAGCAGACGATGGTGGTGTCGCCGATGCGCTGGCAGCAGTTCCGGTCAGCCAGCAGCAGATTGAGGGCCGTGGTGTAGGCGAAGGCCGCGTACTCGCTGACAGGGGCGTTGGCACCCTGCTCGTGGCCATAGGAGCAGAAAGCGGGCGCGTTGAAGGAGACCAGTGCAGCACCGGCGGCCTGTGCGCCCATCACACCTTTGATGGCGGGGTGGATGCGGGCGATGCCGGCCTCTTTGCCGGTGATGAGGCAGCGGGCCGTCTCGGCGTCTGCATCGGAGGTGTCAAAGGCGGACTGCCAGGCGTCCCGGATGGCGTCATCTGTGGTGGCCAGCCAGTGGGCGCCGTCGGGGGATTCGTAGCCGAACACAAGGTTCGCGTTGTTGTTCAGGTCGGCCCACTGCTCTGCCAGCAGCGGGTGGGTGGGGGCTGTATCCGGCTCCCAGCTGTCAAAAAAGGCGAGGATGGCTTTGGCGGCAGGGGAGTCCACGCCGTCGAGCACCTTGTGGTGGAGGGCGGCACAGGATTCGAAGCACTGGCGGGAGCGCTCGGGCTTGCCCTTCTCGTCTGCGCCCAGCAGATAGGACGTATTGTCGCACAAAAAGTTCGCGGCGACGCCGGAGGCGCGCTTGACCCGGTGGGGGACAGGAAGCTCACGGGGGGCGATGACGGTCTTTTTGCCCCGGGGTGTTTCCTTCCGCAGGTCGTTGAGGGCGAGGAGCTGGCCGTCGGGGCCGAGACGCAGTTCATAGCTGACTTTGAAGCGGCTGTCCCAGCCGGGGGCCTCCACCTTGCCCTGAGCCAGAAGCTGCTCATAATAGGCGGTGAGTGCCTGGAGTATCATGTAAACACCTCCACGTCCCGGCATTCCATCACGCCGTCCACCAGCTTTGCGCGGAAGAACTGGCTGCGGATGTTGGCCGAATCAGAGTAATCGAGGCTGTGGAGCATGAAGCCGAGGTCCTGCGTGACCTTCAGCGCCGGAATGCTGCCGCCCGGCCACTCCCGGAAGTTGGCCGGGAACTCCCGGCACCCGAAACAGGGCTGATGATAGCACTGGCCTTTGCGCAGGCGTCGGCGCAGGATGTCCTGGAACTTGCCGGGATTGTCGCTGGGGGCGGCCTTGTCCGTCAAATCAAAGTGGCACTCGATGACGTAGTGGACGTCCTGCAGGACCATCGCGGCCCGCTGCTGGATGTCCTCCGAGGTGTAGAGCACCGGCGGCGTGCCGCCTTTGGCCGCACTGAGGGCGGCGGAGGACAGCAGGGTGGACTTGACCTCGTTGCGCCGGATGTTGGTGAACCGGATAGGCCGCTGGGTGTATTCCTCGGTGGATGCCTCATCCACGGGGTCAAGGCCGAAGGGCTTGAGCAGATAGATGCGGTCAACCGTATAACGCAGACCGGGGTGCCAGTAGATGGCCTCCACAAGGCCCCGCGCAGCGGATGGAGTGATCATGTCGTAACTCACGCGCTCGGTCTTCATTTCCGGACGAGTGAAACAGGCATAGTCGCCCCATACTTCAATGAGCATGGACATCAGCATCGCCTCCTTTCCGGGTGAGGTTGAATTTTCAGACTAAGATGAATATCGGTCATTGAAACCACCTCTTTCTTTTAGAAGTAAAGGCCGATGCCCGTCTCCACATCCATGGCAAGGCCGGTCTTTTCACTGTAGCAGCTGGTGTCGGTGAGGATGGCGGAACCATCGGGCCGCAGTTCCAGCGCCCCGGCGGCGTCGAGCTTGTCGAACTGGTCCTTGTAACAGGAGACACTGTAAACGCCCAGCTTCCGCAGCAGCGTTCGGGTAACATGTCCGCTGCGCAGCTGTTCACAGAGGGCCGCGCCCTCGCCGACGGGCAGATAGACCGTGCGGGCAGCGTTCTCGATGAGGCGGAATTCCTCCGCCACCTGTGCAAAGGGGAACTGGCAGCCCCGGATGCCGCGAAGAAAGGCATCCAAAATGCCGTGCTTGTCCACGGCGTCGGGGCCGCGCAGGTCGGAAAGCTCGTTGAAGTAGCGCTGAATGGCCCGGGGCGTGTCCAGTGTGTCCTGATGCCGGGCGGTGTAGTCCAGCGCGCTGACGTTCTGCCTGAGCATCTGGGGCGTGGAACACTCGTCCAGCCGGAACCGGTAGACGATGCTTTCCTCTGTACCCCGCCGCCCCTCGCGGTTGCAGCGCCCGGCAGTCTGTAAGAGCGAGTCAAGACCGCACTGCTCCCGGTAGGCGGCGGGAAAATCCACGTCCACGCCCGCCTCGATCAGAGAGGTGGACACCACCCGGCAGGGCAGACCCTCTTTCAGCCGCTGGCGGATGTCGTTCAGCTGACGGCGGCGGTCAGCGGCGCAGAGCAGGGTGGTCAGGCAGTAGCTGCCCTCGGCGGGCAGAGCAGCGTAGAGCTGCTGGGCCGTCTTGCGGCGGTTGACCACGCAGAGCACCTGCGGATGATTTGTCAGCCGGGCGGCGAACTCCTCCTGCGGCAGGGTGCCGAGGTCTTGCAGGGTGGTGCGCCGGAGCACTTCGTAGAGGCGGGCCGCGTCGGGCGTGATCTCCTGCGGGTGGAGCTCCGGCGCAAAGCGCCGGAACAGCGGCTCAAGGGCAGGCTGGGTGGCCGTGCAGAGGACGGCCGTGGAGTGGTAATGCTGGATGAGCTGGGCGATGGCACTGACGCAGGGGGCAAGGTAGTCGCCCGGGAGGGTCTGCGCCTCGTCGAAGATGATGACGCTGTCGGCGATGTTGTGGAGCTTGCGGCAGCGGCTGCTGCGGTTGGCGTAGAGCGACTCGAAGAACTGCACCGCCGTCGTCACCACGACGGGGGCGTCCCAGTTTTCGCTGGCCAACATCTGACGGTACTGGGCAGGGGTCAGGTCGTCCTGCTCAACAGTCTTGTACTCGGCGTTGGAGAAGTCGGCCAGAACATTTTCTGCGCCCAGCAGACCCGAGAAGACGGCGGCGGTCTGGTCGATGATGGACATATAAGGAATGACGTAGATGACCCGCTTCATCTTCTGGGCGGCGGCGTGTTCCAGCGCAAAGGCGAGGGAGGCGAAGGTCTTGCCGCCGCCGGTGGGTACGGTGAGGGTGTAGAGCCCCTGCGGGCCGTGCGCGCCTTTCTCAAGGCAGGCGCGGAGGACGGCGTTGCGCTGGACGCTGACGGGCGAGGGAGACTCGGCCCTGAGATAGCGCTGCGCCTGTGCCGAGACGATGTCCCGCAGCGCGGCGATGTCCGTACCGCTGCCCCGGGGTGCGGCCTTGCCGTCCATGAAGGTCTCGGTGTCGATGAAGTCGGCGTCCACGAGGCAGGAGTAGAGCATCCGGGTAAAGAACGCGAGGCTCAGCGGGTCGGCGCAGGCCCACGCGGGCGGCGTCGAGGCGGGGAGCGTTACTTCCTGCCAGCCGTCGTAGGGGGCTACCGGCTTCTTGCTCCGGCCAAACAGGGTGGCGTCGCCCGGGTCATCGGCGGGGCTCCCGCCGTCGGGCAGGCCGCTGTGGTGTCCGGCCACGGCAAAGGCGGCGTGGGGATGCTGGCGAACCCAGGCCTCCTGCGCCCCGGCGGTGGAGTGGTCCACCTTGGGGCCGCCTTTGAGCCGCAGCTGGAAGGCGTCGCTGTATTTGCCGACGTCGTGGAGCCACGCGGCAAATTCGGCCTCGCTCTGCGCCCCGAAGGGGGCTGCGAAGGAACCGGCCAGTCTGGCAGTGCCGGCGAGATGGTCGTAGACGGTCTGGGTGCGGGTGCCATCCTCGCTGATGTGGGCAAGACGTGTGGAGTGCTCCATAAAATGACCTCCTGACTCTGGTTTGCAATAAGGATACGCTTTTCAAAAAGCGGCTGTCAACAAAACGCGCTTTTCAACGAAAAATTCCGGGACTTTGCACAAAAAGCAGACGGAAAAATCTGCAATGTGCCAAAGAAGAAAGAAACGAGTATTTTCTTGTTTTTATGATAATGCAAATAATGTCCAATAAACTGGACTTTTACTGATTTTTCAGGCAAAAATGAAAAGAGAACTGCGTTTTCAGTACTGCGAGAGGAAGACCGCCCATCAGCAGAGAAAAAATGAAGATGTTGTGTACAACAACACCGCATTAAGATGGAATTAAGGCAGGGTTAAGAAAACTGCAAGAAAAGTGCCGAGTTATTCCATCTTGGAATGGATTTTCGGGAAAATCAAGGCGAATATCCCCCTTTTCATTTGCTGAAATCTGTTGTATTATGAATAACAGATATGGAATCTGAGCAAAATGCGCCTGGATGAAGCGCAAACAGGAATGATAAAATAAAGGGCAATAGGGGGAGAGCTACGATGGACGAAAAAGATTACGAGCTGCTGCACGCGCTGGACGAGACGCGCAACATCACCCACGCAGCGGACAAACTGTACATGACCCAGTCGGCACTTTCCAAGCGCATCAAGGCGCTGGAACAGGAGCTGGGGGTGGAGATCGTCCTGCGCTCGCGGCAGGGCATCCGCTTCACGCCGGCCGGTGAACAGGTGCTGCTCCACAGCGCCGCCGCCGCCCGCGAGATGGAAAAGATGCGCCGCCAGCTGGCTTCCATCCAGGGCGAAGCCTGCGGCACCCTGCGGGCCGGCATCTCGGTGAACTTCTCCTACTACCGTCTGCCCGAGGTGCTGACTGAGTACCACAAAGCCTACCCGAAGGTACGCCTCGACATCGCCACCGGCCACAGCCGGAACATTTATCAGCAGATGCTGGACTCTTCGCTGGACGTGGCAGTGCTGCGGGGCGAGTATCCGTGGGACGGCACCCAGTTCCTGCTCTCGCAGGAGAATATCTGCCTGATCTGCAGCGAGGAGAACAAGGACAGGCCCATCTCCGATTACCTTTATATCGACCACAGCAGCGACGCCACCATCAGCGCCCAGATGGCCCGCTGGCGCTACGAGAACGGCGTGACCAACGATGTGGGCAATTTTGTGGTGGATAACATCATGGTCTGCCGCGAGATGGTGGAGCGGGGCCTCGGCTGGGCGCTGATACCGGAAGTGGCGCTGGATAACTTCAAGGGCTATGTCAAGCCCTGCACCTTCGAGAACGGCGAGCCCTTCGTCCGGCGCACCTATATTTTCTGCCAGAGAGACGCAGCCGCCCTGCCGCAGGTGAAGCTCTTTATGGACATGCTCAAAAAGCACCGCTGAGAGGAGAAAAACATGGAAACGACTGTTTCGCTGGTCCAGATGCTGGATGCACGGGAGCGCCGGGTGCAGCACCAGCAGGAGCTGCTGGCCCGGTACCACAAGCCTCTCATCTGCTTTACCATGAATATCTGCGGCCCGATAAAGGATTCGCCCCTCATCCGGCGGGGCTTTGCGCGGGGGCGTCAGCTGCTGCGCCAGCAGTTTCTGCGGGCAAAGCTGACGCCGCTGTATCAGGGCGCCGTCCGGGAAGTGACCGGCTGTGAGGCGTTCTATGTGCTGGACGCCGACCCGCTGACCATCAAGAAATTCACCACCGACATCGAGGACGCCACCCCGCTGGGGCGGCTGTTCGACATGGACGTCATCCGCCCGGACGGCCTCAAAGTGGACAGAGAAGAGCTGAACCTCGAAGGCCGCCGCTGTCTCATCTGCGGCGGGCCTGCTAAGGTGTGCAGCAGCCGCCGCATCCATACCGTGGCCGAACTGCAGGAAAAGACGACGGAGATCCTGGCCGAGGCCCGGGACGCGCAGGACATCGCCGACGCGGCCCGTCTGGCCGTCCGCGCCCTGCTCTACGAAGTGACCACTACCCCAAAGCCCGGCCTTGTGGACCGGCGTAACAGCGGAAGCCATAAAGACATGGACGTCTTCACCTTCATGGACAGCGCCGCGGCGCTCTACCCCTATTTTGAAGCCTGCGCCCGGACGGGCCGCGAGACGGCGGAACAGCCCGCGCCCGAGACGTTCGCGGCCCTGCGGCCTCTGGGGTGTGAGGCCGAGGGCGAGATGCTGGACGCCACCGGCGGCGTCAACACCCACAAGGGCGCGGTCTTTTCGGTGGGCATCGTCTGCGCGGCGCTGGGACGTCTCGACCGCTCCCTCTGGGCCGATGCAGCCCGGGTGCTGGCGGAAGTATCCGTCATGACGGCGGGCCTGACCGAGAAGGATTTTGCAGGCGTCACTGCCGAGAACGCCGCCACCGTGGGCCAGAAGCTTTATATTCAGTACGGCATCACCGGTGTGCGGGGGCAGGTGGAAGCCGGACTTCCCGCAGTGCTGAATGTCGGTCTGCCGGTGCTGGAAGCCGGCCTTGCCAAGGGTTACGACTTCGACCGCGTCGGCGGCGGCGCACTGCTGGCCATCCTGGCCAACAGCACCGATACCAACATCATTGCCCGCTCGAGCCGGGAGCGTCAGCTGGCCCTCACCGAAGAGCTGAAAGCCCTTCTGGCCCAGACACCTTACCCGGATAAAGATGCCCTCGCGGCGCTGGATGACCGGTTCATTGCGGAAAATCTCTCGCCCGGCGGCAGTGCCGACCTGCTGGCGCTGACCTGGCTGCTCCATTTTGTTACTACTGAGGGGAATATCGATGAGTGAATATACCATTTCGCAGGTCTATCCGACCGATAAAACCGTTCTGGCCCAAATCGACACACTGCTGGGTCAGGAGGGCATCCGCCGCGACGGCAATCTGGACTACATCTGCGCCATGTTCGACGAGGAATACAACGTCATCGGCACCGGCAGCTGCTTCGGCAACACCCTGCGGTGCTTCGCCGTCAGCAGCGCCCATCAGGGCGAGGGCCTGCTGAACCAGATCATCACCCATCTCATCGAGGTGCAGTGCGCGCGGGGGAATATGCACCTGTTTCTCTACACCAAGGTGAAAAGCTCCAAGTTTTTCGGCGACCTCGGCTTCTACGAAATCGCCCGGGTGGAGGATACCCTTGTCTTCATGGAGAACCGCCGCGACGGTTTCGGGGCTTATCTGCGCGATCTGGAAAAGACCAGGACCGAGGGCAAAAGTGCGGCCCTCGTCATGAACGCGAACCCTTTTACCCTCGGTCATCAGTATCTTGTGGAAAAAGCTGCTGCCGCCTGCGACACGCTCCACCTGTTCGTGGTCAGTGAGGACGCCAGCCTCGTGCCTTTCGCCGTGCGCAGGAAGCTGGTGGAGGCGGGCGTGGCCCATCTGCCCAACGTCGTGCTCCACGACAGCGGCCCCTACATCATCTCGAATGCCACCTTCCCCAGTTACTTCCTGAAGGATGAGGCAGCTGTCATTGACGGCCACGCCCGGCTGGACCTCGCCGTCTTTACGAAAATCGCGGCGGCGCTGAACATCACTGCCCGCTATGTGGGCGAGGAGCCTACCAGTCAGGTGACGGGGCTTTACAACCAGATCATGTGCGAGCAGCTGCCCAAAGCGGGTATCGAGTGTGTCGTTGTACCCCGCAAAAAAGCAAACGGCAAGGCCATCAGTGCTTCCACCGTCCGCCAGTGCCTGCAGAGCGGCGACTGGGATACCCTCGAAACGCTGCTGCCCAGAACCAGCCTCGACTATTTCCGCAGCCCGGAGGCAGAGCCGGTGCTGGCACGCATCCGCAATGCGGGCAATGTCGTGCATTACTGAAAAAAACTTCCTCTCTCTTTGTGGTCATGACAACGAAAAGCGCAAACCAAAAAAAGCAGACGCTGCACGAAGCGTCTGCTTTTTTGGTATCATTCAGTTTGTGGTCTGGGCGGCGGACTGTATCATCTTCCAGACAGACTCGACGCTCTGGCGTATCTGAGCCAGCGTGGCGATGTCCTCGTCACTCATCCGGGAAGCCGGGGGAGAGAGCACCGTCTTGGCAGAAGTCACCGTGCCGGTGAGCTGGATATGGACGTTGTGGTCCGGGATGGTCAGCAGCACGTGGATGGGCGTGGTCTTCGAGAAGAGAGCGTCCGTCGAAAAGCCGAGCACGAGGGTCGTGCCGTCGGCTGCGGCGGGGAACTGATAGTAGCGGTAGCCGTCTCGCGCGGCGGAAGGAGAGACTTTTTTTAGCCCCTTGAGCGAGAGGGTGAAGCCGGAAAGCTCCTGCAGCTCGACCTTGTTCGTCTCGACGCCCAGCACGGCGGCAGCCTGCGTCTGGGAGATGTAGTCTCCGAGGCTCCACTCGGGCAGAAGAACGCTTGCGAGGGAGAGTTTATCGGTGACAGCCTGACGCAGAACGGTGTAGAGCTGCCCGATGTCGAAGAGCGTCTCTTCCGAGTCGATATAGACTCGGGTGAAGGGAGACGTCTTGACGGAGTCGTCTTCGTTGAGCTGGTAGAAGGAAAGCTGCAGCTTTCCGGGCGCATACTGCCCGCTGACGCTTCCGCTGGAAGCGTTCACCCGCTCGAGGATGTTCAGCAGCGGCGGCTTATCCGGGCTGTTGGGCGCTATCTCATACCGGAAGGTGAAGGATGCACCGGTTTGCAGAGCCGAGATTTTGCTGTGCAGCTGGAAAAAGACCACGCCCACAGCGGCCACTACAGCCACCAGCACGACCGCTAAAGCAACAAACAGCGGATTGACACGTTTTTTTGGAGATGTCATCTGCAAGACCTCCTGTCATAGACTCTATGATTATAGCATACGAGCAGGCAGACGAAATGTCAAGCCGAAACTTGACGTTATCAGACGGTCAGCGTATACTGTCTGGTACGTCTTATATAAGGTAAAGGGAGGCAGAGATGAAAATTGCGATACTTGGCACCAGCGGCAGCGGAAAATCCACGCTGGCAAAGCGCCTGGGGGAGAGATACGACCTGCCGGTGCTCCATATGGATACCGTGCATTTCCTGCCCGGCTGGGTGGAGCGGCCCTTCGCCGAGGAAGAAGCCATAGTCCGGCAGTTTCTCGACGAGAACGCAGGCGGCTGGGTCATCGACGGTAATTATAGCAAGACCTGCTATGCCCGGCGGCTGGAAGAAGCGGATAAAATCATCGTGCTCTGGTTTTCGCCGCTGGTCTGCCTCTGGCGGGCGATACGGCGCTGGCAGCAGAACAAAGGCCGTGTGAGGGAGTCGTCTGCGCCCGGGTGCGAAGAGAAGATAGATGCCGAATTTGTCCGCTGGATCCTCCACGATGGGCGTACAAAGCAAAAGTGGGCGCAGATGGAGAGGATCGGGGAAAAGTACCCGGAGAACTATATATTGATCCGGAACCAGCGGGAGCTGGATGGGTTCTTGAAGGGACTTTGAACGGGTTTTCGCGCCGGTGGCGCGGGGGTAGAGCGCGGTTACGCGGGGCTAAGTTCTCTTT